>Ga0180085_1000250_pt1 | contig 19055 bp, 16 predicted proteins | sample EasRiv730_16_10D_FD_123013 | JGI IMG/M metagenome (GOLD analysis project Ga0180085, IMG submission 123013) | Soil microbial communities from meander-bound floodplain in the East River, Colorado, USA - East River metaG ERMLT730_16_10D | ecosystem: Environmental > Terrestrial > Soil > Floodplain ... | reverse complement strand
TTCCAAATGGTTTGCAGATGAACTCACAGAGAAGCCCAGCTGCATAAACTGGAGCAACCGGAAACCGCAGCTTGGGAGGACGTGCTCCCAGCGTTTGGGCAATTGTCAGCACGAGCTCATTCAGGGTGACTGGCGCTTTGCCCCCAAGAATAAAGACCTCTCCGACGCTTTTTTCTTCAGTGCCGCAGAGAAGAATCCCGTCGACCAAGTCATCAATGTAGACCAGATGATAGGTTATCCGGCCCGAACCAAGCATGACAAACCGCCCGCGCCTAATGGCCCTAAACAGCTTCAGGAACCGGGAATCACCGGGACCATAGATTCCCGCCGGCCGAAAAACAACCACTGGGAGACGCCGATCGACCATATACTGTCGTACCACTCGTTCGCCTTCTGTCTTCGACTCCTGGTACTCGTCGCCCGGCCCGTAGGCGGTCTCCTCATTGGCAGGTGGGTTCTTGATGCCCCCGTGAACGCCAATGGTGCTGCAATGAACGAACCTCCTCACACGAGCCTCAACTGCAGCATCTAGGAGATTCCTGGTTCCAACAACATTGGTGTCCCACATTTCTTTTCGAGAGATATTGGCTTGTCGGTAAACTGCAGCGATGTGATAGACAACGTCTATTCCTTTTGTGGCTCGCCCTAAAGACTCTGGGTCACGAAGATCTCCGGCAGCCAGCTCCACACCCCAGCGATCCAGCTCGACGCCGCGCTCTCTGTCTCGAACCAGCGCACGTACTGCGTATCCTGCCCCGGCCAGTCGACGACAAAGATGGCCCCCGGCAAAACCGGTTGCTCCAGTGACCAATACCTTCTCAACCCTCATTCTAAGTTCGCATCAGAAAAGAGCGGATACTTCTTCGACTTCTTTCTGAACCCTCATGTCATCCCAGCCCAACTCCTCTGCCATAACAGCGGCACAACTCCGTAGACAGGCCTCGCCCGGGTTGCCGGTCATCCCTGATCCAGTGCGCCTAAAGACGACATCAGCCAGCTTCTGCGCCATCTCTTTACGGACAGCATGCAGCACTTCGGCCTTCATAACACGAGAAGTGTCAGTCATGCCTTCGGTATGACTGTCGAAAGACTTAAGGACCTCAGCGTACGCAGTACCGTATTGAAGGATGAGGCGCCGCACTATGTGTTCAGGTAGACTGTTTCTCCGGACCTGTTCGTTCACGTACGAATCAAATTGCTCGATTTGCCCTCCGTGAAGGGGAGTGATAGCGGTCCGACAGCTTGGTGCCTTCTTACCAAGCTTCTCGAAGATCAGGTTGACAACCTTTTCAGCCACATGTCTCGCCTCGGTGTATTTCACGCTACTCACCGAGATCAATCCCTCCCCACCGTGCTCCCGCTGATGGTCATGGATCAAGTATCGCTTCATCAGTTGAACGTCAGCCGTTCTATGACCGTTTTTGACCATCGGCACAAGTCCCCCGAAAACGTAAGCGACGTCCTGCCGTTTGAGTCCAGCTGCGGGATAGGCGTCGTTAATCTCGGCAAGGAATCCCTCAATTTCCTCCTCGGTCATCCTCAACCCGTCCGGATGTGCATCATAGGGAAGATGAGCCGTCCCGATGAGTGAGCGCTTCTGCCAGGGCGTAATGAAAAACAAACGAGACCCTTTGTTAAGGAGAGCCTCCTGATCTCTGAACGCTCTCTTGCCATAAACACCGACAGCATATTCAGGTACCCACTGGCAATTAACCAAGATGTTGAATGCCTTCGACAGCGTCTGCATCGGCCTTGAGCGATCACCCTGGAGAAGATTGGCGACGCGATCTAGCCACGGGCCGCTGGTGTTGACCACGAACCTAGCTCGAATATCGAGATCATTTCCTTTGAGGCGATCTTTTGCCTTGACCCCAGCAACTTTCCCCTTGTCTGCTAAGAGACCCGTGACCTCGACGTAGTTTGCGAGGTCCGCACCTGACTGGGAGGCAGACCGTGCAAAGGACATGACGAGGCGCTCTGAGTTCGACATCTGGCTGTCGTACACGATAGCTGCTCCGGTCAGGTCCTTTTCTTCCAAGCCTGGCGCTATCGCAAGACATTCCTCTCGAGAGATGACGCGTCCTCGGGGAAGACGCTTCTGTGGATCCGCCAAATGGTTGCGATCGAAACCCACGAGGTCGTTCGCCAAAAGCGCGAGATTCAAGGCCTCTTTGCTGCGCATCAAATTCCTGTAGGTGGGGATCAGAAACGGAAGCGGGTGCACCAGATGAGGAGCGATTCGCATGAAAGCCGCCCGTTCATGGATCAATTGACGCATGCGGCGAATAAGGCCGTGTTGGAGGTAGCGGAACCCACCGTGGATGATTCGCAACGAATTGGACGAAGTGGCGTGACCGAAATCTCCCTTCTCTACGAGCGCCACTGACAAACCGCGAAGCGCGGCGTCCCACGCAACACAGACTCCGTAGATCCCGCCTCCGACAACCAACACGTCATACGTTTTGTCTGACAGCTGTTCAGGGTTTCTATCCATCGGCTACTTGGTTACCCTCGCGATAAGATGCCATCCGAATGGACGTACCATGGCTTTGGGAATCAGATTGAACGCACCCACAAAGAAAGCGTTGTACACCGCCGCCTTCAGTCCCGTGTGCAGTCGAGTTCTCACCGGAAACCGCTCAGGAATGACTTCCACATGCGAGAAACCCTCCAAGACACGTCTAAACTCAGGGATTGAGTATTTCCTGAAGGCTGGCGCATCCTGGTATTCCAGCTTGACGCCAAACAGCTGGGAAAGGAGGTTGAGCCAGGAGTATCGGTTGTAAACCATCAGAATGGCCTCTCCCCCTGGTTTGAGTACACGGTGGATCTCGCGGAGCATCTGCGGTGCGTCATGGGTGTACTGAAGAACCCCGTGAGCGAAGACGACGTCAAAGCTGCCCTCGGCGAAATGCAAATTCTCTCCGTTCATTGTCCGCAAATCACCGTTGACAGCGTGAAACTGAAAATTCCTCTTTGCCTGTGCGATTGGCTCCTCCGCTAGATCTATTCCCGTTACGATCGCGCCATTCATCGCAAATCGAACCAGATCAATGCCGATGCCACATCCCACCTCTAGCAGCTGTTTTCCGGCGTAAGACGAGTAGCCCACGACCTTCGGCAGGTACTCAAGTTTTTCAAATCTGTAGGCCTCAATGTCGTCAAAAAACTCTTTAGTCCCGATAGGGTGTTTGGCAATCTTGAGGTCATGGATATGCTCGTTCCAGTAGGAGCGAATCGTTTCAATCGGGCTCTCCGAGTCTGAGCGAGAGTCAGCTAATTTTTGGGATGTTTGTCTAAACGTCATTTTGCCTTCGCGACTCAGGAGCAGATCCCTCGTCTCTAGCCAGATGTATGGATGCTTGCGAAGCCTGCAGAAATCCTTATTAGCTTAGAGCCAATTGAAGGGCTTTATCGGTGTTCTCTAAAAATCTTTGAAAGCTGTACTGATTTTCAAAGAGCTTCCGCGCCTCTCTCCCTAGTTTACTGGCCAACTGAGGATTCTCGAGAACAAGAAGGATTCCTTGAGCAAAGGCATCCGGATCGGGTTCTACCAACACGGCCACCTCAGAGCTTAGGACTTGTGTATGAGTAGGGAGTCTGGTCGCGACAATAGCCTTGGCGGATTCCAGGTACGAATAGATCTTCAGCGGGGTGTTTGTCCCTGTTGTTCTTGGCGAAACAAGAACCTGGGAGAGCCTCACAAAAACCGGAATCTGTTCTGGCGGCCGCGTTCCAGTAAAATGGAAATGTGCCGACAATCCAACCTGCTTGACGCGGTCTTCGTAGTGTCGAACCTGATCTGGGGTTCCACCCACTAGAAGAAACAGCACATCTCCGTGCCGGCGCAGAACCTGCTCCGCACTCGCGATCAAGAGATCAATGCCTTGATAGCGCTCAAACGTCCCCGTATACAGAACAATCCTGTTGTTACCTAAGAAGGAATGAGCGGTTCTGAACTTGCGCAGATCCTCTTCTGTAACAATCTGCGAGTCGCGAACGCTCGCCACATTTTCGATCATCACATGCCTACCATGGCCGTTAAGCCGCTTCAGATGCTCATCCAGTGCAGGGCAAATGCTGATCACGGCGTCACTCGAACGGATGACTCGGCGTTCCAGCCACGCAAAGAGACCTATCAGCGGTCGAAAGCGCGTAAATTGAAAGTTCTCCAGTTGCTGGGGAAGCGAAGAGTGCATGTCGTAGAGATGTCTGGTATGAAAGAGCTTAGCAAACATCATGCCAAACAAGCTGGCTTCTTCATGGGTATGAAGCAGGTCATACCGGAATCGGAGTAGAAGACGGAAAGCCTTGACGAAGAGGAAGACGTCGAGAAAAAGTTTAGTCCACGAAGGGCCAATGGGCACTTGGCGGATAAAACGATTGGGAGAGCTGCGAATGATTCTGACACCAGGTATTACCACATCCTGTCCAACAGGGTAAGTCAGTAGATCCACCTCGTGACCAAGATGCGACAGGGCCTTCAATCTCCCGAGGATACTAAAGGGAGTTCCACGAGGTTCAAAGAACGGTTCGGGGGCGATCATCAGGATACGCCTACGCTGGACGTTCGCTTCCATGTTCAATGCGTTGAGGAAAAACGCTGCCTGCCTTCGATGTAACGCTTATTATCTACGAGGGAACAGTTGACGCGGAAGGTGACCAGGTCACTGCCATCGGCACAACGGGCGCAACGTTTTGGTGAGGGGTTTGTAAGACAGCGACGGGTTCCCGCGGGAGGGCCAAACAATCTTCAAATGAGGGGTTGATACCTAGCGGGCCAGCTTGTTATAGACCGAACCAAAGAGGTATCCCGCGCCGAAGCCCACGATGAATGCATAGATTAGGCCCACAATACTACCAACGAACGTCACAGAATATCCCGGGAAATAGTGACTGAGGAGGCTGAGGTGGTGTCCGGGGTCCGGACCACCCTTCAGGACGAGCCAGTTCGTTGCCAAAAACAGCACTCCACCACAGAGTAAACCGAGAACTGTCCCGGTCATTGCGGCGCTGAGCCTGATCACGACCTGTTCGATGATGCGTTCCTCAGGAACAAGCTTCTCGTTCAAGACGTGTTCTCCTCTTGTCCGTGGCTCATGTCATTCGGTCCAGCAGGTCGCTGGCGACCTGCTGCTCTGCTCGACGGCGCACATAGATCAAGTAAGTGTGGACCAGGTAGTTTCGCATCCAGGAAAAAGAAAAGCCCATCAAAAACCCTGCCAACGACGCGTAGAGAAACCCAAGTATCGAACCCATGAAGCTGACGCGATATCCGATGAAGTAGTGGGACAATAGACCCAGCGTCGCACCCACGTTTTGGCCGCCCTCGATCAGCAGAACTATCGTTGCGGTCGAGACGCAAAGTCCCGCGACGAGTCCCAGAGCCACGCCGAAAGCCAACGGGTCGAGGTGCGCCAATACCAAGACTACAGAAGCAGGCAGGCCTGTTCGCTTCGACGCATTCGCAACCGATCGAGCTTTTTCCGGAGGGCTCTTCATCATCTCATCAAGAACCAACTATGTGAGGGCCATACTATACCCCTTGGCCCCGGGAAATCGACCGCAAAGATTGAGAGACTGGAAAGGGTCAATACTCCAGCGGTCCACCTTTCTGACATCCACGGTCAGGGGACTTCAGGCTGCGTCTTCAGCCCTTCAGGAAACACTTTCCCTTTCTTCTACTGCTTCTTCTTGATACGACTGGTCGCTATTGACTCGCCAGATGTCATGGCTGGCACCATAAATGTTCTCAACGGCCAAAATGGCTGTCAGCATCGAGTGGTCCTGGTTGTTATATTTGTGCAAGCCATTGCGCCCGATCATTTGAAAGTTCTCCAGAGCTTTCATAAATCGTTCGATTACTTCCAAGTGACCCATGTAGGTCTCGTCGTAAACAGGATAGGCCTTCTTTTGCCGGTAAACGGCGCCTCCTTCAATTCGTGCTCCCTTGGTGAGTCCGATTGTTTCGAGTTCACGGCTGGCGAGCTGGACGAGGTCCTCGTCCGCCATATTCCATAGCGCGTCATTTTCATTGACGAAATACTCTGCGCCCAAACTCGTCTTGTTTTGATCAGGAATCATGTGATGGCTCCAGTTCTTGAAGTTTTGGAGCCTTCCCATCACTACCTCCGGACTGTGGATATAGATCCAATTGTCCGGGAAGAGGTCAGGGTGATCCACGATGACGCATACTGTAAGAAAGTCGCGGTATTTCAAATTCTTCGCAGCTTCCTTGACCTCTGCGGGTGGTGGAGGATTCATTCTGTCGATGACTTCGGTGATGGGCATGCTCGCAATGAAATCGGTGCCCTCGACATATTCGTGAACTTCGTGATTCCCCACCGTCAGCCCCACGACGTGGTTTCCACGACGATGGATCTCCAAAACATCCCGGTTCAGATCAACCTGCCCGCCTTGACCCTTCACCTGGTTCCGGATGGTTTCCCACATCATTCCTGGACCCAATTCTGGATAATGGAATTCCTCGATCAGCGATTTGATGTTCTTGCCCCGCCCGCCAAGAACTGCGTTCATGACCGCAGTCCGGAGAGATAGTCCCTTGATGCGCTGAGCTGCCCATTCTGCACGTATCTGATTGCACGGCATTCCCCACACTTTTTCGGTGTAAGTTTTGAAGAAAGTCCGGAATAACCGTTTCCCAAAACGATTGCTTACCCACTCCTCCAAGTTGTCCTCCTGAGGGTACGGAAAGAGGACAGACCTAAAGAAACTCATCACGATCAGGAAGCTGTTCCACAACCCCAGACCCGATATTACATTGCTTAGCTTCAATGGATAATAGAAGAATTTCTTGTTGTAATAAATGCGGGACAGCCGAGGGACCCGCATGAACTTGTCTCCCAGAACCTCCTCCCAAATCTGAGTTACCTGAGGAATCTTCGTGAAGAATCGGTGACCACCAATGTCGAATCGATATCCCCGAAACTGATCGGTGCGGGCATGACCTCCCACGATGTTTTCCTTTTCGAAGACAATGGGGGTAGCCTTTCGCTTGCATAGCTCGTAGGCCGCCGTCAGACCCGCCGGCCCTGCCCCGGCGATCAGCACCTTCTTGTTTCCGTTTCTGCCAGCGGAGACTTGAAAGCTATCGGAAATAATGGCGGAGGATGTATCGGTGATTTCCAATCTTCACTCCATCAAAACTCAGTCTTGTACTCGGTTGCATATCGTCACTTGTTAGGTCCGCCTGTATCTATAAACCCAGATTTCACTCGATATCAGCCGAGGATCCCATAGATGACCCTGCATGACCCGTCCCCACAGGTGGGTGAACTACAATAATTGTTGCACGAGCCTTCCGTATTGCTTGTACCACTAAGAGGAGAGGAAACAACAACACCAACTCGAGACAAGCCGCCCAGAGATTGTGAAGATTGATAAGACTGATGACAAAATTCCCCGTAGAACTCGAAACCCTTCTGATGTCTGGGAAGACGGCAACGGGGGCTATGTAATAGGTGCCACTGAAAGGCCAAAGTAGCGGCTGTCCGTGCGGCGGTGAGGTATCGGCGCTGAGGTAGTCCAACGCGAGATGAGAACAATAGAGTAAGAAAAAGATCCCGAGTTTCCTCGCAAAACGATCCCGCCTTAGGACGAAACGAAGAGAGCTGAGCCCGATGGAAAAAAATAGCGCGACGCCGATACTATGGCTGATGCCATGATGGTACCGGTTAGGATTTCCTATGACGAATCCCGGAATAAAATCTAAATCGGGGGCATTAGCGGCGAAGAGGTAGAGAGCCATTAGCTGCCACTGCTGCCCCAGCACCACGGTGGCTCGGGCGCGATAGATAATGTAGCCGATTAATGAATGTCCGAGCGGTGACGGCATGAGCTAATCACCATCCGACTTACCGAAATATTCCGGACAGTTCATCCTCGCAACAAGCGCCCTAGCTGCGACTAGACTGATACTCATCGATACGAACACCGCGGAACCGAATGACTTGCGCGTGGACGTAGCCAGCTTTCGTAAGCCATGACTCGAAAGCCTGGGGATCGTTTCTTCCCAACCTATCCCAATGGTCCGCGCGATCCGTGTATAGAAACCAGATGGAAGTACTCGCCTCAGGGATTGCAAGCCGCGCAAGCTCAGCTGGAAGAATATCTCTTATTTGTTTCTTTTGATCGAGGGAGAGGTCACGAGGGCAGCAGGGCGAACCGATCTTACCCCATACGACCTTCGAGGAATGTACCGGTGTCAGTCGCGAGTAGAATTTGAATTGTTCTCGCATTGAAGCATGAACGTAGATCGTCCCATGTGCTTCGACGTGATCGCTCAGATAGCGAACTGCGCATTCTGAGTCCTCAATAGGCTCCAGGCGCGAGAGGGGCGAGGTGCCGCTTATCATGACGTACAGCCAAAGCAACGGCAGAAGAAAGATAACACCCAAGGCTCCCCAGACTCTTTGCTTCTCCCTAGTGTGCGTGGACGCAAAAACTACGGCGCTCGCACCGAGGGTGATGGATTGGATGCCGTAAACAAACAGGACGATTATTACTGGCGCTAAGAAGAGTAAGAGCCTAACAACATGTAAAGGGTAAAGGCCGAGAAGGTTTACGAAAAAAACCGCAGGGATTGGCAGCGATAAGAACAGAAGCCGGGTTAGATTTTCTCTGCCGTGGCCTTTGCGGCACGAGTATAGTTTGATAGCGCCAGCAAGCAGAACAAGCGGTCAGTATCTGTATGAGCTGTTGGGTTGAGTACGGTTTCGGAAAAAGCAATGAAGCCAAACCGAGGAATTTATTGACGTAGAATTTCAGGAATGCCCATGCATTGTTCCCGTGGAAAAAGCCGCTTCCAAAAAACGCTTCCAACATCGGTTGTATATTGGGTCTAATAAAAACGAAATAATCCACGATGGCCACACCAAAGGTGCAGAGCCCAAACGCGACTGCGTCAGGCCATCGGGGTCCCTCGAGGTGCGGGCGGTTGAGTGACGACTTCTCGCGCTTCATCGTGACGAGCATCGCGAAGAGGAGGCCCGGTGCCCAGAGTAGCGCCGGGTAGGAAAAGAACGCCAGAATTACAAAAGTCGCGCTGCACAGATAAAGACGGGTTCTTGATGGTTTGTTAAGGTAAGTGAGGCCTATGCTGCCAAGGACTAGCGAAGCGAACACATCACCTGTGTATTGCTTGAGCTCATGAGAGTAGTAAACGAGGGAAGAGGAAAACACAAAGAGAAAGATGGCCAGAAAGGAAAAGGGGGGAAGGAGAAGGCGGCATGCAATATAGGTCATAGGAGCAATCGACGCGATCCCAAGGAGCGCCGGAACTAGGCGGAGAGTCTCATTCGAAACTCCAAGGTGGTAGGCAACGAAACGAAGCACGACCAGGAATAGTGGGGGAGTAGTTTGGAGCCAGCTTTCGTAATAAAGAGTCTCGGTGATACTTGGCTGTAGGACAGAGTTGGCGACCCAAGCTTCGTCCAGCCATAGGCTTCGACCGATGCCGTGAACGCGGGTCGCGACTATGGCGGCGAGTAGCAGGCCAGCAAGTGTCAAGAGTTTCAGCCGATAAGCTGAGAAGGTATCGGGTGCTGGGGTTCGGCTTCCAGGCCTCTCGTGTGCAACGATTTCCGTGCGGGATGGCAGCATCCTATTTTGTCCAGGCATGGTGTCGACGGCCTCTCGCAGAGGGCAACCGCATGTGACTTCAAAGCAATAATCAAAAACAAACTTGCTGCGATGACAGGTTCGGCCGAACCTCTCCAGTCCAAGCGCCTAGCCGATTGTGCCTTCAAATAATCCTCGTTACTTCATCATCCGGCTTGCCGGAGTATTTCGGACAGTGTTGGCACTGGTAAGGGAGGATCCCGCTTCGCAACTTCTTGCGGAACGTCGAATAGACTTTGCTGTTCCAAATTTCCTGAAAAGGACGGTCGATAAGGTCACCGAAGCTGCGGAGATTTTGTGCCTTTCGATCGCCTGTCTGGGTTGTGTAGCAACATGGATGCACATGACCATCATAGGTCACGAAATTTCTCTTCCATGGGAAATCGCACTGACGAACCGGCAGCTTGTCAAACAGCTCAATCTTAGCCACCATTCCGAGCTGGCGGGCACGTTGAAGAGTCTTTTCTAAATACCGGGAAATGTCCTCCTGGACTCGCCGGGTATCGAGACCGATGGTGTCCTCGAAGGTTATGACATTGACAAATTGCACCATGCCGATGCCGACATCATGTGCCAGTTCGAGGATGTCCGGCAGTTCTGTGTAGTTCGTCAGGCATACGACCGTGTTGACCTTAACCTCCGGTCGCTGCTTTCGCATCTCACGTTTAATTCTGAGGAGACCGCGTGCGTTGGCGATGACCTTGTCAAAATTGGCTCCCGCGCGGATCTGCTCGTAAGTCTGTTTGGTGGCGCCGTCGAGGGAGAGAAAGATTTGGTCCACTTCGAGCTCAACAAGCTGCCGGGCGACCTTTTCGGTCATCATCGTGAAGTTGTCATTAAGTGTGACGTACATACCCCCCGATTTCAGGAATTCGACGATTCGAAAAAACTCGCGATTCATCAATGATTCGCCGATGCCGGTCAAATCCACGCGTCTGAGTTTTGGAAGGTGCTCAGTCATCTGCTTGATGTTCTCGAACTGGAGGTCGCTGGGTTTTTCTGTCCAATACGAAAGCTCGCAGAAACTACATTTGAGATTACAGCGCGTAGTACATTCGATTTGAACAGACCGCGGAGATATCGCAGCAAGTGGAAACCACTTCGAGGCTTGATACAGCAGCTGTTCAGAAAAATCCAGATAAGCGACTCGCAAAGTGTTGCGCAAGCCGATGGTACGAAGCTTGTAAGAGATCAGGTCCAAATAGTTATTCGCCAAGGCCATTTCTAATATCAGTTCGTTCCCGCAGACTTCGGTCGTAAGAACTGCCAGGCTCGGAGGGCTTGAAGGTCGCCGGCGGTGAGACAATTCGTTTGCAGATTCCCGAACAGGTAAATCGTGGTGAAGATCACGAAGCCACCGGCCATTTTCCAAAGGCTAGTGACTTCGAGGAACGCAAAAGGCAGACTTCCGACTGCCGCGATGAAGGCCACTAAAGCTACCTGACCCAAGTTCCGCCAGGGAAGGAGTGTCGGCAGACTGACCTGCAAACTCTTCCTGATCGCAAAGAGTAACAAGGCCAAGTTCAGATAGGCCGCCAGCACTGCGGAGATGGCAGGACCCATCCACCCAACGTGCCGAACCAACACATAGCCGAGGGACAAGTTTAACGCCAAGGACGCCAGCTGCGATTTCAGGACGAAACGTGTTTCGCCGAGTGATGCCAGAACCTGGTCAAGCAGCGTGATGCGTATTGGAAGGAAGAAAAGGTAGATTCGAAAAGGCTGCGCGCTGGCCGTGTACTGGGCACCGAAGAGGATCATCATCGCAGGCTCTGCAAAAACCATCAGGAACGCTGCGGCGCCAAAAATGACCAAGGCCAGCTTGAGCATCGATTGATGCCATAGACTCAGAAAGCCTTGCCGGTCGCCTGCGCAGAACCTCTTCGAAAATTGGGGCATGGTGACCGACAGGACAGGCACCGAAGTGACTCCCGCCAGGGGAATTTCGAAGGCTCCGGCCGCATACTGAGCAAACATCGCCGGCGAGTGAAACAACGCAACCAAGAACTTGTCAACTTGATAGTTAAGAACCCCCGCCCAGGCCGAAAGGCCGAGAGGAACAGCGAAGGCCAGCTGCGACTTCCACTCGCCAAAGGAAAGGCGAAGAGTCATACCTCGCGTCGCGCGCCCGATCATCCAGGCTCCCAGAAGCGACTGAACGATTCCGTAAGCGACCAGCGCCTGCAAAACTGAGCCAAGCTTGCCGCCCAAGGCCACGGTTCCCGCAACCCAGAGAATCATCGCCAATTTCGTCACCACCTCAAACAATCCCGCGGTGCTGGTTCGACCAAGGGCAATCAGGATCGCATCTGTGGCGACGGTTGGCATTGTGACCAGGGGGAAAACGGCGAAGAGACGCAGATACCCGGCAAGTGCAGGATTGTCGAAGTACAACGCGAGTCTGCCGGCGAATAGATACATTGCCGCCGAGAAAGGAACTGCCAGAATCGACAGGCCCAACATGGTTTGAAGAACAAAGCCTTTAATTCGGTCTTCCTTCAGTCGCGGCAGAAAGTAGTTGATGCTGACTGGAAGTCCCAAGGCAAAGAGAAAGACCAGGGTCTTGTTGACGAGCCACACCTGATTGAAGGAACCGAACTCTGCTGGTTCGAGTGCTCGGGCCAGGATCACGGCGACGAGCAGATAACAGAAATGAGACACTGCTTTGCTGAACACCATAAGCATCGCGCCAGACGAAACTGAGGTGTCTTGCAATGAAGAATTCATCTTGAAAGTTGGTGGGTTATTTGTTGGAAGTAGCTAAGCACGCACGGGTGGAAGTAATGCTTCGAAAACGCCGGCTAGCAGAGCCGCACTATGCCTGCAAGAGTGCACTTCAAGAGATCGAGCCGGTGGAGGCGGCCCGGAACTCTGGGAACGCGATCGATCAAACACAAGCTGCAGACCTCTCCGGATGCCAACCGAGTCTGCTGCAGGAACGGATATGCCACGGGAATACTGACGCATCAGTGCTTCCAGGTCCGACCCTTGCCCCGTCAGAGCCAGGATCCATTTTCCAGCGCGCATGCATTCATAGACCTTGGCTGGAATTCGGTTACCTACCGTGTTAACCAGGCAAGCGTCTGCGGATAAAATTGCGCGGATGCACGATTGATGTGAGATTAGCGGTTCCAAGCTGAAGACCTGTGGATGTATCAAAGCCTCTCGTTGGCGTCTCAACTCATCGTCAGGCTTGCCGATGAAAACGAATCTCACGCTGTCCTTGCGGTCGGGCTCCAGTGCGACCCATTCATCGACCGCCCTGAGGAAGCAACTCCCGTCTCGGCCGTCCTCACAGAAATGGTTTCCTGGATAAACCACGGTAAATCTTGTTCCTGAGGGCCTCAGCTCTTGGTCAAAAAGTTCTTCGTCGAATCCGGTCGGAACGACGAGAATCTTTTGCTCGCAGGCCGCTCCGTATCTCGCGCCTAGCGTACGAGCAATGTCGCGATAGGCCACTGTGACACGCTGCGCTGAGTTGAGGACGGAGCCCTCCAGCCTTTGATCGAGCCAGCGAATGAAGCGAGGCTGCTTTGAAAGCCAGTGGGCATCGCTCCAGGGAAGTGCATAGTCCGCCACCCAGGGAACGCCCAGGGAGCGCGCGACGCGGCGGGCGACAAGATGTGAAGTGGGACGCGGAGAGACCGAGAAACACACATCAATATCGTGATCCCTCGCAATCCGCAAGCTGCCCTTCACGGCTGCTGGCAGCCAACTCACTTTCCCGTCAGGGATTGCCCATTGGCCTATCGATCGAACTGTCCGTCGCAGCAAGTCTCTGCGTTGTGGGCGAATCGATGTGATCGCCGGTGGCCAGTGACTCGCTTGAAACGGTGCCAGCAGTTTCGGCGGTGCGACCGTTACCGTCGTGAGACTCCGATGACCGTTCAGACCCTCATGGCTTTCTTCCTGGCTTGGTTGCGCCGTAAGGATAATGGGTTCCCATCCTAGAGCTGGTAGATTCTTAGCCAGCTGGTAAGTCCGGATCACGCCCGCAGCCCCGATATCCGGATAGTCATAACTGATGAAGAGGACCCGGCGCTGACGAGTGTGATTCCATCCAGTAGCCACAGCACATTATTCCTTCGTCTGGACCTTTGTCCCCGACGGGACCGCTGTCCCTTCTTGCGGAGGTGAACCGGACACACGCGATCGTTTTCTTGGCTTCAGCCAATGCAGCCGATGGACCCCCAATGTTCTTTTCGCCAGGAATGAGAGGAACGGAAACACTTCCTTCCGCAGGCTGACGAAGAACAGGCAGGACATGCGGCAGCTCGGGCAGAGATCTTTCCGCACTTTGTCCCGATAGGCGAGGTTCTCCGGCGCGTAATAGAGCTCGCCGGAACGCTTCTGCAGAGCATTCCCGATCGGGCGGCTATTATGACAGTACTGCAAGGACCCATCGGGGTTGAGAAGCAGTCCCTGATCTGCAAACGGGCAAGGGAGGCCTCGGTTCGACGCGCCTTGCAGGTGTTCCACAACCTCGGCGTAGTAGTAAGCCAGCGCGTCAAAGAAGGACGATTCGGCGACTCGACGCTTCAAGAACTCAGTAAGTCCCGTGCGGCTCTCGTCATTGATTGCCAGGACCTGTTCTAACTCAGAGTTGTGATAGTAGTCGTCGGCTACTGCGGCAATCTGAAAGGTGATGGGCATATCCAGCCGTTCGGCCAAATCCTTGAGCTTTTGCACCTCGTGCACATTCATTGAAAAGATGGTCGGGTCGATGCTGAGGTTGAAAGGCACCTCTTTCTGCAGCTGTTTCAAGAACGTGATGTTCTCCATCACTTTCGCAAACGCACCCTTCACGCCGCGGATCGTGTCGTGAGTTTCGCCGATGCCATCAAGGGAGACAGCCATAGTCAGACGAATTCGGTGCTGTGCGCAATAGCCGGCAATCAGAGGATACTGTTTCTGGATGCTGGGCCGGCTGATGATGTTCGAGGGTATCATCAGTTTCTTGAGTCGCGGCATATGCTTGTGCAGCAGCGCAACGATCTCGGCAAGATCGTTGCGGAGCGTTGGCTCGCCGCCAGCCAGGACGATGTACTCGACCCTTCGATAAACAGGATCCGCAAAGATGGATTCAAATTGCTCAAGGCTCAGAGCGTGCGGTGACTTGAGTTCCCAGATGTTGCACATTGCGCAGGTGGTGTTGCAGCGCAGGTTGACGTTCACATGCAGGACGGTGGGGGCGATGACTCTGAAATGTTTTGTCACGTGGTTTTCGAGGAGATCTCGTACCAGTGAGGGCGCCTCTTTAACCACGTGTTCGAATGTCATCGCCATAAGGTTACCCGGCCAGCTTCAACGTTGATCCGAAGTGGATGACCCGCAGCATTCTTCAATTCGCCGATGCAGCGCAGCGGTCAAGCTCGGCCAGCTGAAGTCTCTGCAAAGCATGGCAAAGTCAGCCTCATCCACTGATCGGGGACTCGACAAGAGTTCAATGATCCGGGACGGAAAGGCATCCAGCGGGGCAACCACAAGTTGCCTGTATTTTTGCGGAATCGATCCCGCTCCCTGAGGGGTGGTCAACACGGTTTTGCCAAGCGCGAGACCGGTGATGATTTTCGTCGACATGCCCTGTTGGACCCTCATGGGCGCAATGATCAGATTAGCTCGACGCAGGTAATCCGCAAGGTTATCCACGAAGCCAGCGCATTCGACGTTGGGCCCTTCCAACCCAGCTGGCGGGTTGGCCCCGACGAACTGAAACTTTATGTCCGGCCGCTGGCGAATTACCGGCGTTAGGATCTCCCTCACGATGGTGCGCGCAGCCTCTCGGTTGTGGCTGCTGCGGAAGTTACCAACGAACAGAACGACACCCGGTGAACGGGGCGGAGGAGGGTAGAAGGGATTGAATGCTTCGGGATCGAAGCCCTGGGGAATGACCGCAATGGTTTCGTCAGGAGCCCATCTGAGGAAAGCCTGCCGGTCCTTCTCTGAAATAGCCACGACCAGTTTCGCAGCGCGGCATGCTGAGCGCTCCGCCCAATAGACGTAGGGAACGAGCAGGGCGCGGCGTAGGTCGTATCGACACCGATCCAAGTACAAGCGGTACTCGACATTATGGGAGCTATAGATCAGAGGAATCCGATAGCGGTGCGCAAAGAGCACACCATAGGTTGCAGCCAGACCGTAATCAGCCAGGAGATAATCAAACGAACCGAATCTTAGAAGACGGTCGGCCCTCCTGTAGAGTGTCGGACTAAAGAGAAAGTAACCAGTTTGTGAGAAAGGGACCCGCACGCGCGCGGTCAGGCCGAGTCGATTCTCGCGGTCCCGGAAACGCTCCTCGACGGCGCGATCGACCTGGTGGCCTGATCCCGCCATGGACAGCAGAGTGACGTCGTAAAAAGCCGACAAGTGCTTTACAAAAGCACCCATCCGTACTGTCGCACCCGTAACCTCCAGGTCCGGATCACATACCGCCAAGTACAGCAGCTTCTTTTTCGGGCCAGCTTCAGTCCGCCTGTGACTCGAGGAAGGGTTACCCGCGTCTGGGTGAGGTATGCTTGGCAAGATCCTTGGCAACATCTGTTTGGAATCTCAACTCTTCCCCAAAAAACTTGACTTGGTTCACAACCAACCAACATTAAGTCATGGTAAGAGAAGGTCGTGTTGCTTCAGCATGGCGTAGCTTCGCCCTTCAGTCACAGGGCTAGATTTTGTAAACGACTGTAACAATATAACTTACTATCAGCAACGTCCGCTGGCGACCCATGCTATCCGAACTTCACTGTCTCAGAGACCTCTGGACTTGAGCGCAGCAGGAATTCCCATCCAAGAAGTTTGCGCGAGCCGACACAGAAAAGAGATCGGTAGGCACCACTTCCTTTGGAGGCCCGAAAGTCGCAAGTGTCCCGACGGCGTTGGGCGCGTTCAGTGTTCCGCACTGGTGAAGTGGATGGGGGAACGACAAGAATGCCTGAACCCTGCTAAATCTGTCTCAGTCTAATCCATCACTGACTGAATCGATACTTAAGAAATCCCATACCGAAGGCGAGCGCACTATAGATGTAGTACACCCAATGCATCGCGGTCGCGCGCATAGCGAACCAGAGTCCTCCACAACGGTAATAAAACTGATAGAGGTCTCGGTTCCAATAAAGGACCGGAACCAGGCAGAGGGTGATCCCGAGAAAAAACCACCACCGCAATAGTCCCAACACCCCTAAGACCGCCGCAAGGCAAACCAGGAAAGCTGAAGCGCGCTGAGTGCGCTCAACGTTCAAATCGTCAAGGATCTTACCGTACGAGAGCTGCAAAACCGTCCATGGAATAGCGCGCCCCATCACGTCACTACGCAATAAGCTTGGCAGCGTCCAGCGCTTGGCATGCTTGACTACCAGGTGCTTGCAGAGCAGAATCCGTTTACCCGCGCGCTTGAGGCGATATCCCAGCTCAATATCTTCGATGCTGGGCAAGCGATACGACTCGTCGAATCCCTTCATACTCGTGAAAACCTGTCTCCGAATGCCACCACAACCCGTCCAGAACGTGGAGGCCTCGGTTGAACCTTTCTGGTGGACGAAGTGATGCGTCAGGTTCTTATAGCGCGAAAGGAAATTTTTTTCGGGCGGGTCGTCATCATAAGACCCTATCACTGCATCGAGATTCGGGTTTTGCTGGAAGATCCCTTCCACGATCTCCAGGGTGTTGGGAAAGCAGAGGACGTCGGCATCCACAAAGAACAGGATTTCTGCCTGGGCCTGTTCAGCGGCACGGTTCCGGGCCGCTGCCGGGCCGCATCTCGCGGGAAGTGTGATGATTCGGTCTGTGTAACGGCCAGCAATCCGGGAGGACCCATCGGTCGAGGCGTCATCAACCAGTATCAACTCATAGTTTTGGTGATGCGATCCAGAGATCGCCGCGAGGCACCGTTCCAGATGAGCCGACGCGTTGCGAAATGCAATGATCACGGAAATCGATGGCATCACTGAGCTGCACTTTTCTTATGGCGTGGCGACGCTCCGCCGCAAATCGCTCCTGGATATTACCTCGGCCGGCAGATCGGGCTCTATTAGGAATAAGTTATCGTACAGCCGCTCCATTCTTCACCTCGATGAGCCCGGCTGCATCCATCCCCTCAATGAATATTCGAACGTCTCGCTCGCAGATCTCTGCCTCCACGTCGTACTCGTCGAGAATTGCGTCACGTATGGCAGCGATTGCCATCGGTTGCTCGATCAAAGCCCAGATTCTGGCGCCGACTTCATCGAGGCTGTAATAGATCCCGGACTTCAGATTTAGAATGATTGATTCGCCCGCCACATCGCAACACACCTGATTCGTCGTCCTCATGACTACGTTTGCATCAGAGATCTTGAAGTCCATCGTGTGACCTATCGTCCGGCTTTGATTCTCAAGGTGCGTGAAAGCTGATCCAGCCAAGTGCTCGCCCTCGTGCAGCGGCAGCCTCGACTGTCGAAAGTAGTCCAATCGGCGCCGTCCCGAAGGCTCGTTGACTGCGCGGCGTGTCCTGACGTCCTGACTCATATCTCGGCCGTAAGGCTAGACAACCGAGGTCACAACACGGCAACTGACTTCGACTTCCTGGCAACCGACAGGATTCTCTCCACCATGCTGGCAACGTAAACTACTTGTTCTTCACTCATAGCCGGATACAGAGGAAGAGACACAAGGCGAGGATAGATCTCGAGCGCCTTGGGACAGTGATTCTGAGCAAGCCCTGCCATCGCAGAAAAATAAGGGTGCAGGGGGATCGGAATAAAATGCACACTCGCCCCAATTCCCTCTGCACGCAACCGCCTGATGAACTCAGACCGGTCAATTTCGAGCAGCTCCAGTTTCAGGCGCAGAGCGTACAGATGCCAGGAATGCCGACAAGAAGGGTCTTCTGGCGGCAACTCTAATTCCACAACGTCCGCGAAGAGCTCATTGTAGAGTCGTGCCAGCTTCTCTCGAGTTTCGATGAAGCGCTCCTGACGGCGCAATTGATGAATGCCAATGGCTGACTGAATGTCGCTGAGATTGTATTTGAACCCACACTCGACGACCTCATAGTACCAATCGCCCTTTTCAGAATAGCGGTTCCACGCGTCCTTGCTGATACCATGCAGACAGAGAATGCGCATTTTCTCAAGCAGAGCTTCTTGATGGGTTGTCACCATGCCACCCTCACCCGTGGTCAAATTCTTCGTGGCATAGAAGCTGAAGACAACGGCGTCACTAGAATTCTTCCCCGCTGGGTCCCCTCCACCTATTGGAATGCCATTGTAGTGGGATCCAATGGCGTGAGCAGCGTCCTCGACAACCGCGAGATTGTGTTGGCGGGCCAATTTCCAGATTGCTTCCATCTTGCAAGGCAGGCCTCCCAAATGGACGGGGAGAATCGCGCGGGTTCGCCGGCTGATGCGCTGCTCGACTGAGCCGGGATCGATATTTCCGTCCTC
>Ga0180085_1000249_pt1 | contig 19057 bp, 18 predicted proteins | sample EasRiv730_16_10D_FD_123013 | JGI IMG/M metagenome (GOLD analysis project Ga0180085, IMG submission 123013) | Soil microbial communities from meander-bound floodplain in the East River, Colorado, USA - East River metaG ERMLT730_16_10D | ecosystem: Environmental > Terrestrial > Soil > Floodplain ... | reverse complement strand
CGCCTCACGGCGACGCAGTGGCAGTCGGTTACAGGCCGGAGAGGGCGTACCTGAAGAGGACTTCCACCTCTCTGACCAAATGCGCTTTCAGGCGCACGATTCCGGCTTTCGCCGGAATGACGAGAATCTTAGTTCTCTTTAACTGCCTGGTTGAGCAACTTAACTCTTTGCTGGAGGATGTACCATGCAATTGCGTCGCGTGGTGTTTAGTTCCCTGATCGTCTTGATATTACTACTCGCGGTTCGTCTTTCCGCGAAGGAGGTGGTGAAAATGGGTGCTGGTTCGGGCCTTCCATTCAGCCCGGCAGTGAAAGCAGGTAGTTTTGTTTACGTCTCCGGCGCGCTGGCCACCAACGAGAAGGGGCAGGTCGTTCCGGGAACAGTTCAAGAACAGACGAAACAAGTCTTGAATCGTCTTGGCACAGTTTTGAAGGCCTCGGGCTCACGGTTGGAGAATGCCGCTTCAGTGAATGTATACCTGAGGAACGCCGATGACTTCGAAGCGATGAACGAAGTCTATCGAGGGTTTTGGTCCAAAGATCCTCCCACCCGCACCACCGTAGTCACCGATCTGGTTCTTCCCGAAGCATTGGTGGAAATAGCGATGGTCGCGATAAAGGACGGGGCTGAGCGGCGCGTGGTTCATCCTGCAGGTTGGAACAAGTCTCCGAACTACAGCTACGGCATCCAATCGGGCGACACGCTGTTCCTGGCCGGACTCGTGGCTCGGAACATGAAAGACAACTCCATTGTGGCCGGCGATATTGGGCTTCAAACCCAGACAGTGCTCAACAACGCCGGGGAAATCTTGAAAGCCGCTGGTATGACCCACGCAGATGTAGCCAGCTCTCGTGTTTTCGTTACCGACGCAGCCAAGTTTCAGGACATGAACGCCGCTTACCGGCCGTTTTTCCCAAAGGATCCGCCGGCCCGCGCCACTGTGAAAGCGGCGTTGATGAACTCCAGCTATCAGGTGGAGATTACCCTGCTGGCAGTAAAGAGTTCCGATCGTGAGGCGATTAACCCACCGGGCCCAGACGGAAAACCTGTGCAGCCCAGCCCCAACTACAGTTCCGGAATTCGCGTTGGCAACCGGCTCTATGTCGCCGGAATGGTGGGGAGTACCGAAAGCAACAAGGGAGATATGAAGGCGCAGACTGGTGAGTCGCTCAAGAACATTGGCCGCACGATCAGAGCTGCCGGTTTTGACCGGAGCCAAGTGGTCGAAAGCATCGTGTATGTCACCGACGTGCGACAGTTCCAGGCAATGAACGAGGGTTATCGAGAAACTTTCACCAAGGATTTTCCAGCACGAACGACCGTGGGTATCGAAATTGTCATTCCCGACCCGCTGGTCGAGATCATGCTGACAGCGGTGAAGTAAGAGTCAACAGCCTGAGCGCTCTCAGAGGACACTCTATGTTCTCCCACGTGGAAGCCATGCGCCAGCTTCGGGAAGGAGAACCTTCCACCGAGCCGGTGCCTGCTTCGTACGAAAAAACACTTTGGAATTCGCAACCTGGACGTTCAACCAGGCGAGGCTGAACTCGTCACCCGCAGGCTCAAGGAGACCTTGAAAGCCTGATTCCATAGGATCGGCAACAGCGCGCCGATGCGAGTACTGATAACCGAAGAAGAGTTCAAAGCCACACTGAGCGCCACGGATCAGCCAACGTGCCTTGATGCATGCGAGAGCAATTTCAGACATTCGAAAACTCTGAAGCGAATTACACTAGAACTGAATTTATTTTTGCAGTTTCATTCAATTTGACTTATGAGCAAACAGCATCTTTCGAAAGGATTGCTGCCAAGAGCTTTGTGTTCGAAAGTGCTTGTGCAAGCTGCAGCGAATGTGCTCATTCGTTTACTTTCTTCCGAGGAAAATGGTTTGACAGTGTGGGACACAAGCCATTATAGAAGAGGCGTCATTGAGTTGTGGAGATTCCGTCATGCCTGAATTTATCGTTCCCCCAAAATACAAACAGCTTTTCAACGAGTATGATCTCAGCGTCATCAAAGCTGATCATTATGTTGCCGAACGGGAAGACCTCCGCCTTTACCGCAACACCTTCCTGGAGCGCATCAAGCAGCGCTATCCAAATCGTCGCTGGTTGCTGCCCCCAGTGCTGGACACCATTTCCAAAATTGAAGGCCTGAGCGACGCTGAATTCTTAGAACTCATGAAGACGTTCCGCTACGTGTAGGTCGCTTCCTGCGTAGGTAGCTTCCTGCTGATTTTATTAGACTGACGATCGCCGCACTCAGTAGTACGTGTGCAGTGCGCTTTTCAGCCACTTCGCGAAGCCTGCTTGATGTGATGGAAGTGAAAGAGTGTCCTAGGTTCTGATGTGCCTTTGGTGCAGGTCTGGAAGCTCCAACGACTATTTGTTCGTCAGACCATCCGTGGATTTGGGTAGAGATTTGACTCGGATCTCCGGCTTTAGTCCCACAGCAGTCTCTTCTCCGAGAAACTCTTTGAGATCGCCCTTCCCCTTGTCCTTCCAGACCTTCTCGTAGGTGCTTTCCAATTTCTCCCTGGTCACAACTCTCAGCGCAATCTGATTTGCCAAGAGTTCTGTCTGAAGATAGGGGTGATGGGTGAAAATCCAGACGTGTCCTAGTTCGTGTGCAATGGATGCGCTGAGTTCACTATCATCCAAACTACTGAGAAAGGTTTCGTCGAAAGACAGTATGAACTCCCCACGCCGCTTCTTCGATCGCTCGACTGATACCAACTTCTCGTTTCTGGCAACAATCGAAATGTGCACCTTCTCCCCGATGGAGAGATCATGACGAAAACGATCCACAATCGTTCTGATTCTTTGCGTTGTTCGCCTGCCTGCTGGCTTGCTATCTGCCAGAAGTTTGCTCCCGCAAAGAAATAACAGGGCTGGCAAGAAGACAAAGCACAGCGAGAGAGCTCGCCCCTTTAGCTTGCGGGGCCTCAATTCCTGTAAGGAGGAAATATCGTTGGTCTGAAGCGACCTTGAGCAAAATCCCATTATCGTCCTCGGTTGGAGCGGGCGAACATTCGCAAGACAAACCCCTTTCGTCAAGGATCTCGTCCCTGGCAGGGCCAGGGCCGGCGATTCGCACAGGCCATTGTCTTTCAAGCCTTGCGGTTAGCCTCTTCCTGTGTAGTGGGAGCTGTTATCTGCGGGACAACAAATCCACTTGTTCTTCAAGGCTGTAGGGGCCCGGAAGTCACACTATGAGTATACGACATCTTTCCTCAACCGGTTTAGGTCAAACCGGCAAATTTTTCACGCTCAGCAGGTAAAATTTTTCGGAATCAAATACTGGCTTTGCACTATCTCGTTTGAACAACCTAATTTCCAGGGCTTTTCCGACGGGTGTTTTTGGCACTTTGCGAGTTAGTTGTAACAATATTTCCTTCGATGGCGCCTTCCTTGCAAGACAAGGAAGCAAAGAAGGGAGGTGAAAAATATCTGTAGATTGAAATCCAACCATTCCTTGCGTTAATCAAAAAGGAGCTTAGTCCTATGAAGATCAACTATCCCACCTTAGCAGTCCTTTCCGTTTTAGTTCTATTTGCCGGATTGATTCTGACCCAGCCAACTCTGGCACTGGCGCAAGAAAAAGCGCAGATCGTTGAGGGAGAGCTGGTGAAAGTGGATGCCGCCGCTAAGACTTTATCGGTCAAGACCACCAAAGGGGAGATGGAATTTCGATACAATGACCAAACGCAAATCAGCGGCGCCGAAGGTGGAGTCGAAGGTCTCGCCACTCAGAGTGGAGCACCAGTGAAAGTCCATTTTGACACGGCAAGCAAGACGGCCACCAGGATCGAGGTCGGAAAGCGCAAGCAGTAGCGCGAGACCCAATCTGTGTTTGTCTGGGCCAGACGCACAGGCGACTGGCCCTTTTTGTTTCTATTCCCTTCACTGCTTTGCATCCGCAAACATTCAAAGATTCGATACGCATTCTCGACTAGAAAGGAGGGGTACAATGAGGACCGAAAAACAAGTTTCAATCCTCGGTTTCGTCACCTTGTTCGTCCTTGTGATGACGGGATGCAGTGAGACCCAGAAACAGACCTCCGCTGAAAAGACTCAACCAGACCAGGCGGAAAGAGCTGTGCCGATGGCACAAGCACAAGAAACTCCGCAGATCTTTGACGGAGAGCTGCTGAAAGTGGATGCCACCGCTAAGACTTTATCGGTCAAGAATCCTGAAGGACAGGAAATGGAATTTCGATACAACGACCAGACACTAATCAGCGGTGCTGATGGAGGAGTCGAGGGACTCGCCACCAAGAGCGGAACGCCAGTGAGTGTTCACTTCGACACGACAACCAGAACGGCCGCCAAAATTGAGGTCAGACAGCGCCAGAAGTAGCAAAAGCTATCACATTGGGCCAGTGCGTGAGCCGCTAGCCCATCTCTGTTCTGCATTTCTTGATTCCCTGGCACCGGAGACAGCCGAGCGTCCTCTGCCACGACTCCGAGCAGGACAACTTCATATATCCGTTCCCGCAAAATAGACTAATCGCCGTTCATTCATCCCCGATCCATCTATAGCAGTCCGGGCGATCCTCAGGGACCCCTGTTGGGCTGTAACGCCAATCCCGGACGCCAGATTAATTCTTAAGATTTTGTCAAAAAGCCTTAGAATGGCGCGGGACGTCAGATGTCTTGCAAGCCTTCGCTGAGGATCTCCAGATGAGTTTGCTCGCACCCTCAAAACCTTGCAGCTTCAGGCTCAGCCAAGCGATTCTTCTCGCCAGCTTGTTGCTACCGAGCGCCACTAATCCCTATCTTGAAGGTCGCCCCACATCGCCCAAATCCGAGTGGCTGGTGGAAGCCGACTGGTTGAACGAGCACTTGAAAGACCGCATCATCGTTGCCGACACGCGCACAGAACAGCAGTACCTGCAAGGTCATGTTCCAGGTGCGGTCTGGCTGGACATTTCGGGTTTGGGAGCGCGAACTTCGGAGTCGGCACTGCCGCTCCTGCACCAGGAACTGGGCGCCAGGTTCAGCACTCTTGGCATTACGGGCGCTGAGCAGGTTGTGTTCTATGATGAGAGCATGGGGACGAAGGCACCCAAGGCTCTCTGGTTTTTGACTTACGCGGGTTACCGCTGGGGTCGCGTATTGCATGGCGGATTCGGTGCTTGGCAGAAAGCGGGATTGCCGGTCAGCACTGAGAAAACTGTGCGCCTGGCCAAAGCCTTTAATGTGAACGCGAATCCCGCGATCCTCGCGTCGACGGACTATGTTTCCAAGCGCATCCGTAGTTCGACTGCAGTGATTCTTGATGTGCGCAGCCGAGACGAGTACATGGGCAAGGAAACATCGCAACACTGTGCCCGCAGTGGTCGCATTCCGGGAGCAGTTTGGCTGGAATGGACACAGCTCCTGGAGAATCCTCTGAGTTATCGCCAAATTATTGACTTGGAGAAACGTCTCAAGGAAGTCGGCGCAACGCCCGACAAGGAGATTCTGGTTTACTGCCACCTAGGGAATCGCTCGTCAAACAGCTATCTGGCACTGCAACTGTTGGGCTACCCTCGGGTGCGCAACTACGTCGGATCGTGGCATGAGTGGGCGGCACGACTGGATTTACCCCTGGAGAAGGACGAATAAGGAGGTCTCTCTATGCCGTTACCTCGACAGACTGGAATGTTTCTGCTGCTCGCCCTCTGTGCCTTCTCCATTGTCAAGGCGCAGGAAACACCACCGAGCCTGCCACCCTCTACAACGCCAGTTGCGTCCGCTTCCAGTGGTCTCAATGGCGTAAGAACGATCTACGTCATTCCGATGAAAGACCGCCTAGAGCACTTTCTGACCAACGAGCTTGTCAAATGGGGTCATTTTGAAGTGACTATCAATCCGCGCCAAGCAGACGCGTTGCTTTCGGATACCACCGAGGTGGACATCAAGAATCTAATGACGGTCGACGCCAAGATCCGGAAGACTGCGGCACGAACTCGTGGCACGGCTTTTCTCATCGATCTGAAAACAGAGCGGGTCCTCTGGTCCGCTGCCAAGAAGCCTTCGGAGTCTTTCTTTCTTGGGGGAATGAAATCGACTCGTGAATTGGCAGAAGAGATCGTGGGGCAACTCAAGAAAGACATGCAGACGAAAGGACAGTGAGGCGGGATTAGCCTGGCACGGATCGCGCGAGGGGAAGAAGTTAGGAAGCAAAGTTCTTAGGACAGAAACGAGAGAGCCATGACCAAAGCCATCATCAAAACCAACAAAGGCGACATTAACATTGATTTCTTTGACAACGACGCACCTGGTACAGTGGCAAATTTTGTGAAACTGGCAGAATCGGGTTTTTACAACGGCCTGTCATTTCACCGTGTCATCTCAAACTTCATGATTCAGGGCGGATGTCCCCGAGGAGATGGCACCGGTGGGCCAGGTTACAGCATCAAGTGCGAGATCAATCCCAACAAGCATCTGGCGGGATCGCTGTCAATGGCCCATCGAGGGAAGAATACAGGAGGCAGCCAGTTCTTCATTTGCCATTCTTCACAATCACATCTGGACGGCGTGCATACGGTCTTCGGTCGCACCCAGGACATGACGGTTGTCAACGCCATTCGCACGGGCGATAAGATGAACGAAGTAGTTATTGTGAAGGACCCGTCATAAGCGAAGTGGAAGCAAGAAAACGATCTGCCAGTGGCTGGAATGCGATCGAGTATTGTTGACTTTCTATTTGCTATTTTGAGGAAGGTTTAAGTCCGATAAATCATCAGTATCAACCTGAGAGACTCCACATGAACCGCCGCCAGTTCCTCTCTTCCAGTCTCGTTCCCTTGGTTGCCACATCCATGAATGCTTCCCCAGCAGCTGCTCACCCGCTTCCCGTTCCGCCTCCGCTGCCCTTCCAGGCGGAAAAGAGTAAACTCAAAATCACGGGCATTCGAATGGTGCGTCCACAGCCCAAGCGTCCTATACCCACGTATGCACCCGCACCTGGCTCCTGGTCGACCGGAGGCGTGGAAGTCGCCAACCCGATGTCGATTTATCCCAAATACAAAGCGCAGCGCTCTTTGTTCATGGCTGAAGATCTAGGCCCCGAATGGGTGGAGATCACTACAGACAAGGGAGTGAAAGGATTTGGCTTTGGTGGACCCGGCGCCGGGTACGTCATCGAAAAGCATTTCCCCAAGTTGCTTCTCGGTGAAGATCCATTCAAGGTGGAACAGCTTTGGGACATCCTCTGGCGCTCTACGCTTTACTACGGGCGCAAGGGCTTGGTGGTTCATGCCATCAGTGCCGTGGATAACGCGCTGTGGGACATCATTGGAAATGCTCTGGGCATGCCAGTCTACAAGCTGTTAGGCGGTCAAACCAAAGAGCGCATCCCCGCTTACTGCACGGGAAACGACATCGAGCAGCACGTGGAGTTTGGGTACAAGAAGATCAAGCTCGCGATTCCTTACGGGCCGGCGGACGGTCGGGAGGGAATGAAGAAAAACACCGAACTCGTGAAGCGTACCCGTCAGTTGCTGGGTCCCGATGGCGAGATCATGCTGGATTGCTGGATGGCCTTTGATGAGCGCTACACCGTCGAGTTCGCAGAAATGTTGGAGCCGTATCGTGTTTACTGGATGGAAGAATGCCTGCCGCCTGATGATTATGCCGGCTTTGGCAGGCTGAACGCGCAGATCAAGTCCACGCGCATTGTGACTGGAGAGCATGAATATACCCGCTATGGATTTAGGCTGCTGTTGGAATACAAGGCAGCGAGCATCTGGCAACCTGACATGAACTGGTGCGGCGGGCTCAGCGAGTTGCGGCATATTGGCGCGCTTGCCGCGGCTCACGACATACCGGTGATTCCGCACGGTGGCTGGCGCGGCGGTGCTCCACATTACATCTTTTCTGCCACCAACAGCCCGTGGTGCGAGATGTTTTTGCCAGCGCCAGGCGGTCCGAAAGAGGTTTACAGTCGATTTGAAGAAGACAACCAGATTACTCGCGGCCCGGAAGGTATTTATATGCGCCCCTCCGACCGGCCTGGCTTTGGCTGGGAATATGAGAGCTAGCCTTTGTGGCGACCGTTTAGATTTGTAGCGTGATTTAGTTTTTGCTTTTTGTTCGCCTTTATATTACAGTTTTTACAGATCCTCGCAAAAGCAGGAGATCCCCGTGAATAAAAATCGATGCAGTTTTATGGCGCTGCTGGTTGTTCTGACCGCTTCGTTGATGGACAGTCGATTACAAGCGACCCCGAGAACATCGGAGGATCTCGACAAGCTCCTGAAGACTTACTCTCAAGTGCTGAGCCTGGCCGAGGAAAATTATGCGGACCCCGTAAATACGGAGAAAAGTTTGTACGACTCCATTCGCGGCATGCTGCAAATGTTGGATCCGCACTCCAGCTTTTTCGATCCGAAAACCTACCGGCTTTTCAGGGAAGACCAGCGTGGCAATTTCTTTGGTCTCGGAATCAGCGTGGCCAACATCAACGGACAGCCTACCGTCATCTCGACGCTTCCCGGAACCCCGGCGCATCGGCTCGGCATTCGCTCCGGAGACATCATCGTAAAAATTGATGGCAAGCCCAGCATCGGACTGACACGGAATCAAGTGGTCGAAAAACTTCGTGGGCCGAGAGGAACTGTGGTTCAGATTTCTGTGCAGCGGGAAGGCATTGGAGATCTGCTGGACTTTACCGTTGCACGGGATGTGATTCCCCGCCACAGCGTGCCCGTAGCTGTCTATCTGCGCCCCAAAATCGGCTACATTCGCATTGAAGATTTCACCGAAACCACCGAGCGGGAAGTTGAAGAAAGCCTAAGAAAGCTGGGACCGGAGCTAGAAGGCTTGATTCTGGATTTGCGTGGCAATCCTGGAGGCGCACTCCAGGCAGCCATTGGCGTTGCCGACAAATTTTTGAAGCAGGGGCAGGATGTCTTGCTGACCAAAGGGCGTTTGGCCAGTGCCAATCATCGCTACGTTGTTCCGAAAGGTGCCTCCAGCAGCAGTTACGCCATGGTGGTGCTGATTAACAACGACAGTGCAAGTGGTTCTGAGATTGTGGCTGGCGCCGTTCAGGATCACGACCGAGGCCTTATCCTGGGGGAGACCAGTTTTGGAAAAGGGTTGGTGCAGTCTGTCTTTGAACTGAGCCGTGGCGCTGGCGTCGCTTTGACAACAGCAAGGTTTTACACACCGAGTGGACGCCTCATCCAGCGCGATTATTCGCGGAAATCGTATTACGACTATTTCAACGAAAAAGGTAAAGCGATCCAGCCGACTGAAATACGGCGCACCGACAGCGGGCGGGAAGTTTATGGCGGTGGAGGCATCAAGCCCGATATCGCTTTGCCAGCGCCATCGTTCAATGGTTTTCAGTCGGTGCTTCTGAGCAACGCTTCGTTTTTCAGTTTCATCCGCTCTTACAACGCACGGCACCCCGAACCTCAGCAAGCTTTTGAAGTAAGCGATGCGCTCCTTCAGGAATTTCGAGCTTATTTGCGTTCCCGAGAACTTCCCTGGCAGCAACCGTTCGAGCAAAACCTGGAGTTTGTAAAATTGAGGCTTAAGTACGAGTACGTACTTTCGCGAATCGGTTTTGAAGAGGCGCAGAAAGTTTTTCTGGAAGGAGACTCTCAGGTTCTGAAAGCGGTCGAACTGCTTCCGAAGGCTCGCGCTTTGTTTGCGAATGCAGGAAAGGCCGTAGCCAGCCGAAAGCCCCCGGGGCGCGCCAACTGAAGACGATGTTTTGTGCGTCATTCCCGCGAAAGCGGGAATCCAATAGTTCCTGATGGCCAGCTGGATTCCTGCTGACGAACTCCACCAACTGAGAGTTGGAATCCCTTAGTTCTTCTTCAGTTCTGATCATTCAGGCCTCTTCTTCCACTCGAAACGAAGCCGCATGAATCACTCCAATGGAACCCGATCCCAACTCCCTCTATCGCCTCACACTGCAGTTGCCTGTTCCGGTTCAGGACAGTAAGACCCTTCTCAAGCTGTTGCAATTGGAGTTGCAGGCGCATCCACCCAAAGCGTCGGTTAAGAAGGTGTTGTTGACTATTGAAGCGGCTCCTCCACGCAGAATACAGAGAGAACTCTTCACACCACCAGGACCTGAACCCCAACGAATGGAGATTACTCTGGCTCGGATCAAGGCCATTGCCGGAGAGACTCGTGTAGGGGCGCCGGTTCTGCGCAACACCCACCGCCCCGATGCGTTTCAGATGCAGAGATTTTCGCCGTCCTCCGAAGAAGCCCTGGGAGCGCGGACGTCTCGTCCGCCCCTAGCCGCTGAAAGCGATCAGGAAATGAATGCCGGGCACCAGGGGCGGGCGGGACGCCCACGCTCCCAGGAACACTGTCCCGCTGTTCCGCATTCTGTCCTACGGCGGTTTCGTCCTCCGATACCTGCGCGCGTGGAACTGAAAGATGCCCAGCTTGTGTTTGTCACTTTCCTCAATCAGCGACGCAAAGTTCTTGCCCAGGCCGGCCCCTGGCGAAATAGTGGAGATTGGTGGATTGAAACGTCTTGGGCACGGGATGAATGGGATGTCAGGTTAGTAGAGAGTCCCAGCCGCGCGCACAAGACGCGCCCCTTCGAGACCGTTCCCAATCCCGAATCCGTGGTCTATCGAATCTATCTCAACCTTCACACACAACAATGGTTTGTGGAGGGGATGTATGATTGAAACTTCATCGAGTCCAGTAAAGCTCTCCGCATCTCCCCGCATAGTTTCCCCCATTGATCTAAAGTAAGGCAGTTTCCCCAACCACTTCCCATGTACGTCGAACTCCACACCCGTTCTGCTTTCAGCTTTCTGGAAGGCGGGTCTCTGCCTGAAGAGTTGATCTCTGCCTGCGCCAGTCAGTCTATGCCTGCGGTAGCGCTGTTGGATCGTGACGGCGTTTACGGCGCGCCGCGCTTTCATATGGCCGCCAAGAAGGCGGGATTGCGTGCACACATCGGTGCTGAGGTTTCAGTTCAAGATGCAGGTTTGCAGTCAGTCGTCCCAGCATGGATTAAAACTCCCGCCGCGCCGCAGCCGGTTCGTTACTCATTGCTAGCGGAGACTGCCGAAGGCTACCGGAACCTGTGCCGGCTTATCACGCAATACAAGTTGCGGGAGAAAGCCAAAGGGGAAGGGCGCGCGACACTGGAAGAGCTCCAGGCCCACTCCAAAGGACTGGTCTGTCTGACCGGTGGCGCGGAAGGGCCGCTGGCGGCGGCTTTGGCGAGCGGCGGTTATGACGCTGCCAGGAATGAAGTGGAACGCCTGATTCAGATCTTTGGCCCCTCCAATGTCTATGTGGAATTGCAGCGGCATTTCGATCGGCAAGAGGAATTCAGGAACCAGGTCGCCGTGCGCATCGCGCGCAGTTTGAAGGTTCCGCTACTTGCCACCAATGGGGTGCGCTATGCCCGGCCTGAGGATCGCGAACTGTTAGATGTGTTGACCTGTGTCCGGCATCACTGCTCGCTGGAAACTGCCGGCCGGCTGCTGGAATCGAATGCCGAGCGCCACTTTCGTTCAGCCAGCGACATGGCGCGTCTCTTTGCCGATCTGCCCGAAGCCATTGCCAATACGGCCGAGCTTTCCGCCCGGCTGGGTTTCACCCTGGCGGATCTGGGATATGAGTTTCCAAAGTACCCCGTGCCTGAGGGAGAAACGATGATGTCGTTCCTCCGCAAACGCACGGAAGAAGGATCTCGTGAGCGCTATCTTCCCAAACACGATTCGGGATTGCTTGAGCGCGCACGTCACCAGATCGAGCGTGAGTTGCAACTCATCGACAAGCTGCATCTGGAAGGCTACTTCCTGATTGTCTGGGACATCATTCGCTTTTGCCGCCAGGAAGGGATTCTGGTGCAAGGCCGGGGCTCCGCAGCCAATAGTGCCGTTTGTTATGCACTCGGGATCACCGCAATCGATCCGGTAGGCATGGAGCTGCTGTTTGAGCGCTTTCTTTCGGAAGAACGCGGCGAGTGGCCTGACATTGATCTCGACCTTCCAAGCGGAGACGATCGCGAGCGCGCCATCCAATACGTTTATCAACGCTATGGCCAATTGGGCGCCGCCATGACGGCAAACGTTATTACCTATCGTGGGCGCTCCGCAGCGCGCGAGGTGGGTAAGGCTCTTGGCTTTGATCCGGAAACGCTGAGTCGATTGGCCTCGATGATTGGCTCCTTTGAATGGCAAGGGGCCACAGACACGATGGAGAATCATTTCGGCCATGCGGGCTTTGATCTGGAGCATCCGCGTATTGCCAAATACCTTGAGCTGTCCATGCGCCTTCAGGATTTGCCACGGCATTTGGGGCAGCACTCAGGCGGCATGGTGATTTGCCAGGGTCAATTGAACTCTGTGGTACCGCTGGAGCCTGCCACCATGCCGGGGCGCGTGGTGGTGCAATGGGACAAGGATGACTGCGCCGACATGGGGATTGTCAAAGTGGATTTGTTGGGGCTGGGAATGATGGCCGTGCTGAAAGACTGTCTCACGCTGGTGCCGCAGCATTACGACGAACTGCTCGATCTGGCTCAATTGCCTCAAGATGACCCCGAAGTGTACCGCACACTGCAACAAGCTGACACCGTGGGCATGTTTCAAGTTGAGAGCCGGGCTCAAATGTCGGCTCTGCTGAGAAACGTCCCCAAGAAGTTTTATGATTTGGTCGTGCAGGTTGCCATCATTCGCCCTGGGCCCATCGTTGGCAAGATGATGAATCCCTACATGAAGAGGCGGCAAGGACGAGAGCCTGTCCGCTATGCCCATCCTTCGCTTGAACCTATTTTGAAGCGGACTCTGGGTGTGCCACTGTTCCAGGAGCAGCTCCTGCGCATCGCCATGACAGCTGCCAACTTTACTGGCGGCGAGGCTGAAGACCTTCGCCGAGCTATGGGTCACAAGCGATCGAGAGAACGCATGCTTGAGATTGAGAACAAACTGCGCCGTGGCATGGAGCAAAACGGCATCGGTTTGGAAGCGCAGGAAGAGATTATTACTTCCATCTCCTCATTTGCTCTGTATGGATTCCCGGAATCCCATGCAGCCAGTTTTGCGTTGATTGCTTATGCCAGTGCTTATCTGAAATGTCATTACCTGGCTGCTTTCACAGCCGCCCTGCTGAACAATCAACCGATGGGATTCTATTCAGCCGCCACCATCGTCAAGGATGCCCAGCGACATGGCTTGAAAGTGAAGCCAGTGGATGTGCTGCGCTCAGAGTGGTTGTGCACGCTGGAGCAAAATTCCCCTTATAAAAGGGGGACAGAAGGCTCTGCGACCGCGATCGCAGAGCCTTCAGGGGGTTGTCCTGATGGGTACGGGGAAGCCGGATGGACAACCCCCTGGCGCTTTGGTGAAAGCTTCTCAAGCCTTCACCCCCCTTTGTCAAGGGGGAATACTTCATCCAATGCAGTGCCACGCAACTCAACTAAGGAAGGGAGTGAGCCCGGGACCTCAGCAGGAGTAGCAGGCGGGGAGATATCGCCTGCGCTCCGTCTCGGTCTCCGCTATGTCCGGGGCTTACGGAAAGGCTCAGCCGAGGCCCTAGTGCGCGCTCGCACGACCGGGCCGTTTGCATCCATCGAAGACCTGACCCTGCGAGTTCCGGAACTCAGCAAAAGCGAATCGACGATGCTTGCACAAGTTGGGGCCTTGAACGGATTAGGCGACCGTTTTCATCGACGAGACGCACTTTGGCAGGTGGAACGGGCTATTCGTCCGGCAGGCGCACTGTTCAAACAGAATCACGAGAAAGACACACGCTCGCCGTTGTCTCAAATGACCGATGAGGAGCGCCTAGTAACCGACTTTCACGGTACAGGGCTCACCGTCGGGCGCCATCCTATGGCCCATCGCCGGACTGAATGGAACGGGATGAACATCAAGCGAGCGTGTGATCTGAAAGCAATCCCCGACGGACGGTTTGCACGCATTGCCGGTTGCGTCATCGCCCGCCAGCGGCCGGGCACAGCCAAAGGATTTCTCTTCCTTAGCCTGGAAGACGAAACCGGCATTGCCAACGCGATCGTCACGCCAGATGTCTATGAGCGAAATCGGATCTTGCTCACCAGCGGCAGATTCCTGATGATCGAAGGAATCTTACAGAACCAGGACAACGTAATCTCAGTGAAAGCCCGGCGCATCCATTCCTTATCCGTCACCGCAGCGGAAACAGAGTCGCACGACTTTCATTGAGCATAAGAGCTGTCGGTGTCTCCAGCGGATACCAAAGAGTGCCTAAATCAGCAGCGTGGATTCCTCGCCCCGCAAAGCCGCTTCGATTCAGTCCCTTGATCCGTCCTTATGTTCCGCGATCAAACTCAGAACTGCTGATCTTCGACGTCCTCGAGCTCTCAGGGGCAACTGTCTGAATCATTACCTTCGAGCCAATTGTCTCTGAAACTATTGCCGGCTGTGGGGCCCTTTAGTCCGCAGCTGTTTGACAAAATTCTGTTTTCGACAAACGTATTGCCAGTCCAGCCGACGACCGCGAACTCAATGCCAGCTGCGCTGCTCCCAATCGTGTTCTCTTTGACCAAGTTGCCAGAAGCTCCGAACCCCGTCAGAAGAATGCCCGCCTGACTACTCCAAGAAATCCGGTTCTCCTTCAGAGTGTTCCTGGGCTGACCGAACAAGAGAATACCAACCGGGTTTTCAACAACCAAGTTGTCCTTGATCACGTTGTCGGTAGAGCTTCTCGTCGCGCTCGGCCGGACCATGATCCCTCGCATCTTGTTCCGCCAAGCCGCGTTTTCCTTAACCGTAGTCAAGGTGGAGCCATTCAGAAAGACGCCTTCACGATTCCCGGTAAACAAATTCTCTTTGATCGTTATGTCTGACGAGTTCGCGACGAACACACCTGACTCGAAGTTCGTTATTGTGCCGCCCTGGATGGAGACGCTGCTGCGCTGGTTGAGACTGATTCCCCTGACTAATGCAGTCATTGCGCCCGGCCCGGTGATGGTGTGTCCATTCAAGTGAATTTTGATGCCATCTGCGCCGATGGTCAGTCCGTTGCCCGTACACGTCAGGTCGTGATCGAGAATCAGGTCAGTGACAATGGTCGCACCGCATAGATCGCTTGCTAAAACGGGTGCCACTCCAAGAACAAGCCCAACAATTAGACTGAGAACAAGGACTACGGACTTTGCATGCTTTGACGGTTTTCCTTTCATGAGAATGTCCTCTCTTTGAACTAGATTTTCGGCGCCCCAAGCAGCGCCTCACCGGCTGAAGGGGGCCCGGCCCGATCGCCACGATCGCGACCGGTGTTGCATGGAGCTCATTCAATGGAAAGCCTGGCCTTGAGCAACTGAGCTGGGACAGATGAGAATCCATCCCTCGTGCGTCTCGATGAAATGCAGCTCGTGAGCCTCCACCTGGCGGTAGATCTCGCGAAGGCTGACTCCGGCTCGCGCCGCTGCTTCCTCCGGATGGATCATCTCCCGCTGCTTGCCGCACTGCTTGCACCAAGCTTCAATTGAGTGGACACGCTTAGTGAAGCTCACAACACGTTGTGTCTCGAGCCCGATCTTCATGGTTCTTCTCACCTTCACTGGGCCTCCAAACAAAGCCCGGAGCGTCAACCTCAGCACGTAGCTTCGGCCGTCCGGTCTCTTGAGTTCGGCTGTTGTGCCAGACCAAGGTGGCGTACTAGAATGGCGCTGGAGCCGGTACTTCCAACAACACAACCTCATCCGTAAGACTCACGTCGCGGCAAAAATACTTTGGCGCAGCTAGGAAGTCCCTTGAGAAAGTTCCAAAAAAGCTCCAAATTTGCCCCAATGAGTTCCAACGCCCTATGAACCATCAGGCGAAGCCATGCTACGAATTTGGTCCCTTTCGCCTGGATGTGACGGAGCATGTGCTGCTGCGCCAAGGCCATCCTGTGCCTCTCACCCCAAAGGTTTTCGAAGTCCTGCGCGTGCTTGTTCAAAACAGCGGGCGCTTGGTAGAGAAAGAAGAGTTGTTAAAGGAGATCTGGCCGGACAGTTTTGTCGAGGAAGCTAACCTGAACCGCAGCGTCTCGGTCTTGAGAAAGGCCCTGGGCGAAGATCCCTCCGGCTATATTCAGACCGTGCCAAAACGAGGGTACCGTTTCGTCGCCCAGGTAACAGCGCGTCCCCAAGAGAGACCAGAGCTGTTCGTCGAAGAGCGCACTTACTCTCGTATCGAAGTCCAACAGGAAGAAGAGATTGAAACGGACAACCCGAGAATGGGCCCTTTGCCGGACACACTCGTCGCCCTGCCGAGCCGTGTCAGGATTTCAAGGCGAATGGCAGCTGTCGCCGGAAGTGTGGTCCTCATCCTCGGCATTCCCGTTGTCGGCAACCTCCTCGCTGACCGCATGCCCGCTCTTTCCCCGGACGGTACGATGGTAGCTTTCTTTCAGCCTGAAGCCGGCCCGATGGGTGATTTCTGGATCTTGCCCGTAACAGGAGGTGGGGCTCGTCGTATTACCTTCGATGTCGCCCAGGGGAGCTCCCCAGCCTGGACTCCCGATGGACGGTTTGTCCTGTTCTCGTCCAAACGGGCGGGCAGCATGACCCTTTGGAAAGTTCCCGTCTCGGGAGGTTCGGTGGAGCCTCTGTTAGTCAGCCCAGGAGAAGATACCGATCCGGAGATCTCTCGCGACGGGAGCAAACTAATCTACACTCACGTACGCCATACCTTTGTCCTGACAGTTCTGGATACTGTCTCACGGCAGACCAGGGAACTCAGGAAAACGAGGGAAATCCTGGCCGGTCCTCTGTTCTCGCCGAATGGAGAGAAACTCTCGTTTTTTTCCCACCAGAGCGACGGCGATGTGCATCTCTACACAATTGGTTCGGATGGGAGCGATCTCCAGCGCTTGACGTGGGCGAAGGGAGAACGCAACACGTTCCCGCGGTGGTCAGCGGATGGCGCCTTCCTCTACTTCAACCAGTCGCGACCAGAGCCGTCCTTGAGAAAACTCCTGCTATCCGGAGGGCCCAGTTCCGCACTCGTCAGTGGATGGACCTGGGAAACCCATCGCTACGCCCACATTGATTCTTCCAACGGCTCGATCGTCTGTACAAGAATGGACGACAACCTTCCGGTTTCAACAATCATTCGCGACATTAAGTCCGGAAGAGAAGTCAGCCTAGGGCGCGTGCTCTTGAACCCCCCAATGGTCTAACGACGGGAGGTTTGTGGTGGGCTTTCAGCGTGCCGAGAAAGGCAGAGGAGGCCAGATTTACATTTGTCCGCGCAGCACTAACGCTTGCAAAGAATTGACCGTCGATGGCTACAACCCCTCCTGGTCGAAAGACAACTCCGTTGTCTACTTTCTCCGCACTGGAGAGATCTCAGACGGCGCCGAGCTTTGGGCCATCTCTCGCACCGGCAATGACGAAAGACGAATTGCCAACTTGCGGCCTATGTATCCGATCGCTCACAGATATGACGTCTCGGCCCGAGGCGAGATCACTTACGTCCGCTTCGATGCTGGCGAACACGAACTGTGGCTCACAGATCTCCGCCGCAACTGACTCCTGCCTAGTTCTTGGGTATGCGAGACAGTTAAGCTGCTCTTTAAACCCTGGACGATTCTCGAAAACGTGGGTCGTCAGGGGTTGGATGCCGGCAGCCCTCCCAACATGCTCCTGAAAAAAAACGGCTCCCAAAAGTCGCTCTGTTCTTCTCGTGGGCGCTGACCTTCTTTGATTGCAGAGTCGAAGATGATGTATTTGTCTGCTCCCCGTCCTTCTCCTGTTGGGTGTTTGAAGGCCGGCCAATGCACAACGCTTTCATCTTCACTGTTTGGGTTCCCAGTGGCTGCGAAACGAGTCCAGTATCCTGCCATCGCGGCGTGAAGCGTGAGGTCCGTGGAGGTTAGAACGTGGTTCGAGAAAATAGGGGCCACGTAGTTATTGCCAAAGATGATGTTCGACTCCACCCCGTGGATCACGTGATCGACAGAAAGGTCATCGATTTCGTATTCGTACGAATACAGGAATGTTGGTGTCCCGGTTCTCTCAATCAGGCGCGCCAACCTTCGCGCCTCGGAGATGAACTGCCCGTCGCCCACCACACGCGCTAAGGCGTCCGTTAGGGACGGGAAGTTCGCGCTCGGATAAGCCGCGAGAACGCTTGGCGCGTCGGCGCCGAACTCGTTCGTCACCCAACCTTCGTACTGCGCGAGACTCACGCCCGCAGGGAAGCTGCGAGAGGTAAACACCCATCCCTCATCTCGAGTGGTTCCAATAATCGTCGGAACCCTGTGGAAAGCGCCCAGCTCATAAAGTGTCCGGGGTTGGTCGGGAATCTCGACGCCGTCGACGACGGGCTCCCAGTAAACCCGATTCGCCGGCTCGACAACCTGCAGCATAGCTTGCGACAGCGCCTGGAGCACCTGATCGCGTGTTTTGGAGCGCATGCACGCCAGGACCTGCGACGGATCGGTGCAGCCGAGTGCCGTGGCAAAGGCGTCCCCTTGCGCCGTGGCTTCCGTGTGGGTCGCCCGGCGGAACGTTTCCGAATAGCCACTCTGTATGATGGCGCGGTGGAAGAGCCCACCGCTAGCCGGGGAGACCAAGTGGAGGCCGACACTATCACCGCCCGCCGACGTGCCCGCGATGGTCACGTTCCCCGGGTCCCCGCCGAATTGGGCGATGTTGTCCCGAACCCAGACGAGTGCAGCCCGTTGGTCGAGCAGGCCGTAGTTGCCAGACGAGGGATAGGCGGGATCCTCCGCCGCAAGCGCACTGTGGGCCAGAAAGCCGAAGGGACCCAGGCGGTAGTTCGGCGCGACAACGATCGCTCCCGTTTCTTCGGCCAGCCTCTGGCCATTGTGGGAAAAAAAGTTGGCCGAAGCGCCGAAGAACGCGCCTGTGTGTAACCACACGATGACGGGTGCTGGCTTACTCGGCGGAGGGTCGCTCACCCAGATGTTCAACTTCAGACAATCTTCGTTCCCCTGAAGCAATCCCGCCGGAAGCACGACTTGGGGACACGAGGCGGGTGGTGTGGTCGCATTGATCAATGCCCAAGGCGCCGCTGGTTGGGGAGGTTTCCAGCGGTTACTATCCGCCGTGGAAGCGGCGAATGGAACTACCAGGAAGG
>Ga0180085_1000248_pt1 | contig 19086 bp, 11 predicted proteins | sample EasRiv730_16_10D_FD_123013 | JGI IMG/M metagenome (GOLD analysis project Ga0180085, IMG submission 123013) | Soil microbial communities from meander-bound floodplain in the East River, Colorado, USA - East River metaG ERMLT730_16_10D | ecosystem: Environmental > Terrestrial > Soil > Floodplain ... | reverse complement strand
TGGATCTCGTTCGCGGAGATGAGGTGCTGGTGGTAGAGCCAGCCGCGCGCGCCGATGCGGCGCAGCGCCTCCTGGTAGGTGGTCGAGCCGCGCGGCGCCCACTCGCCGATGCCGACGGTCTTGTGCAGGTCGTCGCCGAACTCGCGCCAGCGGTTGTCGAGGATCGCCGAGAGCAGCGTGAGGTCGGTCTGCTCCGGGAAGAACACGCGTGTGCGGATGGGGAGCGCGTCCTCGCGCACCAGCTCGAGGTAGAAGTCGTGGCCGGTGATGCGGTCTATGAACCCGGCGCCGCCGGTCGAGCCGTGCATGTCCATCACCGTGGTGAGGCCGATCTCGTGCGCGTATTTCGCCGTGTACTGGAGCTGGCGCTTGCGCCCCTCGACGGTGAGGAAAGCGGCGAGCGCGGTGTAGGCCGGCCCGTGGTTCGGCATCGTGCCGTCGTCGTTGATCGCCACCCCCAGGGCGCGCAGCCGGTCGCGGCCGAGCGTGTTGGCCTGGCCGAAGCCGAGCTCGGAGATCAGCACCGGGTGCCGGGGCGCCGCGTCGTCGAGCTCGGCGAGGTTCGGGAAGCGGCCGCCGGCGAACTGACGGCGCACGATGCCGGCGAGCGCGGTGATGAACTCGCCCTCGGGCACGCCCGCGGCGCGCGCGCGGATCAGCTCCTGCGCCGCGGCGATCGTGAACGCGGTCTCGAGGCGCCGCTCGTCGTGGCCGACGGCGTTGCCGATGCGGATGAAGTGGACGTGGTTGTCGACGATCCCGGGAATGACGGTGCGGCCGCGCAGGTTGATCACCTCGGCGTCACGGGTGTCGCGCACGCGGCCGACCTTGGCGAACCTGCCGTCGCGGATGAGAAGCGAGTCGACGACCGTGTCGTGGCTGTCGAGCGTGTGGATGCTGCCGTTCACCAGCGCGAGGTCGCGCTTGCGCTTCTTCTTCTGCGATGCAAAACCAAAGGGCGTGCTTCCCAGTGCCGCCGCGGCCGCGGTGGCGCCGAGGAAGCGGCGCCTGGAATTAGTCGTCGTCATCGTCGTCGTGTCCCTTGTGCTTGCCGAAGAAGCCGGCGTCGTACTTGATCTGCCCGCCGATGACCGTCAGCAGCGAGCGGATGCGCGGGATGTCGGCGTCCGGGACCCGGCTCGAGTCGAAGAAGTCGCGGTCGAGCACCACCAGATCGCCGTGGTTGCCGGGCTCGATCGAGCCGAGGTCGTTCTCAGCGACGAACCACTTGTTCGCCGCGGTGGCCATCCGCAGCGCCTCTTGGCGGGTGAGCGTCTGCCCTTCGTTGACCAGCGGGGCGGCCGGGTCATGCATGCCGCGCAGGTTCTTCCCGGTGATGGTCGCGTACAGGTTGAGCCACGGGCTGATCACGGTGATGTCGCCGCCGTCGGAGTGCCAGCCGAGCGGGATGCCGTTGTCGTACAGCGTGCGGTACGCCGGGCCGATGTTGGTTCCCGAGCGCGTCGGGCCCCAGCCGACCAGCAGCCCGCCGCCCAGCGCCTTCCACTGGTTCACCGAGTCCGGAGTGGTGCCGGGCACGTGCGAGATGCGCCAGCGCAGCTTGGTGATGCCGTCGGGAAAGCCTTCGGCCACGAGCTGGTCGTGCGCCGCCTGCCGGTTGGCCACGAGCGTGAGGAAGTTGTTGAGGCTGAGCGAATGGTCCTCGCCGCGCCATCCTGCCCTGCCGATGGCGACCAGGCCCGGTATCCCGCCGCCGGTGAACTCGCCGATGCCCTGGGTGCGCAGCCAGTCGTCGCCGAAGAACTGGAACGAGTTCCTCAGCCGCGGCGCGAGCGTCGGCAGCGGTGGATCGGCGGTCGCGGAATCCTGGTGCAGGAAGTCGATGCGCAGGCGCGCCGGCATGCTGCGCTCGCGCTGCATGGCGATGAACGGGAAGTGCATCGTGTACGTGTTCTCGCTGGCGATCCCGTTCGACGGCAGCTCGGAGTGGAACGCGCCCGAGTCGCCGTGCGTGGTGATGCCGAGCGAGGTGAAGTATTGCAGCGCGCCGGCGGCGCTGCGCTTCCTCGTTTCCGGGGTGAGGAAGCGCTGGCGCAGCGTCTGCAGAGCCGGGCCCGTGACCGCGCAGGTGGTCGGATTGACGACCACCGTGGGCGCGTTGGCGGTGAACCACGCCGCGGCGGCGGCATTCGCGCGGCTGCCGCCTTGCGCCGCCTGGATGTAGACCGGGCGCGTCAGGCTGATGCTGTTCATCTCGTCGCACGTCGGCAGCCGGTTCTCCAGGAACTGGATCGCGGAGATCGGGCCGATGGTGGTGACGAACTCGTCGGTGGGCACGCCGGCCGCGTCCAGCTCGGCGGCGCGCGCCTGGTAGGCGGCGAGCGCGTCCGGGATGGTGAAGACATGCTCCATCCCGGTGTGCCAGCCCGGGCGGTTGCCGACGAGCACGATGTGGTTGTGCGCGTCGATGATGCCGGGAATCACGGTGCGGCCGCGCAGGTCGATCACCTTGACGCGGCCGCTGCGGTCGACCCTGCGGCCGACCTCGACGAAGCGCCCGTTCTCGATCAGCACCTCGTCGACCACGCGGTTCTCCGCATCCATGGTGTGGATGCGGCCGTTGACCAGCGCCAGCGCCTCGGCGCGCTTCACCTTCCTCGTGTCGCGGTCGTCGTCGTCGCGGTCCCGATCGCCGTGGGCGAGCGCCGGCAGCGCGAGCGCCGCCGCCAGCAAACCTGCTCTTATCAGATCAATCATCGTCGTCATCGTCGTCGTCCTTGTGGTGGTGCCCACGGTCATCCAGCTCGCCGGTGTCGTGCACGACCTTGCCGTCCACCACGGTGAGGATCGGGCGGGTCCGGCGCATATCGGCGTCGCTCACCCGGAAGTAGTCGCGGTCGAGCACGAGGAGGTCCGCAAGCTTGCCTTTCTCGATCGAGCCGAGGTCGTCCTCGCGGTTCAGGTACCAGGAGGCGCCGCGCGTATACATGTGCAGCGCCTGCTGGCGCGAGATCTGCTGGCCCGGGTTGATCTGCTGGCCTTGCGGGCTGGTCGCCGAGAGGATGTTGTTGAGCCCGGTCGTCGCGTAGTGCATCGCGAACCACGGGTTGTGCGCCGTGATGTGCACGCCGTCCTGGTGCAGGGCGAGCGGGATGCCGCTCTGCACGAGCCGCGGGAATATTGGCCCAACCGGCAGCCCGTCGGTGCGCGGCGCGCTCGTCCAGCGGAAACCCGAGGTCGAGACGCCGCAGTTCAGCGCCTTCAGCCGCTGGAGCTGGTTGGCCGTCGCGTGGTCGCAGTGCTGCACGCCCCAGCGCAGGCTGCGGATGCCGTCCGGGAACCCGGCGGCGATCATCTCCGCGTGCATCATCTCGTAGGTCGCGACGACCTGCTCGATGTTGACCTGGTCGGCGTCGTTGGGGCTCGCCGGGTTTGCGACGCCCCCCTGGCTGTTCTCGTTGCGCCAGCGCGCCTTGGCGCACAGGCGCTGTGCCTCCAGCCACACGGCATAGCCGTTGGCGTTGGTCGGCAGCGCGAAGGGCGCCGCCCACTCGCCGATCGCGCCGGTGCGCACCATGTCGTCGCCGAAGAACTGGAACTGGTTCTTCAGCCGCTCGCGCAGCTCGGGGAGCTGGGCGCCGAGATCCGGCACCGGCTGGCCGGGACGGTCGAGCGCCGCGATGTAGCCCTGGTTGTGCAGGAAGTTGATCTGCAGCCGGGTCGGGTTTCTGCCCTCGGCGTGCAGCGCGAGCCACGCGTCGTACATGCGGAAGTGGTTGAGATTGAAAAGGGCATGGTTCGGCTGCGGGTCGAGCGTCTCCGGCTGGAGCGTCCCGGTCGCCACCGCGACCAGCGTCTGGTCGAGATTGGTGGTGACGCCGACCTGCGCGGTATACGCCTGCGCGTCGAGGCAGCTCCGCTTCTTGTCCTCGAAGCTCTGGCGGATCCTCAGGTGGTAGAGCGCAGCGTTCGCCTGGCTCGGATTGCCGCCGAGGATCGCGCCGTCGGGCTGGACGGTGACCGTGGGGTTGGTCACGCTCTCGAAGAAGGCCTTGCCGAGCGAGTTGACGCGCGCCGGTCCGCCGCCGCCGAAGTACAAGAACACCGGCCGGTCGGGCACGGCGCTGTCGAGCTCGGCGAGCGTGGGCTGGCGGCGCTCGAGCCAGATGTTCGGCGTGCCCGCGCCCATCGCGGTGATGAAGGCCCCTGCCGGCACGTCGCCGCGCGCGCGGCGCGCGGCGAGGGTCGCCAGGACCTCGGCGACGTTGCTCGCGAGCTCCCACTGCGCGACGTGGTAGCCGGGGCGGTTGGCGAGGCTGACGAAGTGCGTGTGGCTCTCGATCAGCCCGGGAACGACGGTGCGGCCGCGCAGATCGATGACGCGCGCGTTGCGCGCATCGCGGGCGCCGTGGCCCACCTCGACGAAACGCCCGCCGCGGATCGCCACCGACGACACCACGCTCCCGTGGTCGTCCATGGTGTGGATGCGGCCGTTCACCAGAACGAGGGAGCCGCGTCTCCGGCGCCGCTTGGCTTTCTCGCTCGCGCTCACCACTCCGGCCGTCAGAGCGCCGCCGCCGGTTGCGACAGCCGCGCCGGCGAGCGCCCCGGTCTTCAGGAAATCCCTGCGCGAAACTCCAGGCTTGCGTTTCATGACGTCCCCCTCCAAGGTCGGCAGAAAATATATTCTCTGCCGCCCCTACGACGTTTTATATAGAACTTGGTCGTGGACTAACGACCGGCGCTCATGAATCAGCCGATGTCGGAGTCGGGGTGCTGCAGGATGATCTCGGCGGTGATCTCGACGTGGCGCTTGCTGAGCGCCACGGTCTCGTCGAGCCGCCGGGCGAGCGCGGCGTCGACGATCTTCCTGTGCTCGTCCTCGCGCGGCGCCACCTTGAGCTTGCGCGAGAGGTTGCGGTAGCGCTCGGCGTGGTCGAACAGGCGCTCGCACAGGCTCACCACCCACTGCGAGCCGCAGCCCGAGATCAGCGCGGAATGGAACTCGCGGTGCGGGCCGTCATACGCCGGGTTCGGCGTGCGCGGGTCGAGGCTGAGGTAGCGCGGCACCTTGGAAAGCCGGTGATGGCTCAGCAGCACCCGCTCCTCCCACGCCGCGTCGCCGTTCAGCAGCGCCTCGCGCATCGCCACTTCCACCAGCATGCTGCGCGCTTTCGTCAGGTCGCGCAGGCCCTGCGCGCTGATCGGCGCCACCGCGAAGCCGCGCTGCTCGGAGTGGATCACGAGATACTCGGCGGCGAGGCGGTTCAGCGCCTCGCGCGTCGGGATCGAGCCGCAGCCGTAGCGCTCGGCGGTGTCGTTGACCCGCAGCCGCTCGAGCGGCACGAGCACGCCGCGCAGGATGTCGCCGCGCAGCCTCTTGTAGGCGAGCGCCGCCGCCGTCGGCGCCGCCGCTTCCTTCGGGCTGCGAAGCTGCATGGGGATGACTATCCCGGCCTCCTCGCCGGTCCGCGGCGCTCGACCCGGGCGCGGTCAATCGTCATCGTCGTCGTCATCGTGCCGGAAGGTTCCGAGGTTGGCGTGCTTCTGCAGCCTCATCCCCGCGTCGACTTCACCCGTGTAGATGTTTCCCTTCGAATCCACCGCGAGGCTGTGCACCGCGGTGAACTCTCCGGCCTGCCGCCCGCCGCGCCCGACCTTGTTCAGGACTTGGCCGGTCTGGCGCATGAAAACCCAGATGTGCTGGTTCTCGCCGTCGGCGTTGAACAGGAAGCTCTGCGCCCGGTCCGGCGAAAGCCCCGCGTTGTACGCCGAGCCGTTGCCGCGGGTGTTGGGATCGGTGCGGAACTCCTTGACGAAGGTGCCGTTCGTGCGGAACACCTGGATGCGGTTGGACACGCGGTCGCACACGTAGACCAGGCCGTCGGCCGCGACCGCGACGCAATGCACCGGCGTGCGGAACTGCGTCGGCAGAGGCGCGGCCGGGTCGTACGGCGGGATCGCCGCGTCGCTCGGCACGTTGCCGTACGCGCCCCAGTGGCGCTTGTACTGGCCGCTGGTCGCGTCGACCACGATGATGCGCCGGTTCTGGTAACCATCGGCGATGTAGAGCTCGTTCGCCTCGCGGTCGAGGTCCATCTCGGCCGGCCGGCCGAGGAGTGGCGTGCCATTCGGCGCAAAAGTCACCGGATCGCTCAGGCCGCGCATCCCGGCCTTGCCGATCTGCATGACGAAATCGCCGTTGCGGGTGAACTTGATCACCTGGTGATCCGGGCCGCCGTTGCCGCCGATGTACACGAACCCGTTGTGGTCGACGAAGATGCCGTGCTCGGTCTGCGGCCATTCGCACCCTATCGCGGCGGTGCAACGGTTCTCCAGGAAGCCGGGATCCGACGGCCCGCCCCATGCCTGGACCAAGTTGCCGGCCTGGTCGAACTCCAGCACCGAGGGCGCGGCGTAGCAGCAGGTCGAGCGAGGCGGCGTCTGCGTGGGGCCGAGGTAGCGCGCCGCGATCGAGCGCGGGCGCTGCAGGACCCAGACGTGGTCGCGCGAGTCGACCGCGATGCCTCCGGTCTGCCCGATGACCCAGTTGTTCGGCAGCGTCTTCGGCCAGGACGCGTCGACCTCGAATCTGGGCGCGTGCTTCGAGCCCTTCTTGCCATCAGCCGCTGCCGTGCCGGCCAGCACGAGCGCGACGGCGCCCGCGACCATGCAAACGTACCGAGTCCACTTGCACATAGCTGTCTCCTCCTGTTAGGACCGATCCATCCGCGTAGGTTTACCACGCGGCGCGTCCGGCACTATCAGGAGTCGCTCATCCAGTCATTCCCACCTCGCATCAAAGCGACAAGCGGATAACAGCGCGGTCAATCGTCGTCGTCATCGTCGCGGTCGTGTCCCTTGCCGAAGCACGCGCCGGGGTTGTCCATGCCGCGGGTGTCGAGCGCGTTCTTCGTTTCCTTCTGGTACTTGGCGACGAGATCCATGCAGACATTCTCTTTTGTTTCGATGTCGCCGCCGCAGCGCCAGCTCGCGGCGACCTTGGGGTCGCCGCCCTGATAGAGCGCGGTCTGCGGGTAGAGGCACATCGGCCGCTGGCCATGCGTGGCGTTCTGCGTCAGGATCGAATCGGGCGCGACGCCGTTCTCGACCCAGTCGACCAGCACGCCGAACAGATTCTGCGGCTGCGGCCCGGCGCCGCCGCCGCAATGGTTGACGCCCGGCGCGACGTAGAAGCGGAACCACGGCTTCAGCCGGTGATAGCCGTCGAAGCGTTGCGCGGCCTCGCGGTAGTAGTGCACCGACTGCCGCCACGGGATCAGCTGGTCGGTCTCGCCGTGCCACATCAGGATCCTGGCGCCGCTCTTCCTCGCCTCGTCGAGCTCGACGCTGATGATGTCGCTGTGCGGCGCGACCACGCGCGTCGCGAGCTGAGTCTCGTCGTCGAATTGCGAGAGCGGCAGCGGCGTCCAGTCGAACGTGGTGTCGCGGTGCGACCAGCAGAAGATGCCGAGGCTGCCGCACGGCCCGCCGAATGGCGGGTTGCTCAGCACCGAAGCGTTCGCGCCGCGGCCGAACGGGAACCAGATGCGCTTGCCGTGGTCGTTGCGCGGTCCGTCCCAGACCCGGTTGACCGCGTCCGCCTGCGCCTCGTTCAGCAGGCAGTTGGTCGCGGGTGCGCCCGGCTGGCCGCAGATGTTGGCGCGGGCGTCGAACTTGCACTGGCGCGCGTCGCCGATCAGCCCGTCGGCCAGGCCGTCCTGCGCGTCGCACGCGGCGATGGCGGAGGCGTTGGCCGCCTGCATCTGGGCGTTGGTCACCGTGAATCCGGCGACATCCTTGTTCACCCACGCGGGCCACACCGTGGCGACCTGCAGCCGGGTGTGGAAATTGGCCGGCGCGCCGGTGAGGAAGCCGTCGAAGTCCTTGGCGTGGCGCAACGCGAGGGCGAGACCCTGGCGCCCGCCGGTGGAGCAGCCGTTCCAGTAGTTACGGCTCGCCGCCGTGCCGTAATACTCCTTGGCGAGCCGCAGCGCCCACTGGTACTGCTGCTTGATGCTCTCGTTCAGGAAGTCGTCGAGCAGGCCAGTGTTGAGTTCGTGCGTCTCCTGGATCACCGCGAAATTTGGGTTGGCCGAGGCCGGGTGGCCCGAGTCGGTTGACGATCCGACGTAGCCGGCATTGGTGGCGGCGGTCACGCCGCCCACGTTGCCGACCAGCCCGCCGCCGCCGAGGTTCTGCACCTTGGCGTTCCAGAGCGACGTGCCGCCGTTGTCGAGGGCGTTGAGCGGCAGCCCGACGCGCAGCACGATGCGCTGGTCCTGCCCGACTGCGTAGCCGTGCGCCGGCCCGCCGCGCGAGGAGTAGATGAAGTTCGCTTCGCAGCGGTTGGCCGGCGTTCCGGCCAGGGCGGCGAGCGGGGTGGTGGGAGTGACCTGGAAAATGTGCGGTTGAGAAGCGAGGTGCGCGTCGAGCGCGGCGCAAGTCATCGCCGCGAATGCGCTTGCCGGCAAGGCGAGCGCGGCTGCGAGAATGGCCAGAATTCCTGGTTGCATGGATTCCTCCTTTTTAACGCGGGATCTCGACCTCGAGCGCGTCGGCGATCGCGTAATCGTTGATGTAATCCACCGGGAACCATCCCTCGAACACGAGATGCACCAGCCGTCTCAGCACCTTGGCGAGGTAATCGCCCCTGCTGCGGTAGAGCGACTTCAGCGTTTCCTCCGGCAACGGCGTGATGTAGCCGGTCTGGCTGCACAGGCCGGGGCCGCTGTTGGGGATGGTGAAGGTGTGAACCGGCACGTCGAGGTAGGTGCTGCGCACGCCGCCTTTCGCGTTGCCGAACTCGTCGAGCGCGACGCGCGTGCCGTCGGCGGTGTCGTTGTCGACCTCCATGTACTCGGCGCGCGGCGGAATGCGGCCGCGGTCGACCCAGTTGAGGAGATGCTGCAGGCCCATGAAGGTGAACGCGCCGTGCGGGAAGTGCGACAGGGGATTGGCGCAGCCTTCGAACGCGGGGTTCTCGCGCGCGTCGTTGTGCGACATGCCGGCGACCTCATAGATGCGCAGCTGGCTGCCCGGCTCGTCGCCGTCGGGCTGGCGGTAGGCGTTGGTGCCGTGCACCTCGGATTGGCTCGGCATCTGGATGGTCGGTACGTCGACCAGCGCCACCGGCGCGCCGCCGAGCGTCGAGGTGAGCAAGAATCCCTCGTAGATCGGCCCGCCGTCGGGCATGCGCAGGTCGGCGTGGTCGGGCATCGTGCCGGAGCTCATGTAGGTGCGCGCCGCGCCCGAGGAATCCGAAGTGCCCGACAGGATGAGGTGCTCGACGCGGTAGCGGCCCATCGGCCCGCCGCGCAGGTTGGTGCGGATGAGCCGCCCGACCTGGGCGAGGATCTCGTTCGCCTGGTTGCTGGCGACGCTCAGGCTGCCGTAGCGCTCGGGGTTGAATTCCTTCAGTCCCGCGCCCGCAGTCGCCGGGTTGTTGAGATTGATCGGCCGCGCCGCCACCGTCACGCAGGCGTGGCCGCGCTTGCCGATCCCGTAGCGCGCGAACTGGCAGATGAGGGCGTTGCCGCCGCGGTGCGTGGGCTCGCCCACCACCAGGCCGCTGAACCGGCCTGGGTGCTTCGGCTTGCGGATCAGGATGCGCGTCCTGTAAGGCGCGCCGGCGGCGGTCCCGGAGACGAAGTATTCCTCGATGACGTAGTCGAAATCCTCCAGGTTCGTGCCTTCGGGACCCGGTCGAATGCCGGGGTGCATCGGCCCCGGGCCCATGATCGGCCCTTCCACGCTCGGAATATCTGGTACGGCGGCCTGCGCACCGGCGATGAGCAGCGCCGCGGCAGCGAACACGAGCGTCTTCATGGGTGGGATCTCCGTGGAATGTCGATCTCGAGCGCGTCGACGAGCACGCCGGGCACCGATTCGGGAAGCAGCCAGCCCTCGCCGACCAGCTCGAGCGCGCGGCGCGTTACGTCGCCGAGGTAATCGAGCCGGTTCCGGTACAGCGACTGCAGCTTTTCCTCATCGTAGGGCAACCGCCAGCCGGCGATCGAGCACAGGAATCCGGCGGCCGGCGTGGCGCCGGCGTTGGGCACGCCGTATTGCGCGACCGGCACGTCGACGTAGACGTTGCGCACGCCGCCCCTCGCATTGCCGTTCGCGTCGAGCGCGAGGCGCGAGCCGTCGTTCGCGACGTCGTTGTCGACTTCAATGTAGGGAGCGCGCGGCGGCACCTTGCCGCGGTCGACCCATTGCACGAGGTGGTTCAGGCCTACGGCGACTGCTGCGCCCCAGGGAAAATCGCTCACCGGCAGCGTGCACATGCCCGGCGTGTAGGCCACCGTGTCGCGCCCGTTCGCGTGCGGCATGCCGGCGGTCTCGTAGATGCGCAGGCGGTTGGCCGGGTCGTCGCTGTCGGGCCGCCGGTAGGTGTTGCCGGCCGCGGCGCCGCTATTCACCTCGGTCTGCGTCGGCATCATGATGGTGGGCACGTCGACCACCATCATCGGCGCGCCGCCGAGCGTGCTCACCGCGAGGTAGCCGTCGAAAATCGGGCCGCCGTCGGGCATGCTCGCCTGGAAGTGCTGCTGGCTCTGGTAAGTGCGCAGCACGCCGGAGGACTGCGACGTCCCCATCAGCAGAAGGTGCCGCACGCGCAGCGGATCCAGCGGCCCGCCGCGCAGGTTGCTCTTGAGGAGCGCGCCGACCTGGGCGACGATCTGGCTCGTCTGCGCGCCCGAGGTGATGGCGAGCGGCGCGTAGCGCTCCGGGTTGTACGGCTTCACCGTGCCGTTGACGTTGCCTTGTTGTCCTGCGATCTCGACATGGACGTGCCCGCGCAGCAGGAACGAGTGCCGGGAAGGCTCGAAGGTGACCGCGAAGCCGTTCGAATGCATCACCTCGGCGACCACGATGCCACTGAAGCGCTTGTGGTTTTTCGGCGAGCGCACCAGGATGCGGGTGGCATACGGCTGCACCACGCCGGCGGCGGTCAACGTGGTGCCCGAAACGAAAAACTCCTCGGTCACGTAGCCGTAATCCGCCGGCTCGGTTCCGGGCGTCAGCGGTCGCAATCCGGGGTACATCGGCCCGGGGCCGGTGATCGGCCCTTCCACGCTCGGGATATCGGGAACCTGAGCCGGCGCTATCTGCGCACCGGATTGGGGCGCGAAGGCGAGCACCGCGGCGGCGAAAGCCAGTGTTTTGAGCGCACGTGGAAATATTGCGAAGCAGCAATCGCCGTAGCTTGCCGTGGGACGCATCCTTCCTCCTCCGGTTTCTTGGGGGCGCAAAGCGAAAAACATCGCCGGTTTGCCGCGGCTCGGGGTAGGATTTATCACGCGGTGAGTTGTAACTCCAATAGAAGTAAGTCATCTATTCATCACCGTTAGAAATGAATATCACCTCGCGGCAGCTCAAGGCATTCGTCCTCACGGCGCGGCACCAGAGCTTCTCGCGCGCCGCCGAGCAGCTCTTCATCACGCAGTCGGGAATGAGCGTGCTGGTGCGGGAGCTCGAGACGCAGCTCGGCTTTCGCCTGTTCGAGCGCACCACGCGCAAGGTCGCGCTCACCGAGCTCGGCGCGCAGTTCCTGCCGATCGCCGACCGCAACCTGCGCGAGCTGGAATCGGTGGCGGCGAACCTGAGCCGCTCCGCCGCCGAGGCGAACGACTGCCTGTCGGTCGGCGCGGCGCCGTTTCCCGCGGCCGAGATCATGCCGCAGGCGATCAGCGCCTATATGGCGCTCAGCCCGCGGCTCCAGATCCGGATGATCGACGCCGAGCGCACGCGCCTCATCGAGATGGTGCAGTCGGGCAAGATCGACGTGGCGGTGCTCACCGGCTCGCAGGAGGAGCTGCCGGGGATGCGCAAGACCCCGCTCGCGCGCTTCGCTCTGATGCTGATCTGCCCGGCCGACGGCCTGCGCGAGCTGCCGCTCGAGGTGCGCTGGTCCGACATCGCGGGGCTGCACCTCATCGGGCTGCCGCGCGAGTATCCGATCCAGCAGCTCGTGGACGAGCAGCTGATGCGCGCCGGACGCGCGGCGCCGGCCGATGCGACCTGCAACTTCATCGAGACGCAGATCGCGATGGTCGAGGCGGGCGCGGGCGCGGCGGTGACGCCGACCTCCGCGGCGCCGGCCTGCATGAAGCGCAAGGTGACGATTCACGCGATCGTCGACCCGGTGGTCTGGACCGAGTTCTGCTGGGTGTCGAGCCGCTCGCGCGAGCTTTCGACCTGCGCGGAGGACTTCGGCGAGTTCCTGAGGGGCTATCTCACCCACATTGCCCATCAGGGGCCCACCGCCGCGCGGGCCGCCTGACGCCGCCCGCCGCGGTCCCTAGTCGATCACTACCCCGTGATCGCCTAGTCGATCACTACCCACGTGTCCGCGTCCTGCTGTTCGTAGCCGCGCTTCGACCAGTCGCACACACCGGTCGGGAACACTGCCTGCAGCCGCGCCCACTGCACGGGCGTGAACGCCACCGCGTAATCGCTCTGGCGCAGCCGCTTGCGCTGGCACTTGATGATGTCGGCGGCTATGTCCGCGCCCGCCACCTCCCGGGGGAAGGAGTTGGTCGGGTAGAGCTGGCCGCAGGCAGTGTTTGCGTCCTGCTCGCGCACTTGCCGCTCGGCGATGAACGCCGGCGTCGCGTCGCGCGTGTTGCATCCTTCGAGGAGATCGGCGGGGCGATTGCGCAGCACCTTCTCGATTCGAGATAACTTTCGTTTATCCGCGTTGATCGCGGTGATCCAGCGGTCCATCGTCAGGATCATCCGCTGCAGCAGCGGGCTCGCGTTGCTGTACAGGCCGAAGCGGTTGTCCTCGACCACCATGACGTGGTTTTTCGCGTGGCGGTTCGCCTTGTCCAGCCGCTCGCGCATCGAGAACGAGTGGTAGCGCACGTGGATGTCGCCCTGGGGGACGGCGTCGTTGTAGGCGCGGTAGTCGATGATCGGGATCTCCGACAGGCCGCCGCCGCCGTTGGTCAGGCGTCCGGTGCGATACGCGGCGCGCGCCGCCACGAGGTCGGCCACGGTGCGGCTCGGCACGATGGTCGCGTCGCGGTCGAAGCCGCCGATTTTCTCGTTGAGATCGAGGAACTGCTCGACCGAGATCGTGCCGTCGTTGAGGAGCTTCAGGCCGTACTGGATGCCGACGTTGTCGAGCGGCCGGCGCGCGAACCCGGTCGCCGGATCGCGCCCGTACACGTTCACCGTGTGGTCGTACACCGTGCAGCGCACGCCGGTCGGATTCGTAGACGGGTCGTAACGCTGCGCCACAGGCACCGCTGTGCAGCTCGTGCCCAGCATGCCCGGGCGTGTCACGGGATCGATGCGCCGCGCGCCGACGGCCACGTTGGGCGCGGTGTTGTACACCAGGAAGCCGGTCACGAGCCGCTTCTGCTCCGGGGTCCAGGCGACGATGTCCGTGCGGTTGAAGTGGGTGTCGAGCAGCCACGCGTCGGTGATGAAGTTGATCGTGGCGAAGCCGACTTCGGGGAACGAGCAGCCCGGGATGATGCCGTCGAGCAGCCCCGGGTAGTTGTCGCCGATCTGGTGCTGGGCGTACGAGCCGCCCGAGCAGCCCCAGCCCTGCGTGTGCGCGGGCGGGCCGTAGGCTTCGACGAAGCGCTCCTTCACCATCATCATCGACTCGGACGCCGTGAGGTCGTTGCAGTTGTTGCCGAACACGTTGAGCGACGACGAGGCGAGCGCGTAGCCGTTCGACAGCATGAAGTCGTCGGTCACGCCGCCGGTGGAGGCGCCCTGCCGGTACCAGCCGCCGATGCAGCCGCCGCCGAAGGTGTAGATGAGGCGCTTGTTCCAGTTCGCGGACTGCTGCTTCCAGCTTGGCGCCACCGGCTGCGCGATCGGGTCGTGCAGCTGGGCGATCTGGTAGATCGCGCGATTCACGGTCCCGGTCTCGAGCCGGATGATGTAGGGCTTGCCGGTGGCGGTGCTCGCAAGATTCGCCGGATATGCCGTCGCGCCGGCAGGCCACTGCGCCAGCGTGGAAGGCGTCGCATTGGTGCGGTAGATGTAGTCGACGCGCGTCGGGATATGGCAGTTGGGGTCCGTGGTGGCGCCCAGATTGCCGAGGCCGGCGGGCAGGTTGAAGCTCTGCGTCGCGCAGGCGTAAGGCTGCTCGTGCGGGCCGGAGATGATCGGGCCCTCGATCGGATGGTTCACCAGCCGGAGCTCGGCCTCGGACGCGCCGCGGCGCTGGCTGTCCACTTCGAGGTGGTTTTCGCCAAGGCGCATCCCGGTGACCAGGCCCGTCAGTGAGCGGGCCGAGCGATCGGCGGTAAACGCGCTCGTGACGTCGCGACGGTTGAGCTCGACGCGCACGTCGCTCAGCCGCACCTGCTTTTTCCTCACCGTAACGCGCACCAGCGCATCGCCGCCCGCGACCATGTCGGGACGGCCGGACAGCACCTCGATGCGGAAGTCGCGGTCGCCGTGATGCCGGTGGCGGCGGCCGCCGCCGTCGTCATCGTCGTCGTCGTACGCATACGCCGGACTCAGCACCGCCGCGCACAGCAGCGCGCAGGCAAGCGCGCGCAGATCAGTCGTCGTCGTCATCGTCGTCGTCCTCGTCGTGGTGATCGTGCTTGCCCTTCGGCTTGCACAGGCGATCGGCAATCGCGCTGGTGTTCCGGTCGGTGCTGGTGGCGGGGAGGATGGCGCTCGCCGCCGCCTCCGCGATTACGGTGTCGGCGTCTTCCTGCAACAGGTGGCGCTTGCGCACCGCGCTTTTCGCCGCCGCCGTGACGGCGCACACGTAGCCGGCCTGCGTGCCGTAGCGCTCTTCGAGCGACAGGCGCGGATCGCCGGCGGCAAGCCGCTCGGCCTTGGTCGTCTTGAACGCGATGTACTGCCCGGTCAGGGCGCAGTCCTCGTTCTCCGCGAACGGCGCGCGCCGCAGCGCCCAGCCGGTGTGGGTCGCCACCGGCGCCTGCAGGTTGGGATGGCGCACGCCGGCGATGTCGTTGCCGTCGTCATCGGCCTTCGCCACCAGCACGGTGTAGAACTTGCCCGGGATTTCCATGTTGGGCAGGCTGCTCGTGTCCTTCACCGCCACCGGGTTGTACCAGCCGGTGTAGTTCACGCCGGGGATTTCGGGGAAGCCCTGGACCCGCTGCGGCAGCGAGGGCACCGCGGTGCCGTCCTTCACCCTCGGGTACTGGCTCTTCGGCGGCTTCCTGCCGCGCGTCGCCCAGTCGTCGAGCGTGAGGTACAGAGCGCGCACCGCCATGTCGTGCGGCAGCGGGTTGCTGAGCTGCTGGCAGGTCCCGGTCGGGCTCGGCTGGTTGGACGGCCCATGCTGCGTGCTCGAGACCAGGAAGACGCGCACGTTGTCCGGCAATTTGATGTCGTGCCCCCGCCCGTCGCTCGTAACCAGGAACTGGGGCTTGAGGTAGACCTCGTTGCCGCTGTCGGTGTGCATCACCTTCGGGCAGGTGCGCGTCCTCTCGCAGCGGGCGAAAATGCCGTCGGTCTTGCGGCTGAGCGTATCGAAGCGCACTTCGTAGGTGAAGGGGAATTCCATCTTGGCGCTGAGGTGGCGCTGGTAGCTGCGGCCGGTGGCGTTGGTGTCGCCGAAGCGGTCGTTGCTCGCGATTGCGTGTGCGCCCGAGATCTTCGGCTGGATGCCGTCGAATACCTTGTCCCCGCCCTCGTCCTCGTTGAAGCCCCAGTACGTGAACCCCTTGAGGTAGCGCCCGCTCTGCGACGAGCCGTGGCCGATCACGTGCTTGATGCCGTCGCGCAGCGGGTTGTCGGCCGAGTTGCTGTGCCGCAGGAACGAAATGACGTCGCGCGTCGCCGCCAGTCCGAGGCCGAGAATCTGCGGATCCTTCGCCGGATAGACGAACTCGAACGCCGCGCCCGCGTCGTAGGGCGCGAGGAACGGGTGCGTGCGGTTGATGCGCACCGTGGTGTCGTTCACGTACGACCATACGTCGGCCGGCACGAGCACGCGCTCGACCAGCGGCCCGCCGACGAAGATGGTGTGGTTGTGCACCAGCATCTTCGCCTGGGTCTGGTCGAGGTTCGCCGCGCGGTAGGTGAGCGCGAAGGTGTTGCCCGGCGAGTTGTCGAAGATCACTTCCGTGATCGTGTGCTCGACTACCGAGCTGCCGTCGGGGTTACGGGCAATCGGCAGCCGCGCGAGCGCACGGTTGTTGCCCGGCGGCACGAGCCCTTCGTCCTCCCAGCCCGAGAACACCATGGCGTAGCCGTGGCGCATGAGCAGGCCGTTGCCCGCGTCCGCCGCCGTGGTCGGGTTGTTGCCGCCCACGTCGTTGAACGCGCCGTGCCCCTTGTTGCCGCGGTTGACGACGTCGTAGAACATCCTGCGGTTGCCCTTGGAAAGGTCGATGGGCTTCAAGAGGTGGACGTCCACGGAGTACTCGACCATACCGCGCCCGTTGCGCGGCGCGAGGTTGATATCGGTGATGAGCGCGTTGCGCCGGTCCGCCGGGTCGACCTCGCCGTAGGCGCGCGCGAAGATCTTCTCGTACTGGCCGACGGCGCCGAAGGCGAGTCCGCCGAACGTCGGCGACTGCACGGCTACGATTTCCAGCCGCGTGATGCGCGCTTCCGCGACCGGTGCCGACAGGGCGAGCGCCGCCGCGAGAGCCGCGCAAATGGCTTGCCGACGCTTCAGGTTCATTTCGTATCCCCCTTTTACCGACGTGCCGAAAAAATAAAGTCGATTTCCGGAAAAATCAGGGCCACTCAATCATCGTCGTCATCGTCGTCGTCCTTGTGCTTGCGCTCGTCGGAACCGGCGACCTTGAAATCGTCCGCGTCGTGGCGCCCGTCGACGCACACGAAGTTGGCGGCGTCGTCGGTGCTACCGGCGCCGGTCCATCTTGCGGTCTTCGGGTAGGCGCACAGCGGCCGGCTGCGCACGGCGCCGCCGGGGAGCGTGCGCGTGGCGAGAATGCGCGTCGGCACGATGTCCTTCTCCACCCAGTCGACCACGGCCTCGAGCGTGCCCACCGGGTTCGGTCCCGCGCCGCCGGCGCAGTGCGCTACGCCCGGCGCCATGAACAGGCGCATGAAGTCGTCCACCTGGCGCGAGCCGCCGTTTTCCTTCAGCACGCGGTGGAAGTAGTTCACCGTGCCCCTCGGGAAGATGAGCTGGTCGGCCTCGCCGTGCCACATCAGCACCTTGCCGTGAAGCTTGTCGAAGCGGTGCAGGCCGGGCTCGTCGGTGCCGATCACCCGGTTGAACTTGCGCTGCGAGGTGTTGAACTCGCGCTCGAAGTCGGACTCCTCGAGCGTGTGCCAGTCGAACGCCGGGTCCTGCCGCACCCAGTACGCCTGGTGAGTGGTGGCGATGGAAAACGGCGATGTGCCCGCGATCCCGGCGAGCGAGGCGCCGCGCTCCATGCCGAACCACAGCCGCTCCTTGCCCCTGCGGTCGGTCGGGCCGTTCCAGATCTTGCGCACCGCCCTCGCCTCCTGCGGGGTGAGGCAGGTCGCCGGATCGTCGCCGGCCTGGCAGACCGACGCCGAGGGATCGTAATGGCACTTGCGCGGATCGTTGATGACGCCGTCGGTTACGCCGTCGGCCGCGTCGCACGCGGCGAGCGCGTCGGCCGTGACCGCGTTCAGCTTCGCGGGGGCGATCGGCGCGCCGAGCTCCTGATTCATCACGATCTGCGGCCAGAGCTCCGCCGGGATGAAGCGATCCCAATTGATCGCGGGTGCGGCGATCACCAGGCCGTCGTACTCCTCGGGGAAGCGCTGCACCGCCATCAGCCCCTGGCGGCCGCCGGTCGAGCAGCCGGTCCAATAGGAATACCTGGGCCCGGCGCCGTAGTGGGCCCGGATGATCCGCTTCGCCTTGAGCACCATCTCGTGCAGCGAGCGCTCGGCGAAGTCTTCGATCAGCCCCCAGTTGAGCGTCCCGTCCGGATTGAGCGCGAAGGTTCCACCCACCGAGGCCGGATGGCCGGTGTCGGTGCTCGCGGTGGCGTAGCCGCCGCGCAGCGCGGTCGCCATCGCGGCGTAGGAGATCACGCCCGCGTAGCCGCCGCCGCCCACGCCCTGGTAGCGCTCGTTCCAGGTGCTCTTCGGCAGCCAGAGCTCGATGTTGATCGCGGGCGCCACCGTGAGCGCGACGCGGCAGAAGGCGGGCAGATCGCCGCCGGCGATCGGCTTGGTCGCCCCCGGCGGCGTGAACGGACCCGCCGGAACCTCGTGCGCGGCAGTGACAGTGGCCTGCCGCAGCGGAAGGTTGGCGAGGTCCGCGCACGAGGTCGCGGCTGCGGCAGTCACGGGAAGAAGGGCGGCGCACGCGAGCAGCGCCGTGGCGAAGCCAGGGGTACGGGTCATGGTTTTCTCCCTTGCCAGGGAATCAGCGGCAGGCGGAGTGGTGGTTGCGATACCTGTCCTCGCCCGACTTGGCCCAGCGCCGGTCGCCCGGATCGAACACCTGAGGCACCAGGAAGTCGTTCGGGTCGATCTGCAGGCGGAATTCCGGCCACTCGCTCTGCGGGAATCCCATGGCGAACGCGGTCTCGCGCCAGTTGATCTTGTGGTAGTGCCCCGACCCCGCCTGCGCGACGTCGGTGAGATGGCCCGGGTAGTAGATCCTGGGCTTCAGGCGCTGGATCACCTTGGTGATGTCGCGCTGCTGGTTGTTCCCGGCGCCGAGGCTGACGATCGAGCCGAAGAACACGTCGGTGGCCGGCAGCCGGTCCATGAGGTCGTACAGGCTCGCCCCGATCCTGCGCGCCAGGTCCAGGTTTGCAGGCGGCGTCGCCGGATCGAGATACTGCGCGAGCGTCACCAGGCCCGGATCGCCGCCGATGCCTTCGGTCGCCGGCCCCGCGGAGTTGAGCCAGGCGAAGCTGAAGCCGTTCTCTCCGCGCAGCACGAACTGGTAGAAGATCGTGATCGCGCCGCCGAGATTGGTGCCCGGGGGCAAGCCCCTGCCGGTACGCAGCTCCATCTGTCCGGGCACCGGGGTAGTGCTTGGGAAGAGCGACGTGCCGACCGGGAACATCGCCGGATAGGTAATCGCCGGCGGCGGGGTTTCGATCACCCGCCCGGCGTAGCGCGGATCGCCGAGGTTGGAGAGCGGCGTGTGCGTGAAGGACGGATCGACCGGCGCGGTGCCGGAGTGGATGAACTTGAACG
>Ga0180085_1000247_pt1 | contig 19115 bp, 16 predicted proteins | sample EasRiv730_16_10D_FD_123013 | JGI IMG/M metagenome (GOLD analysis project Ga0180085, IMG submission 123013) | Soil microbial communities from meander-bound floodplain in the East River, Colorado, USA - East River metaG ERMLT730_16_10D | ecosystem: Environmental > Terrestrial > Soil > Floodplain ... | reverse complement strand
GAGGGCTCGCTGGGAAGCGGGCCGGGCGGGCTGCCACGGCCTCCCGCGTCGCCCTGCACCGACGTCGACGGCGACGCGGTGTCGGACGGCATCGACAACTGCCCGAGCTGGCCGAACGCCCTGCAGCAGGACTTCGATTTCGATGCCGAGGGCGACGCCTGCGACGATGACGATGACAACGACGGTCTCACGGATCTCGTCGAGGCCACGCTCGGCACCGATCCGTTCGACGTCGACACGGACGACGACGGTCTGACGGACGGCGACGAGGTTCTGATCTGGGGCAGCGACCCTCGGGTGGGTGACTCGGACCTTGATGCGGTCCCCGACGCGACGGACAACTGCCGCCGCGTGGCGAACCCGAGCCAGGAAGACGGCGATGCCGACGCCGTCGGGGATGCCTGCGACAACTGCCCCGTGATCCCGAACCCGGGCCAGGAGAACGCCGACCGGGACGCGATCGGCGACGTCTGCGAGCACCGCCTGGCGCGCTTCGTGGTCGCCTCGGGCGGCGGGTGGGCCGCAGGCGCCAGTCCCTCGATCGTGCGACTGACGGTGGGTCAGACCGCGGTGGGTCCCGCGTCGTCGAGCTCGGGCGCGATCCTGCTCTCAGGCTTCGCACCGCAGGTCCCGTGAAGCTGCGAGGAAAACGGAGAACGACGATGCTCTTCCCGAGACCAAGACCAACCGTAGGCGCCCTGCTCGCCTCGACGCTGCTCGCCGGGCTGTGTGGCGCGAGCGTGCCGAGCGCGATCTCCTACCAGGGCGTGCTGCTCGATCCGGGCGGCCAGCCGACCGCCGGGCCGACGAACCTGCGCTTCCGGATCTTTCGTGGCGGGGACGACACGACCTTCCCCTCGGTGGGGAGTCTGGCCTACCACGAGAGCGCGACGGTGACGCCCGTCGCGGGCGTGTTCTCGCACCTGATCGGAACGGGCGTGGCCGCCGCGGACTGTGCGGGGGGGCCGTGCGTGCTCGACGCGGCCGTCTTCGGCTCGGGCAGCGTCCCGGTCTGGATCGAGGTCACGCTCGACCCCGATGGCGTCGCGGGCTCTGCGGACGACGACGTCCTGCTGCCGCGAACCCGCGTCGGGAGCGTCGGCTACGCCTACCGCGTGGCCTCGCTCGAGGGCGCGTCGGGCGGCAACACGACCGGCACGATCGTCGCGGACCAGCTCATCGGCCGGACCGGCGCCGTGCTCGGCGACTTCAGCGCGAGCACGACCGCTCTTCGATTCGAGGCCGCCACGGGCGCGACGACCGTCACCTGGGAACCGGGTCCGTCCGAGCTCGACTTCAGCGGAAAGACGCGTCACAGCCAGGGCTTGACCCTCGACCCGTCCAAGTCGATCGCCTGGGGCCCGCTCGTCGGCAACTCGATCTCGCCGCATCTGCGCTTCAACAACTGGACGACGCTCGGGGCCGACGGCAACTTCGACGGGCAGCCGGACACGCAGCACACGCTGAGCCTGTGTTACAACTGCCAGCAGGGCAGCTCGACGCTCGAGGTCGGCACCGAGTACGCCATGCACGTGCTCTGGGACATGACCGCGAGCCTGAGCTTCGGCGACCGGCGGGTGCGTCACGACTGGAACTTCGTCGCTCCCGGCCAACCGGCGTTCCAGCCCTTCTCGTTCAGCCTGGACACGAACAACCCTGGCGGCTTCGCGAACCCGAACGCCAAGTGGGCCTTCCGCACCTCGCGCACCCGCACCGCGTTGTCGATCAACCAGAACGGGAACGTGCTCGTCGGCAGCGAGGCGTTCCAGCCGGCCTACCCCCTCGACGTCGTCGGCTCGATCCACACCAACGACGACGTGCTCCTCGATCGCGAGCAGCAGATCCGCTTCGGTGGCGTCAACGCGCTGACGACGAACGCCACGGGGTCGTTTCTCCATGTCGGGGCCGGGTTCGGGGAGGTCCGGATCCAGCCCGCGGCACGCTTCGAGCAAGGCCTGACGATCGCGGACGGCAACGCCGTGAACTGGGGCCCCTACACCAACCCGGTGCCGGGCACCTACATCCGCCAGATCACGACGGGCAGCACGTTCGCGGACGGGAACCTGGATGGCATCGCGGACTACGACCACGTGTGGGGCGTCTGCTACAACTGCCGCGAAGACGCCGCCGTGCCCGAGGTCGCGGGCGAATACCAGATGATCGCGCAGTGGGAGATGACCTACGCGCCGGCGGACGGCACGCGCTGGATCGAGCACAACTGGGACTTCCGCGATCCCGCCTCGAACCTGTTCCGCCCGCTGGCCTTCTTCCTCGATACCGATCGCGCGGGGGGCTACGCCAACCCGCACGCGGGCTGGACGTTCAGCACGGACAAGACCAAGGCCGCGCTGCACATCAACAGCAACGGCAACGTTCTGATCGGCGCGAACACGCCGCAGCCGGTCTACCCCCTCGAGGTCAGCGGGACCGTGCGCGCGACCGGCGACCTACGTCTCGGCTCGGGCAGCGCGGTGTACCTCGACGGCAAGAAGGCGCTGACCACCGGCGCTGCAGGCGCGCTCGTGCTCGGCCAGGATCACGACCTGGTGAGCGTGGGCACGGCGAGCCTCGCGCTCGCCGTGTGCGCGCCGGTCAACTCGGCGACCCAGGTCTCGATCGGTGAGTGCAACGTGGTTCAGCTCGGGGGCGGAGCCTCGATCCACTCGATCGACACCTGCGACGCCGCCCGCGCCGGGCGCGTGCTGCACGTGCTGTGCGGCGGGGCCAACGCGCAGCTGTGCGACGGCTGCGGCAGCGGCAACCTGCGTCTGGCAGGCGACATGAACTGCACGGCCGACGACACGATCACGCTGCTGTGCGACGGCACGGTGTGGAAGGAGCTCGACCGCTCGGTCAACTAGCAGAATTGCAAGCTCGGGCCTTGATTGCACCGACGGTGTTGTTTCGGGCACGACGGATCGTGGTGTCAGCGGTACATTCCAAGCGTTCCGTGCCGCGGGGGACCTCGAACATGCGCGCCTCTTGGGTCTGGTTGGCGTCGGTCTGCCTCGTCGCCCTCGCCGCATCCACGGCCGATGGCGCCACGCTGCCGCCCGGCTTCGCCGAGACACAGTACGTATCGCTGGCCGCTCCCGGGTCGTTCGCATTCGACCCGGAGGGTCGGCTGTGGATCACGCAGCACACGGGATTGAGCTACGGCAACGTCTGGGTGCGCGAGAACGGGCAAACGACCCTGGCCCTGACGCTCCCGGTCGATTCGGGCGGGGAGCGCGGCCCCCACACCATCGAGGTCGATCCCGACTTCACGACGAACCGCCACATCTGGATCTACTACACGTTTTCCGGCCCGCCGATTCGCAATCGCCTGTCGCGGTTCACGTTCGCCAACGGCGTGCTGGGGGACGAGCTGGTCGTGATCGACGGTCCGGCGACGCAGGCCGAGGTTCACAATGGGGGCTGCCTGGCCTTCGGCCAGGACAAGACGCTGTATCTCGGGATTGGCGAGGACCTGGGCGGGACACCGTTCGCGCAGAACCCGGCCGAGCTGCGGGGCAAGATCCTGCGCATCAACCGCGACGGCACGCCCGTCGCCGACAACCCCTGGGTCGCGGGCGGCGGCGACGCCCGGGTGTGGGCCATCGGCTTTCGCAACCCGTTCCGCTGCCGCATGCAGCCGGGTCTGGACAATCTGTTCATCGGCGACGTGGGGTCGTTCCTCTTCGAGGAAATCAACATAGGGATCCGAGGCGCGAACTTCGGCTGGCAAACGAGCGAGGGCTACAACAACCCGGGCGTCGCCGGGCTGACCTATTCGATGTATGCCTACGGAAGCCGACTCCCCGACGGGACCGGTGCTGCGATCATCGGCGGGGATTTCGCCGAGCCCGGTGACTTCGCCCCGGAGTACGAGGGCAACTTCTTCTTCGGGGACTGGGCGCGCAACGAGATCCACCGCATGGTCCTCGACGAGAACCTGCGGCCGACGTCCGTGTCGCTCTTCGCCACGAACGCGCTGCGCTTGACCGAGCTGCGCTTCGGCCCGGACGGAGCCTTGTACTACAACCGGCGCGAGGGCAGCGGGGGCACGATGGGCATCTGGCGCATCGCCTACGTGGGCGGCTCGAACCGTCAGCCCGTCGCCGTCGCCCTCGCCTCCCCCGACAGCGGAGTCGCGCCTCTCGGCGTGACCCTGGACGCCACGGGATCCTCGGATCCCGATCAGGATCCGCTCACGTTCGCCTGGGATCTGGGGGACGGCAACAGCAGCACCGAGGCGCTGACCTCCCACCAGTACGCGCCGGGCGTCTACACTGCGCGGGTGACCGTGACCGACGACGAGGCGCTCTCAGCGGTTGGACCTCCGTTGCGCATCGTCGCGGGCAACCGGCGTCCCACCGCGACGCTCGTCTCCCCGACTCCGGCCACGCACTACAACGCGGGTGGCACGATCTCGTACTCCGGAACGGGCTCGGATCCCGACGACGGGACGCTCGCCTGTTCGAAGTTCAGCTGGCAGGTCCTGTTCCATCACAACGAGCACGTGCACCCGTTCCTCGGCCCGATCCAGGGCAACTGCAGCGGCAACTTCGTCACGCCGACGCGCGGGGAGACCGAACCCAACGTGTGGTACGAGGTCCTCTTGACCGTCAAGGACTCGGGCCAGCCGCTGGGCGCCGTCGGCGAGCTGACGCACACCGCCTCGGTCGACGTGCACCCGAACATGGCCACGATCACGCTGCAGACCGCGCCGCAGTCCGACCTCGCCGTCGAGCTGGATTTCAGCGCCGCGCCGGCGCCGGTCGCCGCATCGAGCGTCGTCGGACTGATCCGCACGATCGGCGCGCCCGACGGCCAGGTCGCCGCCGGACGCACCTGGACCTGGGTCGGCTGGTCGGACGGTGGCACGCGCGAGCACGAGATCGCGACGCCGGCCTCGGCCACCACCTACACGGCGACGTTCGGCTGCAACGTGATCACGGAGGCGACGAACCTGTTCGTCGAGGTGCGCTCGAACGGCATGCTGCGGCTCACCTGGGACCCGGTCGTCGACGCCTGCCTGACCACGGGATCCCCGGTCTACCGGATCTACGCGGCCAGCACCGCGCGGCCGACCGTGAAGCCGGGGCAGTTCCCGAACGACCCCGCGTTCACGCTCGTCGGGACCTCGAGCACGACGACCTTCGACTACGCGCCGGCCGCCGGGAACGAGTACTTCCTCGTCGTCGCCGTCGGGTCGGATCAGCGGGACGGCGAGGCGGGATCGTATTGAGGCGCGCCTAGCGCTCGCGCAGCACCGCGCGAACCGGGCTCGCGTCGAACCCGGCGAGCTTGAGCGGGAGCGCGATCAGCTCGTACAGGCCCGCGGGCACGCCGTCGAGCGCGAGCCCCTCGAGGATCGCCAGGTCGTGGCGCAGACAGGCCTGGTGCGTCGGCAGGTCCTTCGAATCGAACAGGTCGACGCTCGGCGTGTCGATGCCCACCAGGCACACGCCGGCCTCGTGCAGCCGCTCGACCAGCTCGGGCGCGAGCGCGGCGAAATCGGGCGCGAAGCGCGTCGGGTCGGGATACGTGCCCGTGGCGACGAGGATCCGCTCGGCTCGGATCGGCCAGGACAGCTCGTCGGGCCCGATGCGCCGACCGCCGGCGTCGGCGACCCGCACCACCTGGCACGGGCCGAGGTAGGCCTCGAGCGGGCGCCGCTCGATCGTGGGCCCGTGCGGGCCGTAGTGGCTCGGCGCATCGGCGTGCGCGCCGAGGTGCACCGTGGCGCGCAGCGTCGAGAGCGTCACGCTGTCGCCGCGACGGAGGTCGAGCAGCACCTCGCGGCTCGGCGGCGTGTCGCCGGGCCACACCGCGAGATCGGGGCTCACCGTCGGCGTGATGTCCCACAAGCGTCCCACGTCACATCTCGTGCCGGATCGCCCACAGATCCGGGAACACCGACTGGAACAGCGTGCGCTTGAGGAACTCGGCGCCCGGCGAGCCGCCCGTCCCCTGTCGCGTGCCGATCGTGCGCTCGACCAGCTTGACGTGGCGATAGCGCCACTCCTGCAGACCCTCGTCGAAATCGGTCATCAGCTCGAGCAGGATCGCCACGTCGGGCGCGCCGCGGTACAAGTCGAGCAGCCCGCGCTGAACCGTCTCGTCCGGAACGGTCGGCTCGGCGACCGGCTTCGTGCGCAGCGACTCCGGGATCGTCACGCCGCGCCCGGCGAGGAAGTCGTAGAAGTGATCGACGAGCGACCGCTCGCCCAGCCTGCGCTGCGCGCGCGCCAGGCCCGCCGGGTGGCGCGCCAGCTCGCCCAGCACCGCGGCGCGCTTGTGCCCCAGGGCGAACTCGAGCTCGCGGAACTGCGCGGACTGGAAGCCCGATGCCGTCTCGAGCCGCGAGCGGAACGCGGCGAAGGAGAGCGGCGTCATCGTCTCGAGCACGTCGAGCTGCTGGACCAGCGTCTTGAGGATCGTGCGCATGCGCTGGAAGGTGTGGATCGCGCCGAACAGCGCGCCGTCCGTGAAGTCGCGCTTGGCTCGGTCGAGCTCGTGCAGCAGCACCTTGAACCACAGCTCGTAGACCTGGTGGATCACGATGAACAGCAGCTCGTCGTGCTCGACGGGCTGCGAGCGCGGCCGCTGCAGCCGCAGCAGCTCGTCGAGCGCCAGATACGAGGCGTAGGTCATCGGCTCTCCGCGGTCCAGCACTCGACCGCGCGGCCGAAGCGCCAGACGTCGTGGAACGTGTTGTAGGACGGGACCGCGGCGACGCGGATCACGCCGGGATCGCGGTAGTCGCCGATCACGGCGGCCGCACGCAGCGCGGCATCGAGCTCGCGCGCCGCGCCGCGCGGGCGCAGCGAGAGCTGGCAGCCGCGCGCCGCCGGCTCGCGCGGGGTCAGGATCTCGATCTGCTCCCCGGCCGCGTGCTCGACCCAGGCGGCCGCGTAGCCGGTCAGACGCTCGGACTTGGCGCGCAGCGCGGGCATCCCGACCTCGTCGAACAGCGCGCTCGACTCGACCAGCGGAGCCATGGCCAGGATCGACGGGTTGCTCAGCTGCCAGCCGTCGGCCCCGGCGACCGGGACGAACGCGCGCTCGGTGCTCATGCGGAAGCGCGTGCGCGGATCGTTGCCCCACCAACCGGCGAGCCGCGGTCGAGCGGCGTCGCCGTGGTGCCGCTCGTGCACGAAGCACCCGCCGACCGCGCCGGGTCCGCCGTTGAGGTACTTGTAGGAGCACCACACGGCAAAGTCGGCGCCCTCCTCGTGCAGCGCGAGCGGAACGTTGCCGATCGCGTGCGCCAGGTCGAGGCCCACCACGCAGCCCTGGCGCCGCGCCGCGGAGACGATGCGCGCGGTATCGTACCAGCGGCCGGTGAAGAAGTTCACCGCACCCAGCAGCACGAGCGCGATCCGCTGGCCCTCGCGCTCGAGCCACTCCTCCGGCTCCTGGGCCTCGATCAGCGCCTCCGCCGGATCGTAGCCGTTCAGCCGGAGCTGCGACTCGACCGCGTAGCGGTCGGACGGAAAGGCGTGCTCCTCGATCAACACGCGATGTCGCCCGGGAACCGGCCTCAGGAACGAGGTCAGCATCAGGTGCAGGTTGACGCTCAGCGAGTTCATCGCCACGACCTCGGCCGGTCGCGCGCCGCTGAGACGCGCCAGGGGCGAGCGCAGCCGCTCGTGGTAGGCGTACCAGGGGTTACGGGCGGCGAAGTGCCCGTCGACGCCCAGCCTGGCCCAGTCGTCCAGCTCGCGCTCGACCGCCGCGCGGGCGGCGAGCGGCTGCAGTCCCAGCGAATGGCCGCAGAGGTAGGCGCTCGACGCTCCGTCCGGCGTGCGCGGCAGGTGGAAGCGCGAGCGCAGCGGGCCCAGGGGATCCGCGGCGTCGAGCGATCGCGCGTGGTCCTCCGTCGCGTCGAAGCGCGGCGCGCTCACGCGAAGTCCGCCGCGCCGAGCCCGAGGAAGGCCAGCGCCGAGCCACCGAGGAGTGCGCGTCGCTCCTGCTCGTCGAGGTCCGCCAGGCTCTCGATCAGCGCGCCCGGGCGCGCCTCGCCCAGCGGGAACGGATAGTCCGTGCCCAGGCAGACCCGCTCGGCCCCGAACAGCCGCACGAGCAGGTGCAGCGCATCGGCGTCGTGGACCAGCGAGTCGACCCACATGCGCCGCAGGTAGGCGCTCGGCGCACGAGCGTTGTCGGTGGCCACGAGGTCGGGGCGGACGTGGAAGCCGTGCTCGATGCGGCCGAGCGTCCCGGGAAACGAGCCGCCGCCGTGGGCGAAGGCGACGCGCAGCGCGGGCAGCCGCTCGAGCACGCCGCCGAACAGCAGCGAGCAGATCGCGAGCGTGGTCTCGGTCGGCATGCCCACGAGCCAGGCCAGCCAGTAGCGGGCCATCCGCTCGCGTCCGAGCATGTCCCAGGGATGGACGAACACCGCCGCGCCCAGCTCGGCCGCGCGGCGAAACACCGGGAACAGCTCCGCGCGGTCGAGGTTCCAATCGTTGACGTGCGTGCCGATCTGGACTCCGGCGAGCCCCAGCTCGCCGACGCAGCGCTCGAGCTCGGCGATCGCTCGCTCGGGATCCTGCAACGGTAGCGTACCCAGGCCGACGAAGCGCCGGGGCCAGCGCGCGACGATCGAGGCCAGATGGTCGTTGAGCAGGCGCGCCAGGTCGAGGGCGTGCTCGGCACGCGCCCAGTAGCTGAACATCACCGGCACCGTCGACAGGACCTGGACGTCGACGCCCGCGCGATCGCATTCCTCGAGCCTTCGCTCGGGCGACCAGACGTTCTCCGAGACGACGCGGAAGCACTGGCCGTCGCGCATCATGCGTGCCGAGCGCCCGCCCGGCTCGTGCTCGAGCTGGACGAAGCCCGCGCAGCCGTAGCGCTCGCGCAGGTCGGGCCAGCGCTCGGGGAGCACGTGCGTGTGCAGGTCGATCTTGAGCGGGCGTGGAATGGGCCGACGCTCCGCCCTAGGGTCGCGGCCCCGGCGCGGCCATCACGGCGCCGCAGCGCCGGCAGGTTCGGGTACGCTCGTCGGCGAAGAACCCCTCGAGGATCGGCTTGAGCTGGGTTCCCAGATCCTCCAGCTCGAACGACGCATCGCGCAGCGTGTCGCCGCAGGCCTCGCAGAACCACACCAGATGGTCGCGCTCACCGGCCTGGCGCACGCGCTCGATCACGAGCCCCACCGTGTTGGCCGGCCGCTGCGGCGAGTGGGGAACGCGCGGCGGGAGCAGGAAAATCTCGCCCTCGCGCACCGGGATGTCGCGCGGCTTCCCGTTCTCCATCACCCGCACGACGATGTCGCCCTCGATCTGGTAGAAGAACTCCTCCCCCTCCTCGACGTGGAAGTCCTTGCGCTGATTCGGCCCGCCGACGACCATCACCAGCATCTCCGAGTCCCGCCAGACCATCTTGTTCCCCACGGGCGGCTTTAGCAGCTCGCGGTGCTCGTCGATCCAGGCCTTCAGGTTCAGCGGCGGGGCGATAGCCATCGGGACCTCCCGGGACACTAATTACCACCAACGGCCGATCCCCGGCAACTCGTGGACGACCGCGCCAGATCGAGGAAGTTGCCGAGCAAGCGCTGGCCCTCGACGGTCAGGATCGACTCCGGATGGAACTGGACGCCGTAGAGCGGGCGCTCGCGGTGCTCGAGGCCCATGACCAGGCCGTCCGCGGTCCGCGCGGTCACGACGAGCGAGGGCGGCACCGACGCGGCTTCCACGACGAGCGAGTGGTAGCGCGTGGCGACGAAGCCCGGCGGCAGACCGGCGAACACGCCCCGGCCGTCGTGGAAGATCGCCGAGGCCTTGCCGTGGACCGGCTCGGGCGCGTGCACGACGCGCGCCCCGAACGCCAGGCCCAGCGCCTGGTGGCCCAGGCACACGCCGAGCAGCGGCAGCGCCCTTCCGGCCGCGCTCTGGACCAGCTCGAGCGTGATGCCCGCGTCCTCCGGCCGGCCGGGGCCCGGCGAGACGACGAGCGCCCCGTAGCGGCCATCGAGGCAGTCCGCGAGCTCGACCGCGTCCGAGCGCTGCACGTCGACATCCGCCCCGAGCTGCGCCAGGTACTGGGCCAGGTTCCACGTGAACGAGTCGTGGTTGTCGAGCAGCAGGACGCGCTGCACGGCGCTATTCGACCGCGAACTTGACGAACACCGGGTCGGGCAGCGAGGGGGAGGACAGGAACAGGTCGAACTTGTGCCCCTTGATTCCGCTGCTCGGCTTGGGGAAGTAGACGTAGTCGATGAAGTAGCCGAACTTCGGCAGCGACACGTTGTCGCGCACGACGGTCGAGACCCCCGCCGTGTCGGCGAACAGCTCGCGCGTCGGGCTGAGCTTGCTCGGGTAGGCCTGGAACGCCGCGAACTTGGACGTGAGGATGCTCCTCAGCTCGGAGAACGACTCCCGGTCGAGATCGAGGAACTCGTAGCCGCGGATCAGCTCGGTCGGCGACGCCGCCGGGTAGCGGTTTCCCTGCTCGTCGACGAGCGTGAACGCTTCCCGCGTGACGAGCAGCGTCTTCACTCCGGTGTTGGCCAGCGCGATCTCGACCGGCATGTAGGCCGTGTTGTCGCGGTAGCGCGCGGCCTTCGTGCCGACGACGAAGGTCACGAGGTCGCCTTCCTCGATGTAGGCGAACGTCGAGAGCTTGCGATCGAGTCCCGTGACCTCTTGTCCACGCATCGGCTGGCGGGCCGCGCAGCCGCCGGCAGCCAGCGCCAGCGCGACGGCGATTGCGGCCACGTAGATCGTACGCATCGGTCCTCCCCCGCGAGCGCAACGAGCCTATGCCGGGCCGCGCGAAGCGTCAAGCCGCGGGGCGCTCCAGCCACTGCTCGGCCACCGCATGGAGCGTTTCGTAGCGCGCGGGCCGACCGGTCATGCGCTCGAACTGCAGGACCGCTTGCGCCGCGAGCAGCTCGCGGCCATCGACGACCGCGAGCCCGCGGGCTCGTGCGTCGGCGACGAGCGCCGTGGCCTGTGGTGCGTACACCGCATCGAGCACCAGCCGGCCGCTGAGCCGGGCCGGATCGAAGAACCGCGCTCCGTCGCGACCGAGCGGCGTCGCCTGGAGCAGCACGTCCCACGGCGCCGTCGGCAGCGCGTCGAGCGCGGAGGCGCGGGCACCGGTCTGGCGCGCTGCGCGCTCGACGCGCCCGGCCGAGCGCCCGAAGAGCGTGACCTCGGCCCCCGCGGCCACGAAGGCGGCGGAGAAGCCGCGTGCCGTCCCGCCCGCCCCGAGGATCGCCACCCGCGCGCCGCGCGGGTCGAGGTGGCGGCGCACCCGCTCGAGCGCGGCGGGGCCATCGGTGTTGAAGCCGAGCGGGACGGGCGCGAGTCGCACCGTGTTGACCGCGCCCGCGCGCGCTGCGGCTTCGTCGCCCGGCGCGCAGCGCTCGGCCAGCGCTTCCTTGAACGGCTGCGTCACACCGAGCGCCTCGAGCGCGAGGCCGCGGGCGAGATCGAGGCCCGCCGCGAGGTCGTCGGTCTCGAGCGGCAGGTAGCACGCGTCGATCCCCGCCTCGCGGTAGCCCGCCGCGTGCATCGCGGGCGACGGGCTGCCCGACGCGGCCGAGCCGAGCAGGCCGTAGAGCCGCGTCGGCGCGCCGATCTCGAGCACGCGATAGACCTCGAGCAGCTCGTCCACCGGGAGCTGCCCGGCCGCCGTCTCGCGGCCCCGGGCGAGCGAGCCGTAGGTGGCCCACGAGCCCCAGGCCGGGGCCAGGATCCGGCTCGCCGTCCCCGCGGGCCCCGTGGCAAACGCCACCAGGCGCAGGCCCTGGCGTCGGGCCTCGTCGAGAACGGCGCGCAGTGCGAGCACGTCGTCGATGCGCGCGGCGCGAGGCACGAGCTTCGCCGGGCCGCCCGCTCGCGCGGCCAGGCGCGCGAGCAGGCCGCGCAACGCGTCGATCCGGCAGGGACCCCCGTGGTGCGACAAGATCACGCGCTCGCGCAGCGCGGGCCGCGCCGCGAGCGCGGCGAACGGCGCATCCCACTCGACGTCGATCGCCGCCGCGCCCGCCGCGAGCGCGGTCTCGAGCAGCTCGCGCCGCTCCTCCTCCGCGCCGTCGAACGAGCCACCGTCCGAGACACGACGCACGCTGACCAGGATCGGCCGGTCGACCGCGCGGACGACGTGGGCCACCCCGTCGGCCCGCAGCCGATCGGCGCGCAGCTCGACCCAGGCACAGCCGGACGGCGCGGCGCGCAGCGCGGCCAGCGCGCGCGCGGCGTCGGCGCAGAGGATCGAACCGATCACCATCGCCTGCGGCGTCGCGCTGGCCATGCGGGCTCCCTAGAGCAAGCTCTGCGGATCGACATCGACCAGGACCGACCGCCGCGGGACCTCGGGCTCGGCCGCGGCGAGCGCCCGCTCGACCGTCTCGACGAGGCGTCGCCGGCCGAGCGTCCGGACGAGGATCTGCTGGCGGTGACGCCCGGCGACACGGGCGATCGGCGCGGGACCCGGGCCCGAAACGAGCACCCGGCTTCCACCGGCCTCGCGCAGCGCGCGCGCCACGAGCTCAGCCCGGCGTCGCGCGCGTTGCTCGTCGGGATCCTGCAGCACGAGCGCCACGAGCGCCGCCGCCGGCGGATAGCCCAGCGCGCGGCGATAGCGCATCTCGCGATCGAAGAACGCCTCGTAGTCCTGGGCCGCAGCGAGCGCGAGCACCGGATGCTCGGCGTCGAACGCCTGCACGATCACGCGCCCGGGCCGCTCGCCGCGGCCCGCGCGGCCGGCCACCTGGGTGAGCAGGGCGAAGGCGCGCTCGGCCGCGCGGAAGTCGGGAAGGCCCAGCGCCTGGTCGGCCGAGACGACTCCGACCAGCGTGACGCGCGGGAAATCGTGGCCCTTGGCGATCATCTGCGTGCCGACGAGCACGTCGATCTCGCCGCGCGCGAAGCGGCCGAGGATCCGCTCGTGGTCGCCACGACCGCGCACCGTGTCGCGATCCATGCGCTCGATCCGGGCGCCCGGAAGCGCCTCGCCGAGCAGGGTCTCGATCTTCTCAGTGCCCTCCCCCAGAGCGTGCAGCTCCGGGTGCGCGCATTTCGGGCAACCGTCCTGCGGGACCGCGCGCTCGAAGCCACAGGCGTGACAGCGCAGCCGGCTCACCGCGCGGTGCCAGGTCAGGGCGATCGTGCAGCGCGGACACTCGACGCGCTCGCCGCACGCCGGACAGTGCAGGGCCGCAGCCCAGCCGCGGCGATTGCGCAGCACGAGCGCCTGGTCGCCGCGGGCCAGACACGCGGCGAGCTCGCGGCGCAGGACCGCGGACAGCGCGATCACCTCGCCGACCCGCCGATACTCCTCGCGCATGTCGACGATCTGCACCTCGGGCAGCGGCCGATCCTCGATCCGGCCGCCCAGGCGCAGCAGCTCGTAGCGACCGGAGCGCGCGTGGTGGAACGACTCGACGGACGGGGTGGCCGATCCGAGGACGATCGTCGAGGCCGCCTCGCGCGCCCGCACCACGGCGACGTCCCGGCCGTGGTAGCGCGGCGCGTCGGCCTGCTTGTACGAGCCGTCCTGCTCCTCGTCGACGACGACGAGGCCGAGATCGACGACCGGGGCGAACACCGCCGAGCGCGTGCCCAGCACGAGCCGGCAGTCCCCGCGACGGACACGCTCCCATGCCGCCTGGCGCTCGGCACGCGCGAGGCCGCTGTGCAGCACGACCGCCTCGCCGGGGAAGCGTCGTTCGATCGTCCCGCGCAGGATCGGCGTGAGACCGATCTCCGGCACGAGCCACAGCACCGCGCGTCCCCGATCGAGGGTCGTGCGCGCGGCGCGCAGGTAGACCTCGGTCTTGCCCGAGCCCGTGGCGCCGAAGAGCAGAAACGGACGGTAGCCGCGCAACCCCAGGCCCGGCTCGATGCGGGCCAGGGCCGCGGCCTGGCGCGGCGTCGACACGGGGGCCACCTCCGCGGCGACCGTGCCGGGCACCCGCACCGCGGCGGGCGGCGCGGCCTCGATCGACAGCACGCCCGACCGCATCGCGTTGCGCGCGAGCCGGCGCTCGGCCGGGGCGAGCCCGTCGAGGGGCAACGCCCCCCCGGCGCGCTCGATCCGCGCGAGGAGCCGCTGGCGCGCGGGCGAGGCCGCCGCCGCGGGCGACGCCACCGCGCGACGCACGACGAGGCGCGGCCGGGCCTGCAGGAAACCGGGGGGCGTCGCGCTCTCGATCGCCTCGCCCCACCCGCACAGGTAGTACTCGGCCACGAATCGCGTCAGCGCGAGCACGTCCTCGGGCAGCGTCGGCCCGCTGGCCACCAGGGCCTCGATCGGCTTGGCCAGGACGCCGTCGGCCGGGGGCGCCGCGGGCCACTCGACCACCGTTCCGACGACCCGGCGGCGGCCGAACGGCACGCGGACCCGCGCGCCGCGGACGAGCGAGGAGGCGAGCGCAGGAGAGACCGCGTAGGTGAACAGGCGCCGCAGCGGCACGGGGATCGCCACGGCCGCGTGCCGCGCCATCTCGTCCATCGGCAGCGCGCTAGCCGTCCATGCGCGCGCGCGCGGCCTTCAGGTCGTCGAACACCATGCGCCGGTTCTCGGTCGTGTACTGGCGCAGCAGGAACGCCGGATGGTACGTGGGCATCACCGGGATGCCGCGGTAGGCCTGCCACGTTCCGCGCAGCCGCGTGATCCCGACCCGCGTGCCGAGCAGTGTGCGGGTGGCGGGCGCGCCGAGCGTGACGATGACGCGCGGCCGCACGGCCTCGATCTGGCGCGCCAGGAACGGCGAGCACGTCTCGATCTCGTCGGGCTCCGGATCGCGATTCTGCGGCGGCCGGCACTTGACCACGTTGGCGATGTAGACGTCGGAGCGCTCGAGACCGATGGCACGGATCATCTCGTCCAGCTTCTTACCCGCCCGACCGACGAACGGCTCGCCCTGCCGGTCCTCGTCCGCGCCGGGACCCTCGCCGACGAACAGCAGCTTGGCCCGCGGGTTGCCCGTGCCGAACACGAGCTTCGTGCGCCCCGCATGGAGCTTGCAGCGTGTGCAGTCGCCGAGGTCGGCGCGGATCTCGGCCAAGAGCCGCGCGGGGTCCGGGGGCGGCGGCCCGGCGGCGGCCCGGCGCAGCTCGCGGACTCCGATCTCGCCGAGGTAAGCCAGCCAGTGCGTGAGGTCGCGGAGCGGATCGTCCGTGTCACCTTGGGCCGCACGACTCATGCGGGCTCCGCTGCCGGGACCGCGCCGAGCACACGGTCGAGGATCGCGTCGGCGATCTCGGCCTTGCTCGCACGGGCGATCTGCCTCACGTCTCCGTCCCGACCGAGGATCGTGACCTCGCTCTCGTCCGTCCCGAAACCGATGTCGCGGCGCGACACGTCGTTCGCCACGAGGAAGTCCGCGCCCTTGCGCGCGAGCTTGGCGCGGGCGTGCGTCAGCACGTCCTCGGTCTCGGCCGCGAACCCGACGAGCACGCGCTCGCGCCGGTCGCGCCCCAGCTCGGCCAGGATGTCCGTTCCCTCGGCGAGCCGCAGCACGAGCTCCGCGCCCGTCTTCTTGATCTTGGCCGGCGCGGCGAGGGGGACGTAGTCCGCGACCGCCGCGACCATGAACACCGCCTCGGCTCCGTCGCGCGCCTCGAGCACCGCCTGGCGCATCTCGGCCGCCGTCTCGACCCACACGCGCTCGACCCCGTAGGGCAGCGGAAGATCGACGGGCCCGCTGACCAGCACGACGCGCGCGCCGCGCCGCGCCGCGCCCGCGGCGATGGCGTAGCCCATCTTGCCCGACGAGCGGTTGGACACGAAGCGCACGGGATCGATCGCCTCGCGCGTGGGGCCTGCGCTGACCACGACCGTGCGCCCCTCGAGCTGGCGCGAGCGCCCCGCCGCCTCGAGCGCGGCGCTGACGATCCGGGCCGGATCACACATCCGGCCCTCGCCGACCTCGCCTTCGGCCAGCCACCCGGTCTCGGGATCGAGGATCCGCACGCCCCGGGCCCGCAGCAGGCGCAGGTTGTCCTGCGTCGCCGGATGGAGCCACATCCGTGGGTTCATCGCCGGCGCGAGGACCACGGGGACGGTCACCGCGGTGTAGAACGTGGACAGCAGGTCGTCGGCCACTCCGCGGGCCAGCTTGGCCAGCGCGTTCGCCGTGGCCGGCGCGACGACGAACGCCGAGATCGAGCGCGTCAGGTCGATGTGCCGGATCGTCCGCTCGGAGTCGAGGCTGAAGGCTCCGACGAGCACCTTGCGGCGCGAGAGGGTCTGCAGCGTCAGCGGCGTCACGAACTCGGTCGCGTGCTGGGTCAGAATCACCTGGACCTCGACGCCCGCCCGGTCCAGGCCGCGCACGATCTCGGCCGCCTTGTAGGCGGCGATCCCGCCAGAGACCCCCAGCGCGATCTGCACGCGTTACTCGACCTCCTGCTCCTCGGCCGCCGCTTCGAGCGACGCCCCGTCGGCGTCGGGGTTCCAGACCTCGACCAGGTTCGCCGCCACCTCTTCCTGGGCCACCACCGTCGACTTGCGGCCGTCGGCATCCACGCGCGCGAGTGCGCCCTGCTGCAGCTGCTCGGCGCGCTTGGAGGCCAGCGTCACGAAGCGATACTTGCTCTCGAGATTCTCGGGGAGACGGAACACGTGCTTTCCTCCTGGGCTGTTTCGTTCGTTCGAGGCCCGCGCGGCATCAGGCCGGGAAGCTGGCCAAGATGCGCCGCGCCTCCGCATCGCATCGCCGGGCGCGTCGTCGCTCGGCCCGCACGATTGCGACCACCTCGCCCAGCGTCGCGTCGAGGCGCTGGTTGACCACGAGGTAGTCGAACTCAAGATAGCTCGTCGCCTCGTCCCGCGCACGGGACAGGCGCAGCGCCCGCTCCGCGCCGCCCTCGCTGCCCCGCACGGCGAGCCGCTCCTCGAGCGCGTGGAAATCCGGTGGCAGGATCATGATCGAGACCGAGTCGACGGGCGCTTGCCGGACCTGGCGGGCGCCCTCGACGTCGATGTCGAGCAGCAGGTCCGCGCCGCGCGCGAGCGCCGCCTGGGTCGCCGCCAGCTGCGTCCCGTACAGCTGGCCGTGGACCTCGGCCGACTCGAGGAACGCGCCCCGGTGCCGCATGACCTCGAACGCCGGCCGCTCGACGAAGTGGTAGTGCTCCCCGTTCCGCTCGCCGGGACGCGGCGCACGCGTCGTATAGGAGACCGAGAATTCGAGCGCCAGCAGCTCGTGCAGCAGGCACTCGGTGATCGTCGACTTCCCGGTCCCGGACGGCGCGGCGATGACGAACACGATTCCGCTGCGCTCGGGCACCACGCCTCACTCCACGTTCTGGACCTGCTCCCGCATGCGCTCGACCTCGATGCGGATCGCGAGCGCGCGCCGCGTGACCTCGAGGTCCGCGGCCTTGGAGCACACCGTGTTGGCCTCGCGGTGGATCTCCTGGAGCAGGAAGTCGAGCCGCTTGCCCACGGGCTCGTCTCCCGCCTCTCCGAGCAGCGCGCGCGCGGCCTCGACGTGGCCCGCCAGGCGCACCGTCTCTTCGGTCACGTCGGCCCGCTCGGCGAGCAGCGCCGCCTCCTGGGCCATCCGCGCCGGGTCGAGCGCGAGACCGCCGTCGAGCCCGCGCAGGCGCTCGAGCAGCCGCTCGCGCAAGCGCTGCGGCACCTCGGCCGCCCGCGCCACGAGCTCCGCGAGCTGCGCACCGACGATACCCGCGCGCTCGAGCAGATCTTGCCGCAGCTCCGCACCCTCGCGGCGCCGCTCGGCGTCGAACGCGGCGATCGCGCGATCGACCGCGTCGAACAGCGCGGCGCGCTCGGCTTCCCCTGGATCGACGGGCGCCGAGTCGCCGCGGAACATCCCTGGCAGCGCGAGGAGCGAGGCCACGTCGAGCGTGCCCGAGACACCGTGCTCGGTGCTCAGGACGCGCGCCGCCTGGAGCGCCTCCTCGAGCAGTCCGCGATTCAGCGTCGGTCGGGTCGCGCTCCCGTCGGCGCTCTCGAGGCTCACCGCCAGGTCGGCCCGACCCCGTCGCACGACCTCGGCGACGCGCCGTCGCAGATCGCCCTCCCAGGACTGGAGCGGCTCCGGGACGCGCACGCGCACGTCGGCATAGCGGTGGTTCACGCCGCGCAGCTCGACGGCGAACCGCAGACGATCCGTCTCGGCCGCGGCCTGCCCGAAGCCGGTCATCGATCGCACGCTCATACGGCCCAGACTCTAGCAGGTCGCCGCGGGAAGTTCGGCCAGAACCGCCCGGGCCGCGCGCGCGAAGACCCCCGGATGGCCCAGCCGCGCGCGCACACGGGCCAGATCGGCGCGGACTCGATCGCGCAAGTCGGGTCGGTCGAGGAGCTCGGCGAGCCGAGCCGCCACCGAGCGGGCGGTGCATTGCCCCTGGATCAGCTCGGGCACGACGCGCCCGCCCGCCACGAGGTTCGGCAGCGCCACGTGCTCGACGCGCACGAGCAGCCGGCCGACCGCGTAGGACAGCGGGGCCATGCGGTAGACCACGACCATGGGCAGTCCGGCGAGCGCCGCCTCGAGGCTCGCCGTTCCCGAGGTGACCGCGCCCGCGACGCACCCGGCGAGGATCGCCGGGAAGTCCCCGGCGTGCGCGTGGACGCGCTCGACCCCCGAGCCGGCAATTCTCGCGGTCACGAGCGTGGGTTCGAGGCCCGGCGCGAGCGGGACGAGGAACTGCGGCGCGGGGCGACGCGCGGCCAGGATCGATGCAGCGCCGAGCAGCACCGGGAGCAACCGGCCGACCTCGGATGGTCGGCTTCCCGGCAGCAGGGCGACCGTGGGGCGGCCGGGCTCGAGCCCCGCGCGGCGCGTGAGCTCCTCGAGCGGCGCGGCCGCCGTGGGGTCGTCCACGACCGGGTGGCCGACGAACGTGACCGGCACGCCGGCCGCCTCATAGAACGCCGCCTCGAACGGGAACAGCACGAGCATGCGTGCGACATGACGGCGGATGGCCCGGATCCGCCCGCGGCGCCAGGCCCAGATCTGCGGGCTGACGAAGTACACGACGCGCGTGCCCGCACGCGCCGCTCGCGGCACGAGCCGCAAGTGGAAGTCCGGAAAATCGATCGGCACGAACAGATCGGGCTGTTCCGCCTCGAGCGCGAGCGCGAGAGCGCGGCGGGCCCGCAGGAGTGCCGGCAAGCGGCCGAGCACCTCGGTGATG
>Ga0180085_1000245_pt1 | contig 19142 bp, 16 predicted proteins | sample EasRiv730_16_10D_FD_123013 | JGI IMG/M metagenome (GOLD analysis project Ga0180085, IMG submission 123013) | Soil microbial communities from meander-bound floodplain in the East River, Colorado, USA - East River metaG ERMLT730_16_10D | ecosystem: Environmental > Terrestrial > Soil > Floodplain ... | reverse complement strand
GATCTTCACTATCGATGGAGACCAATTCGAGTGGGTATCGACCAAGCCAGTGCTGGGCGTTGGTGGAAAATGGGATTTGTGGGCGCTGCATGAACCGGATTATCCTGCCCCAGCTTCCGGTTGGAGTTTCTTTGCAACGGGGTTGGAAAAGCGCTCAGCGAATCCCTAATTCGAGGTCCAAAGAGTTCGATCCGACAACCTAGACACAACCAGATATGTGGTCGTTGAACACGCAAGATTAGCTGCGACGAATCAAGTGCGGCTGTCATCTCACCTTGTCCTTCACTTCTGCCCTTGAGTTTCAAATTCCCTTTTAATATCGTGGTTCGGCTTTTCAGCTCGCCTACAGCAAAGGAGAACGTTTCATGAAGCGTCGACTTGCAGAAGGGCTCCTGTTGGCCTCCTGTCTGGCATCCGTGTTCTGCTCGCAACCGGCGCCGCCTCCGGCAGCGCCGGCCACGCCACCACCTCCTGCCTCAGCGGGTTCGGTCGTCGAGAAGGACCCGGCTTTGCAGGCGATCGTGTCTTCGGACGCCAAAATCGAAAAGCTTGCCGACGGATTCATCTTCACCGAAGGGCCCGTCTGGGTGAAAGAGGGCGGGGAAGGGCTCCTCTTCAGCGATATACCGAACAATCGCATCATGAAGTGGACTCCTGACGGAAAGGTAACCGAGTTCCGCAAGCCGAGCGGTTACACCGGCCCACCCGCGCCGGCGAGCTCTTATGTCGGCTCGAACGGCTTGACTCTGGACAAAGAAGGGCGCCTGACCATTTGTGAACACGGCGACCGCCGTGTAACGCGATTAGAAAAAGACGGCAAGGTCACGGTGCTGGCAGACAAGTACCAAGGCAAGCGGCTGAACAGCCCAAACGACGCCGTGTACAAATCGGACGGCAGTCTTTACTTCACCGATCCGCCCTACGGATTGTTTGACGAAAAGAAGAAAGAGTTGAATTTTCAGGGAATTTACCGTCTCACTGCGGACGGCAAGCTACAGCTGTTGAACAAGGAACTGAGCCGACCCAATGGGTTGGCGTTTTCGCCGGATGAGAAGACGTTGTATGTGGCGAACTCAGATCCCGAGAAGAAACTCTGGATGGCCTACGATGTCGCTGCGAATGGGACGCTGGCCAAGGGGCGGGTCCTTTTCGATGTAACCGCGGAGAAGGAAGATGGCCTGCCGGACGGGCTGAAGGTGGATACGCAAGGCAACGTCTATGGAACCGGTCCCGGTGGCATCTGGATTTTCTCTCCCGATGGCAAGCATCTGGGAACCATCAAGCCCACCGAGGTGCCGGCGAACTGTCACTGGGGCGACGCTGATGGGAAGACACTTTACATGACAGCGCGCAAGGGACTTTACCGGGTACGTTTGAATATTCCTGGAATCCGGCCTTAGAGCGCGTCTTAAAGCCTGATTGCGACACGGGCTGAGGGTCGGCGGGAACCGCAGTCATTCCGGCCAAGCGAAGCGCGAGCCGGAATCCAGGCTGGATTCCCGCCCCGGCTTATTATCCGCCGGAGTGACGTGACGTTCTTTCGCGGCAATGACGACCTGAGGTTTCTGAACTGGAAATACCCAATACGGATCATAGGTGGTCCTCCTCGCCTCGTCGACGAAGAGCACGAGGGTAAGGAGGACAATGTTCCAAAGAAGCTTCCCATAGCTGCCACTCATTCGAACCGCGAATCACGTATCCCGAATCACTCAGAACAATTCGGAGACGCACCCCATCGCCGCTGATTCTTCTCCCACACCGGGCCCGCCGTTGTTTACCTCGCAGTTCTTTCTGCTCTGCGGCTTCACATTTACCACGTTCATCTCGGCGTTTCTTTTGTTTCCTACCATGCCCTTCCGCATCCTATCGCTGGGGAAGAGCAAGTCACAGGCCGGTCTCTTTTAGGGTTCATCACTTATGCCTCGGCCTTTTCTGCGCCACTGGGTGGCGCACTGGCGGACCGCGTGGGCAAGAAGCCGATTCTGCTGGCGTCCAGCGCCGCTATTGTCTGTTTTAGCATTGTCTACGCGCAGGCCACCCAGCTTTGGCTGATTCTGCTCACCGCGGTTGTCCATGGTGTCTTCTGGTCTGCTCTGCTGGCTTCCTCGGCTGCGATGATGATCGGTATTATCCCAGACGCCCGCCGCGCCGAAGGACTGGGCTATTGGGGCTTGGCCAGCACGTTGGCCATTGCAGCGGCGCCTGCCGCCGGGTTATGGCTCTTGCAGCGCGGCTGGGGCTGGCTCTGTTTCTGCATGGGAAGCCTCGCCGTGGGAATGTTCCTAATTGCACTCCGGTTTCCGGAGAAGCGCGTCCACCGAAGCGGTGGGCTGGAGGGGCTCTTTTCAGCGTCGCTGATCGAGAAGCGCGTGTTCTTGCTTGCCCTGACGCTTTTCCTCTATACATTTGGCTACGGAGGCATCACCAGCTTTGTAGCGCTCTACACGCGTGAGTCAGGCGTCCGGCCCGAAGGTCTGTTCTTTTCGGTTTTTTCCGTCGTCATCATTGCAACCCGCCCGTTTCTGGGTCGTCTGGCAGACAGGACAGGGCGAACGCGCGTGATGTTTCCCTGCCTGGCACTCATCGCCATTGGCATGGGTGTGCTCGCCATCTCGGCGCGCCTGCCGTTTCTGGTAACGTCGGCCGTGTTGTTTGGAATTGGTTTTGGCTCGGCCTATCCCGCGTTTGCAGCTTACATTCTTGAGCATGTGGATGCGCGCCGGCGCGGCGCGGCCTTTGGAAGCATCTTGCTGGCGGTGGACACGGGCATTGGAACGGGCTCGATCCTGCTTGGCGTCGTTGTGGAGCACTTCGGGTATCGGCCCGCCTTTGCGCTCGGCGGGCTGATGGCACTGGGAGCAATCCCATATTTCCGTTTTGCCGAGAAGCGGTTGGCAGCGAATTGATTCATTGAGTCTAGGCAGATTGATTCATTGACCGATTGAATCATTGACGATTCTCAAAGTTTCTCAATGACTCAATCGTCAATGACTCAATGAATCAATTGTCAAGGATTCTTGCCCCGTGGAGTGAGCGGGTGACATAATCGCTGCGTCATTCTGAGCTACAGAGGTTGGCATGGAAATCCTGACTTTCGTCGTTGGGTTCCTCTTGGGAGTTCTTGTTGCCTGGCTTGTCGCCAAGGCGCGGCGCGCCCAGGCTCTGGCCGAGGCGCAGACGCAAGCTCGAGCGGAGATGGCTGCTTTGAAGGAGCGGTTGCAGTTGCGGGAACAGGAACTAGCGGAATCCCGTCAGCGGCAAACTGCGTGGGACGCCAAGGAAACAGCCCTTGAGTCAGAGCTCTCAGAGATGAACGCCCGCAGCCGGGAACTTCAGGCCCGGATGGATCAGGAACAAAAGAGCGCCGCCGAAAAAATCGCACAACTACAAAGTCTGGAAGAACGCCTGAATCGCGAGTTCCAGGCACTTTCTGCGAAGGCCCTGCGCGAGAACAATGAAGCCTTCCTGAATCTGGCACAAACCAAGTTGGAAACGTTCCAGTCCGAAGCCAGGGGTGACCTCGAACAGCGCCAGAAGGCGGTGGAGAATCTGGTGGCTCCCATCAACGAAACCCTGACTCGATATGACCAGCAGATTCAGTCGATGGAGCGCTCTCGCAGCCAGGCCTACGGAAGTCTTTCCCAGCAAGTGGAATCGCTGCTGGTGTCGCAGCAGAAGCTGGAAAGCGAAACGGGCAGGCTGGTGAAAGCCTTGCGCATGCCTCAAGTGCGAGGGCGATGGGGCGAGTTTCAGTTACGCAAGGTTGTGGAACTGGCGGGAATGTCGAGTCACTGCGATTTTGTTGAACAGGAGACGATGACTTCGGAGGCTGGAAGGCTTCGGCCCGACCTCGTTGTCAAGCTGCCCGGAGGAAAGAACATCGTTGTCGACTCCAAAGCCCCGCTGCAAGCCTACCTGGATGCCCTTGAGACAGGTGACGAGGACCGGCGCAAATCATTGCTCCAGGATCACGCGCGCCAGATTCGCAACCATCTGCAAAGCCTGAGCAGCAAGGCTTACTGGAGCCATTTAAAGGACACGCCTGAGTTCGTTATCCTATTTATTCCTGGCGAGTCTTTCTTAAGCGCCGCGGCCGAACGTGACCCAGAGCTTCTGGAAGACGGCGTCAAGCAACGCGTGATTTTTGCGACGCCGTTGACACTCATTGCTCTGCTGCGCGCTGTGGCCTATGGATGGACACAGGACCGGATTGCCGATAATACGCGGAAAATCAGCGACCTTGGCAAAGAGCTTTACGATCGGGTCGCGACATTGACGCAGCACTTCCGCATTCTGGGCCAGAGCTTGGGTAGGAGCGTCAAAGCCTACAATGATGCTGTGGGTTCTCTGGAAGGCCGGGTGTTGACCTCAGCCCGAAAATTCAAGGAGCTCGGAGCGACACCACAAAATGAGATTCTGGAGCTTGAACCAATTGAGCAAGCCACGCGTGAAATCCAAGCTCCAGAGTTGCTCGCCGTCCTGGAAGGCGGAGGGGAAGAATCTTCACATGAGTAACAGTGCCCGCCGCCGGACACAGCGGTCTCATCATCGGGTCTGCTGGTTTCTGGCGCTGGTGGGGCTTTGCGGCTATTCTGAAATCCATGCTGCGAAGGAGAAAAGTTCGATGATGAAACAAACGACCTGGGAGCTAAACGCCGTCAATAATCTGGGCGGTTACGCGACTCAGGTGCTCGGAGCTCCACGTCTCACAGAGACTTCCCAAGCGAAGGCAATGGAGTTCGACGGCCAGCAGGATGGGATGATCGTCGATACGAATCCTTTGGCGGGAATGGATCGCTTCACTTTGGAGGTGATCTTTCGTCCCGATGCCGGCGGTCCCAAAGAACAGCGCTTCGTCCATCTTCAAGAGACTGGCGGCGAGAATCGCATCCTCATCGAGACCCGTCTGACAGGCGACAATCGATGGTTCCTCGACACCTTCATCCGCTCGGGCGAAACCAATCAGACGCTGTACGCCGAAAAGTTTCTGCACCCCGTTGGCGAATGGTACCAGGCAGCGCTGGTGTTCGACGGCCGCGAGATGCGCCACTACGTCAATGGCATTCAGGAGATGTCAGCGCTCATAGAGTACCAACCCATGAAACCAGGTCAAATCTCTCTGGGCGTCCGCCTGAACCGCGTCTTCTGGTTCAAAGGCGCCATCCGCAAGGTACGATTCACACACGACGCCCTGGCTCCTGCGAACTTTTTGAAGCCATAAATCCAACGGGCCAAAACAAAGAGGTCGTGATCGAAACAGTCAGTCCTCCGTCCTCCGAACCCTCACACGCAATCCAACCAGCCTAGACGGCAAACAGCTTGCGGGCTCGTAAATCACCCGATCCTCTAACAGTTGGTTTAGAATGCTTGGATCGAAGCCACTGAACCAAGGAGGCGCTCTTGAACTTCGATTTCACTGAGGAGCAGTCGGAAATCAAGCGGCTGGCCAGGGAGTTTGCCGAGTCCGAAATTGCACCGCATGTTTTGGAATGGGACGAGGCGCAGACGTTCCCTGTGGAGTTGATGAAGAAGCTGGCTGGTCTAGGTTTCTTGGGCGTGTTGATTCCAACTGAGTTTCAGGGATCTGGTCTCGGCTATGTTGAGTACGTAGCCATCATTGAGGAAATCTCTCGAGTCGATGGCGCCATCGGGTTGAGTGTCGCTGCCCACAATTCGCTTTGCTCTAATCACATTCTTACTTTCGGGACTGAAACGCAGAAGATAAAGTATCTTCCAAAGTTGGCAACCGGGGAGTGTCTGGGTGCCTGGGGATTGACCGAGCCGGAAGCCGGAAGTGATGCCAGCGGTACACAGACTACGGCCGTGCGCGATGGAGATTCCTATGTTCTGAACGGTTCCAAGACGTTCACGACGCATGGAACTTATGGCGATGTGTTTGTGCTGATGGCGGTGACTGATCGGGCCAAGGACAACCGAGGCATTTCTGCGTTCATCGTCGAGAAGGGAACCCCAGGGCTGCGCGCGGGAAAGAAGGAAAACAAACTTGGCTGTCGCGCCAGCGACACTTCCGAGGTGATCCTGGACAATTGCCGCATTCCTGCAGGGAATCTTCTAGGTAGGGAAGGCGAGGGATTCATCAACTGTTTGGAAATTCTTGATGGCGGACGAATTTCGATTGCTGCGCTCGCCGTTGGAATGGCCCAGGGAGCTTTCGAAGCAGCCCTAAGGTACTCAAAACAGCGCAAACAGTTCGGCCATTCCATTGCCGAATTTCAAGCAATTCAATTCAAGCTGGCGGACATGGCAACTGAGATTGAAGCATCGCGTCTCTTGACCTATCGCGCCGGACTGCTGAAAGACCAGAAGAAGCGCTCGACGAAGGAATCTTCGATGGCCAAGCTGTATGCGAGCGAAATGAGTGTGAGAGTAGCGAACGAAGCCATCCAGATTCACGGCGGCTACGGCTACGTGAAAGAATATCCCGTCGAGAAGTTCTATCGCGACGCCAAGATTTGCACCATTGGCGAAGGTACGAGCGAAATTCAGCGACTGGTGATTGCCCGGCAGTTGCTGAGATCAACCGTCTAACTGCTAACGCCTTCCACGCCATTTCATGAACCTGATCGAAGGAATTTTGCAGGCGAACCCACGAGCCATCGCTCGTGCGATGAGCTTGATTGAGAACCAGGATCCGCAGGCGCGGGATCTTCTGAAAGCTTTGTTTCCGAATACAGGCCGGGCTTTGGTGATTGGCGTCACTGGCGCACCGGGCAGCGGCAAGAGTACGCTCGTGGACAAACTGGCACAGCAGTTCCGCCATCAGGGCAAGACTGTAGGGATTGTGGCCGTTGATCCCACCAGCCCGTTCAGCGGCGGCGCTATTCTGGCGGACCGTGTCCGCATGAGTGCTCACTACACCGACGAAGGTGTCTTTATTCGCAGCATGGCGACGCGTGGGCACCTGGGAGGACTGTCCAAGACGGCAGCCCAGATTGTTTCAGTGCTGGATGGAGCGGGTAAGGACATCATTTTGTTGGAAACGGTCGGCGTGGGACAAGATGAAGTTGAGGTTGTCAAAGTTGCGGACGTGTCGCTGGTCGTGCTGGTGCCCGGAATGGGCGATGACGTTCAGGCGTTCAAGGCCGGCATCATGGAGATCGGCGATATTTTTGTACTTAACAAAGCCGACTATGCGCATGTGGACCGAACGGAGAAGGAACTTCAGGCAGCCCTTTCCCTGGCAGTGCGTTCTGACGGATGGTCGCCGCTCATCATCCGAACTGTGGCCACGCAGGGAGAGGGCATTCAGGGTCTCCTTGATCACATCGAAAAGTTTGAACAGTATCGGCAATCGGCGCGGGAGGGCGTCGAACGGCGCAAAGGCAGTGTGGAGCGCGAACTGATGGAGCTTCTTAAGGATGCACTCCTTGAAAAGGCTACGCGCCAAAGTGGCGTTTGCGATAAGATCCACGCCGCCTCGCAGGCAATCAAAGAGCGGCGTCTGGATCCTTACACGGCAGTGGACGAGATCATGAAGGACCTTCCGTAACCTGGGAGCGCGGACGTCCCGTCCGCAGTATTCGGATTGCAGTTGCTGCGGTTGCGGACGGGAGGTCCGCGCTCCCGGAGAGTAGAAAAGCTGATGAAGCTCGATCACGTCGGAATTGCTGTTCACTCAATCGAAGAAGCTCTCCGCACGTACCAGCAACGGCTCGGATTGGCGCTTCATGAAATCGTGGTGATTGAGGAACAGAAGGTACGTGTTGCGGTGTTGCCTGCCGGAGACAGCCGGATTGAACTGCTGGAACCCACAACACCCGACTCTCCGATTCAAAGGTTTTTGGAGAAGCGTGGGGAAGGCGTTCACCATCTCTGCTTTGAAGTCGAAGACATCCGGCGAAAAATCGAAGAGCTGCGCTCCGCGTCGCTGCAGCTGATTTCCATGTCATCGGAGACAGGATTGGAAGGTCGTAAGATCGCTTTTCTCCATCCCAAGTCGACGCATGGTGTGCTGATCGAACTGGTTGAATGTGAATCTGAAACGTGATGCGTGAAACCTGAAGTAGACTGAAGTGGTGTGTCTCGTTTTGCGTTTAACGCATCACGCTTCACGCATTACTGAATTTTTTGGAGGAACCTTGGAAAGAGTATCCATTGGCATCATTGGCGGTAGCGGTCTTTATCAAATGGCTGGCTTGACGGAAGCGCAGGAGGTGGCTGTCGACACGCCGTTTGGCAAACCGTCAGATAACTTCATCGTGGGCAAGATTGAAGGCAAACGGGTGGCTTTTCTGGCGCGGCATGGTCGCGGCCACCGCATCTTGCCTTCAGAACTGAACTTCAGAGCCAACATCTTTGCGATGAAGAAGCTGGGAGTGGAGAAGATCATTTCAGCCAGTGCGGTGGGTTCGTTGCGGGAGGAACATCGTCCCCTGGACATCGTTTTGCCCGATCAGTTTTTCGACCGCACTCGGGGACGCATTTCCACCTTCTTCGGTGAGGGGCTCGTTGTGCATGTGAGTTTTGCCCATCCGGTGTGCGCGCATCTGGGAGACCAACTGATGGAGGCCGGTGCGCAGTCGGGCGTTCCAGTGAAGCGCGGCGGGATTTATCTTTGCATGGAGGGCCCCGCCTTTTCGACTGTCGCAGAATCGAATGTCTATCGGAGTTGGGGAATGGACATTATTGGGATGACCAATCTACAGGAAGCGAAGCTGGCTCGCGAAGCCGAGATCTGCTACGCCACGGTGGCGCTCGTCACCGACTATGACTGCTGGCATCCCGACCACGACGCAGTGACGGTCGATCAAGTAATTGCGGTTCTGAACCAGAACAGCGAGAACGGTCAGAAACTGATTCGCGCTGCGGTCCGAGTCTTGGACGACCAGAGACCTTGCAAGTGTGGGTCGGCGTTGAAGTCGGCCATCTTGACCGACAAAGCCAAGGTTCCTGTCGAGATTAAGGAGAGGTTAGAGTTGTTGATCGGAAAGTATCTGTCCTAAGCACCAGCAATCGTCCCCGTGCACAACGGGAAAGTTCATGGGGGGTGGCCAAGAGTTTCGAAGACCTCCCCTAACCCTTCCTTGTCCAAGGAGGGGGCAACGTTTCGCAGGAGACCCTTCCCACATTATGTCCATTCTCGTTGTCGGCTCCGTTGCTTTTGATTCCGTCAAGACCCCGTTTGGTGAGGCCAAGGAGATTCTGGGCGGGTCAGCGTCCTATTTCTCCATCTCGGCGAGCTTCTTCAGCCCGGTCAACCTGGTAGCTGTCGTCGGTAATGATTTTCCCCAGGAGCATTTGGACCTATTTGAGAAGTTTGCGGTGGACACTCGCGGACTGCAGAAAGTTGCCGGTAAGACATTCCGCTGGACGGGGGAATATGGCTTTGCGCTCAACGAGGCGAAGACACTCGACACGCAGTTGAACGTGTTTGAGTCGTTCAAGCCGGAAATTCCAATTGGATATCGCAACTGCCAGCACGTGTTCCTGGGCAACATTGATCCTGTGCTGCAGCGCCAGGTGCTTGCGCAGGTGAGCAAACCGAAATTTGTCGCATGCGATACGATGAACTACTGGATCAAATCAAAGCCGGAGGAATTGAGGAAGACATTGGCGCAGGTCGACATTCTGATCATTAACGACGCGGAAGCGCGGATGCTCACCGGGCAACCCAATATCACCAAGGCTGCCAAAACGATCTGCTCCTGGGGCCCCAGAATTCTGGTGGTGAAGAAAGGCGAGTACGGTGTTGCGATGTATACGGACGGCTCGATTTTTGGCGCACCGGCGTTTCCGTTGGAGGAGGTGTTCGATCCGACCGGCGCTGGCGATACATTTGCCGGCGGCTTTGTCGGCTACCTGGCAAAAAGCGGGCGGTTGGACGATGAAACGCTACGCAAAGCGGTGATCTACGGTTCTGTGATGGCGTCGTTCAACGTCGAGGATTTCAGCCTGAATCGCATGAAGCGGCTGAAGCACTCTGAAATTCAGGAACGCTTCCGCCAGTTTAAGGATCTGACTCACTTCGAGCACGACCATTCGTTTTGAGGTGGAACCATTCTGTGTCGGACGTGACAAAGGGCCGCTCAGTTGGCTTGCCGACAGTTTGAAATCATCGTCATTCCCGCGAAAGCGGGAATCCAGCTTTCTCCAATGTGGGTCTGGGTTCCCCTCTTGCTGGAATGACGAATACATTCTGAGTCCACTTCCTTAGCCCCCTCAAAGAATCTTATGTACTTTGCTAAACTCGAAGGCCTCGGAAACGACTTTCTGGTTGTCAGCGCCGAAGCGGCTGAGGGAAGAAGCCTTTTTGGGTTGTCTCAGCAGATCTGCGACCGGCACTATGGCATCGGCGCGGATGGTTTGCTGATCTATTCACCAGAAGATCCTCCCAGTGGCGCTGAGTTCAGGATGCGCGTTTTCAACGCTGATGGCGGAGAAGCCGAATTGTCTGGTAATGGATTGCGATGCCTTGCCGCCTTCCTCTTTGCTGAGAACCTGGTTGAGAATTCGGTCGTCCGGATTGCTACGTTGGCCGGCCTGAAAGTGCTGCGGCTGACCGATTCTTCGCCACCTGAGTACCGGTTCGAAGTCGACATGGGAGAGCCGATCTTGGAGCAGTCGCGGATTGCTTTCAAGCCAAGCTCAGGGCCTTCCTCGCTCATCGCCTTCCCGCTCCCCGTTGGTGGCGAAGTCCACTCCGTGACAGTTTCTTCGATGGGCAATCCCCACTGCTCGATCTTTGTGAATCAGTTCAGTGATGTTGACTGGGAACATCTGGGCAATCAGATCGAGAGTCATCCGTTCTTTCCAGACCGGACCAATGTCGAGTTCATCCGCGTCCGCAGCCGGAACGAGATTGAAGTGCGATTTTGGGAGAGAGGCGTGGGCAAGACTTTTTCTTCCGGGACCGGGTCTTGCGCGGCAATCGTCGCTTCCATATTGAATGGCCGTACGGACCGAAAGGTGAAGATTCAGACCCTGGGAGGAAGCCTCGAGATTGAGTGGAGAGAAGACAACCGTCTGCAACTGAGAGGGCCAGCCCGCTGGATCTGTTCCGGTGAGTACGCCGGTTGAACGATCGGCAGGGCGAGGCTCCTGCCGAGCCGCGCGACCACAAGCTCCTGATCCAGAAGGCTCGGCCGGAGCCTCGCTTCCCCGCGACAACAATGGTCCCTGGGCCTGATCGCTAGACGGATTTTGGTGCCGAGTTCCTTTGTTTCTCTCTGCGCAAGCTTCGCCAAACAGCCCAACTCAGTCCAGCGTAGATCACCCCGTCGAAAAAAAACACCGTTCGTAAATTGATCAACACCGACAGTCCCCCCAACAGTGGGCCCACAGCTCCGCCCATCATCGCAAAGCTTGAAAGCAGACCAAAGGCTGCTGCTCGATGGCCGTCCGGAATAACGTGACTGGCCAGGGTGTAAGCCACGGTCAACGTTCCGCCTGCCAGCAACGCGAGTAGCACGCGCAATCCTGTCAATTGCATCAACGACGCGGCAAAGCCGATCCCGATACAGATCAGGCTGCCTGCCCCGAGGCGGAGCAGCAAAAACCGCTTGGGTTCCGAACGGGTCATCTTCTTGCCTGAGTACCAGGCGGCGAAACTCTCAGCAAACGCCGCCAGCGAAAGAATAATGCCGGAAAGCCGTGCCGCCTCGAGGTGGTCGGTCCTGTAGTCAGCCACGAACAGGGGGATTACAGGAGCGAAACTTCGATCTATCGTTGTTACAAAAAAGAGCAGTGATGCTACGACCGCGAAATCTGGAAGGTGCATCAACGATGCCAGTCCTTCGTGTGGCTGGGGCGTGGGTTCGGCCGCCGCCACCGGGGCGGCCAGACGTGTGTCCTTGTCCTGATACAAGAGGGCGAAGAGAAGCAGGCTGAGCAGGCACAAGAACGAGGTCACGAGGAATGTGTGCCGGATACCGATCCAGCCCGCGAGAATTCCACCCACGAATGGGCCGACGGCAGTGCTGCTGATCTGCACAGCCTGCAACGTTCCGATTACACGACCCACCTTCTCTTGCGGAGAAAGTTGAGTTGCCAGAGAAATGGAGAAAGCGTTGAACCCTCCGAAAAGACCCAGGAAAAAACGCAAAATGAGAAGGTGATAGACGTTCTGCGCAAATGCCGTCAATGCCCAGATGGCAAAAAGCGCGAAGGTGATGCGGATTGCCATGATCTTCAGGCCATAGCGATCCGCAATGCGGCCCCACACCGGTGCGGCCAGAGAGGCCACGAGAGGGCTGATTCCCAGGGCAGTGCCCGCCCAAATGGCGGCTGCGGCCTGCGACCTTACGCCCAGCATCTGCACGTACATTGGCACAAACGGCATTATGAGGGTAAAGCCTGAGAAGATGAACGCTGCTGAAACGGTGACTGCAAGTTGGTTGCGTTTCCAGGGGTCGTGTGGAATCAGGTTCCGAAGAGGGGAAGTCACGAGAACCGGTGCGTGGGTGGCAAAAGGCTATTCAGTGGGAAAGGAGGCTAAATTAACGCGTCAGAGCAAAGCGCGACGACCCGTAGTAACGACTTTAGCCGGATTGCTCCTGCTTATGCTCCATTAATAAGCTGGCCAGGAATGAGGAAACCATGGGAGAAATCCCTCACTTTGTTTTACTTGTCGCCGTAGGCGAAAGCTGCTTGAGGATATCGGCCAGTTGCTCGGCCCAGCTCGCACCCCCGCGAATGGTTGTCACGAGCTCGTCCATGGCCTCCCGAATCCTCTCATAGCTTATGAACGTCTTGTATTGACGAATGACTTCCAGATCCTCCTGGCTCTGCGGCAGCGCTTTTTCGTATAGATCAATCAGGTTGCGCAGGCGGCCAAGGTCCTCGCTGAGGCGCCCAGCGCTTTGACTGATCTGCTGCATGGAGGTATCGATTTCCGGTGCAATTCCCGTTGCAAATTCCACGACCGGCAGGACGCGCGTAAGGTGCCGCGACTGCTGCTCCATCGCCCGCAACTTTTCCTGAAGCGTTTCCACCTGTTTGCTCATAGCGCCCAACTTTGAAGTCACGCCGGTCACTTCCTCACGACTCTGTGCCAGCTCCACCTCCAGTTGCAGCTTTTGGGCCTCCAGTTCACCGAGCGAATTCTTGAATAGGTTACGCTGCTTCGTTAGACCTTCCACCAGCAGGTTATATTCCTCCACCTTGCCAGCCAAACTTTCGAGTTGCGCCTCTGGGAGCACGTCCAGATTCCGGGCTATTTTTCGGAGGGGTCGTGATAGCGAGTACTGCACCAGGAGGGAAAGCACGAGACCGACGACCAGGATGACACCGGAGGCCAGCAGCATTTGGGTTCTGAGCGCACTCGTCTGCATCCCAACCCGTCGGGCCGAAATACCAAGCACCACGGTTCCAATGCGTAGCTGCTCATAGAATACCGGTCGGCTCAGGTGAATGGCTCTTTCGCCGGTTCGCGGCCAGGCGGCGGTCAACTCGGCGTCATTCTCAGTTCGCAACAGCTGCGGAAAGACCTGCTCGACCCGGGCAATGTCCGCTTTCTCAAGGCCGCTATCGGCCAGAAGTTTGCCATCCTTGTCGAGAATGACGACGTAGAGAAAATCAGTCGAACGAATGAAGCCCTTCGCGATCTGGTCGAGTGCGCCTCGATCGTACACGGTCAACGCACCGATGGCTGACTTGTCCAATAACTCGGTGGCCAGACGTCCCCGGCGCACCAGTTCCTCGGTTTGCTGCTCTTCAACACGAGCCGGGAGCCAGATAAGGAGCGGGAGTGCGGTCAGTGCAGTTAGTGTGAGGGCGAGAATGAGGAATCGGTTTCGCAATCGGAAGTAGGTCCTTTACCGCAGGGGCGTCTGCTGCCTGCCCTTTCGAGTTGCCTATCGTTGGTTCACCGAGGGGGTACTCGTCCCGTGAGTCTCTCTTCCGTCTTGATACCAGGCATTCCCGCCCTGCACAGCGGATCTCGTCGCCGGTAGCGCTAGTTCGTCGCCTCTACAGTGTGGCGGCGGTTCAAATCCACAATGAGTACAAAGTTTGTCAGCGCATGGGCGACCATGACTGGCAAAAGGTGATGCGTCAGCTCAAACAGACAGCCTAGCAGGAAGCCCGCAAAGGCCGCGTACAGCGACCAGTTCCAAAACGGGTGCCGAGGCACCAAGTGGGCGAGGCCGAACGCGAGACTGGCTGGAATCAGCCCGACTGTCGTTTGCAGAGCGCCGCGAAAAAAAAGTTCTTCCGCAATACCGCTCAAGAGGCCTATGGCTGTAATCTCCCATAACTTCATGGGAACGAGAATCTTGGCGAACTCTTCCTCTAATTGTTGCGCCCACAAAAAATTGCGGCTGCAATAGAGCGACAACGCCACCATAGACGATGAGGTCCCAAGGGTCAGAAGGATCACGCGTGGAAGATTCTCGACTCGAACGTCTACGAAAAGACTCCACGAGAGCCGACCCAGAACAAAAATCCAGACCAGCGCGAGCACCAGCAGCACACAATAGATTCTAAGGGCAGGTGCGAGGACTTTCATAATTGCGAGAAAGTGTATCGGTTCAAACCCGATTTCGCAAGACGCAGCTCTGGCGTAGCTTGGGCTTCCGGCAAAGTAGGCTCAGTCGCCTCCAATCCACTTCCGCGGTTGCCCGACCTTTGAGACTCAGTCACATTTGCTGGCGATGTATCGATTCTGCAAACACGACTCTTAGTTTGTCCATCAGCCCTTCTCTGGATTATGCTGCCGGATGAATGAACTCGAACTGGGGGAGTGATGCTCAAACACTGTTTGCTATGGCTGGCCCTCTCTGCGACTGGGTTGGCGCAAACTCTGCAACTGGAAAGCAGGCTGGTGACTCGTAATGATACGTTGAAGGGCGCGCTCGCAGTGAACTCGCCGCTCTCCGGCCAAGGGCAGCTTACACTCACTTGGACCGACAGCTACGGACGAACTGTAGCCCTCGAATCTCGCAAGGTGACCTTGAAGGGCAGTTCGGTGCCCATCCAGTTGCGCCTCAAGCCCGCTGTAGCCCTGCTCAATTCCCTGAGCGTCGAGCTGACGTCGGGTCAGGGTACGGTCAAGGCGGGACCGACTGATTTTGTCGTTACACCCAATGAGCCTTGGGATGACTACCAGGTCATCATGTACTACGCCTACAAGCCGGAACAGCAGGCTGCGCTCAGACAGTTGGGAGTCACAGCGGGGCAGATCCAGAACGTGGCCAGCCGGAGGCCCGATGGCGCCGCGCGGTGGTGGAAGAACAATTTCCGCTTTTATTGCGACCAGATGGCCTACGAGTTTTTTGCGCCTTACCATTCGCCTGCCATTCCCGGAAAAGAGCGTCTGATGCGCGAAGCCAAAGCACTCTATAAAGCAGATCGCACGCGAAAGGACGCCTTCTTCCGCAAGCCTTGCTTCCACGATCCGCAAGCAGAAGCCGAGGCAATGGAGAAAATTCGCCAGGTGGTGAGCGCGCAGATGCGCTTCAAGCCGTTCTTCCATTCCACCGACGAAACGGGAGTGGCCAATTTGATTGAAGCCTGGGATTTCTGCTTCGACCCGCGAACACTGGCGGCCATGCGCCAATGGCTCGTCGAGCAATACGGCTCGCTTGAAGGCATCAACCGGCAATGGGGAACGAATTTTCTGCGTCTGGACGACGTCACTCCCCTGACCACGGACGAAATGATGCAACGTGGGGGCGACAACTGGTCACCGTGGGCGGATCACCGCACCTTCATGAATCTGACGTTTGCCAAAGCAGCGCGCAAAGCCAGCGACAGCGTTAAGGCAGTCGATCCTGACGCGATTGGCGGCCTAGTTGGAGGGCAGGCGCCCAGCGCTTTTGGTGGTTACGACTACTGGCTGCTCTCAAAAGCCATCGATGTTATTGAGCCATACAACATCGGCGTCAATCGCGAAATCTGGCGGTCCTTTGCTCCCCACAAGCCGGCTTTGACCACCGGCTTTGGGGCCGAACCGATTGAGATCTGGCGTCTGTGGTATCAGGCACTCCACGGTGACCGTGGTGTCATCATCTACGACGAGAAGAACCGTTATTTGAACGCAGAAGCGAAACTTACCGAGCTTGGGGAACGGATTGCGCCGACCTACCGGGAACTCACCGGCGGCATTGTGAAACAGCTCCAACAAATGGAGCGGACCAATGATCCAATCGCCGTTCATTATTCCCATCCCTCCATCACTGCTCACTGGATGATCGAACATCGTCCGCAGGGCAAGGCTTGGATTGAGCATCAGTCCCGCCCTGAATACATGCAGTCACAATTTCTTCGCTTGCGACAGTCGGTGCAGTATCTGCTCGAAGACAGCCTGCAACAGTACACCTTCGTTTCTTACGGTCAGTTGGAGGAAGGCGCGTTCGATTCCATGGGTGCCAAAGCGATGATCCTGCCGCAGTCTGTGGCGATGTCAAGCAAGGAGGTTGCGGCCTTACGACGATTCGTGGAACGAGGAGGTTGTTTGATTGCTGACGCCCAAACCGCCTTGATGGATGCGCACTGCAAACGCCTGCCGAAGGGGCAACTCGACGATCTGTTTGGCGTTGAACGCAAGAACCTGGACTTTTCTCCAGGCGTTCCTGGCTTGAAGCCAGTTTCTACTTCAAATGTTATTGCCGGTATTGACTTGAACCAGCTCTCCACAGCCGAACCCAGTGTCGTGGCCATGACGGGTGCACAGGCACGCTATCAGGATTCTCACGGTACGCCGGCCGTCATCGTGAAGCAACATGGAAAGGGCAGAACGGTTTATCTCAATCTGCTGATGACCAACTATTATTCGCAACGAACGGAAGGCTTGACAGGAGAAGGCTTGCGCCGGCTTCTGGCTGGACTGCTGCTCGAGGCCGGGGTTTCAAAACCTTATGGGGTCACCAAAACAAGCGGCGAATCTGTTACAGGTGTAGAGGTGCACCCGTGGCGCTCGGGGAATCTTCGGCTACTGGGGCTGCATCGCAACTACAGCCTTAACATTGGAAGAACCAGCAACGACGATTCCTGGGAACAAAAAGCGTTGCATGGACCTGTGGAACTTAAAGTGAGTCTTGGAGCACCAGGCGCTTTATATGATGTTCGTCGAGGGCAGTACCTAGGGCAGAAGAGCGAGTGGACTGGGACGCTGGATGACAAGGAGCCTGTAATTTTCTCCACGTTACCCGAGCCGGTCAAAGGCATCTCGGTTCGAGCGCCAGCACGCGCGAAGGGTGGCGAAGTTGTCGCCGTCGGACTTCAACTGGAGGGGCGGCAGCTCGGAGATGTGCACGCGTTTCGAGTACAGGTCATCGATGCTGAGGGTCGGGAACTCGCGATGCTCACTCGTAACCTGAAAGCTCCACGGGGTACCTGCACCTGGGAGCTGCCCCTGGCGGTCGACCTGAAGAAAGGCACCTACGCTCTGCGCGTCCGCGAGATTGCCACCGGTGTGCGGGCGGAACGATCTTTGCAGGTTTGGTAACCTGGGAGCGCCGGACGTCTCGTCCGCCGCCCCTCGACACGATGCGGACGAGACGTCCGCGCTCCCAGAGGCCGAGTCTATCCTCAAGCAAATCTATGATTTCATTTCGAACCGTCTCGATTAAAAGCCTTGGTTGGCCCGTGAGCGCTCTGCTTTTGATCCTCGGCGTTCTATCAAGCGGCGATCTGCTTCAAGCTCAGCGGCGCCGACAATCTGCTCCATCCTATCCCGCGGAGGATATCGAGGCGGGAAGCAAGCACTTCGTCGAGAGTTGCGGTGTCTGTCACGGCGTGGACGGTCGGGGAAGTGCCCGTGGACCCAGTTTGACCCAGGGAATGATCGTCAGTCGAGGCAGCGATGAGGAAGTGGCTGCGGCCATTCGTCTGGGAGTTCCGAATTCCGCCATGCCGGCATTTGCTTTGCCGGATGGAGAGATCAAGCAGCTTGTCGCGTTCATCCGCAGTTTGGGAGTCAGGGCAGCGCAGCTCGTGGTGGCCGGAGATCGCGATCTCGGCAAACAGTTCTTCTTTGGAAAAGGACGCTGCTCGGGTTGCCACATGATTCGGGGCCAGGGCGGACTGCTCGGTCCTGACCTGTCCAACGTGGGTGGCGATCGCACGCTTGCGGAAATCAAGCAGTCCATAGTGAGCCCTAGCTTGGCGGAAGGTACCAAGTACAAGGCGGTCACGGTAGTCACACTCAAGGGGGAGAAAATAGCGGGGACCTTGCGGAACCGGGATAATTTCTCTTTACAGATGATGGACGCACAGGGGAATCTTCACTTCTTTTCGAGCGAGGAGCTGCGGGAAGTGGTGCTCCAGGAGAAGTCAGTAATGCCGGAGAACTATGGAAAGCTGCTTTCGGAGGCTGAACTGCAGAATCTGCTGGCATTCTTGAGCCGGCAAACGGTTGAGGAATGAATGGCTGGTATGCGTAAGAGCCAGCGTCCAACCAAACCCGCAGCATCAGGTCCTAAGGATCGCTGGATGAAAAATGAGACGCCTTTTAAGAAAATCCCCTCTCGGGAGGGGTGGCGCGAAGCGCCCGGGTGGGTCGTCGTTTCCAATCCACAACCCACAGGGCCTGCCGGCCCTTTCCCCTCCCAAGAGGGGATTCAACCGCTATTTTCTGACGCGCTTCAGACTGCGCAAGCAGCTCTCAAGAGAAGCGTCTTAGCAGGTCTTGCGTTGACCTTGACTATTTTCCTCCGCTTCTCAGTTGCTGTGTTTCCTGCTGATGGCTCAATCACTGAGCAGGATCTTCTCGAGCCCGATTGGAAGAGCTGGCTCACCTATTCCGGTGACTACAGCGGCCGACGCCACAGCGCTCTCAATCAAATTCATCCGGGTAACGTTCACAAGCTGGCTGCGCGCTGGATTTTTCCCGTTCCCGGCGCGAATCGTTTGGTTGGAACTCCCATCGTTGCCCATGGATTAATGTACGTCTCCAGCCGCAACTCCGTCTTCGCGCTGGACGCCCGCAGCGGGCGAGAAGTGTGGCGCTTCAGCCGGCCCATGCTGCCGGACGTGATCGGAGACGCCCGTGCCGGCATCAATCGTGGTGTTGCAGTATTTGGAAACATGATTTTCTTCGAAACGCACGACGCCCACTTGTTGGCCCTCCATGCCAAGAACGGCAGCCTTCTCTGGGAGACGGAGATTGGCGACCATCGTGAAGGCTACGGCGGGACAATGGCTCCACTGATCGTCAAGAACAAAGTAATTGCGGGCACCTCTGG
>Ga0180085_1000244_pt1 | contig 19174 bp, 12 predicted proteins | sample EasRiv730_16_10D_FD_123013 | JGI IMG/M metagenome (GOLD analysis project Ga0180085, IMG submission 123013) | Soil microbial communities from meander-bound floodplain in the East River, Colorado, USA - East River metaG ERMLT730_16_10D | ecosystem: Environmental > Terrestrial > Soil > Floodplain ... | reverse complement strand
GCTGTCACGAGTCTGATTCTGAGATGTTGCAAGGCTCAAAAACTGCGATACCCCATCGAGCTAAGGGACGCCATGGAAGCAGCCGGATTTGGTGATCTCACGGCATTTCGAATCACGACACCCTGGCTTCCCTGGTCAAACGTTGCCTTCACCGGCTGTTTGGATGAGCTCCCGCGGAAGAAGTGATTGTCCAAGCTGTCAATCTGCTGGGTTCCTGACTGGCGTTCCAATCGCATTCTGAGGTGGGCACGAAGATCATCGGTTCCAGGTTCCGGAGACCGTTTGCTTAAGCGCATTCCTAAACACCAAGACGTTTATCGCGGGGAATGTCGCTCGAAAGTCACCGCCGCTCCCATAGTTATGGGCATCCGACACGCAGTATCGGCGGGACATAGGAGAAAATATTGATCAGCGGAGGGAGAATGAAGGCTATCGGATTGTGTACAAAAAGACCCGCCAGTTTCTTCCATTGGAGTTTTCCCGAATGTCAAGCCGCCTAGTGAACTTCCAACCAGGGATTTCATCATTTACCGAAAGGACCCTTGCACCTTTCTTGAGGTGGGTTTGTAACAAGGGCGCTATCTTGCCTAAGGATTTAGGAAGTAAATAAGCCGTCACGACAGAAGCTTCACTCAAATCCTGCTCAAATATGTCTCCCTTAATCACCCTGGCTCTTCCCTCCAAATGATGCTCCCTGATGGCAAGCCTTGCCACGTTGCAGAGTTCTTCGTCAAACTCAATGCCTACCGTACTAGCCTTGCGCTTCTCAGCGGCCCTGATAATGATTCGGCCATCCCCTGATCCCAAATCATAGAGGATGTCGGCCTCTCGAACGTTTGCAAGCTTCAACATTGCATCAATCACCTCTGGTGGTGTGGGAACGTAAGGAGCCAACCAGTTGGGATGATCCAGTAACGTATCCTGTTGCGCGTTCTCAGCAGGAATCTCTCGATCCCTTGCAATCAGATGAACGACGCTCACCGCAAACAAGAACGAAGCCGGGAGGATTCGGCTTGGAAGTTTGGACACTACAAATCTCATCACCACAACCGCCACGAAAACACAGATGTTCCGAGATTGAAAGATCCAACGAAGGTACCATTCTCACCCGACGACTTTCAACCTGCCCTGTTCTGCAGAACAGTTGGCGGACAATTTCCGGTCGCTCGCGAGGTTGGACGGAAGGGCCAGAAGGGGAGGTCTTGCGTGGGCTGGAGACACGGCCAAATTTTTCCATCACGGCATATACGCTGCGATCCTGGTCGAAAGGCCTCCGTTTCCGATGAACTCAAAAAGTTGCGATCGGATTTACAGGCGACCCCGTTCCGTTGGGCACGGCCAAGGGGGCGATGGTGAGCAAGAATTCCGGGCGTTTGCGTTTCTCACATGCCGCCCCCAGAGCTTCCAAATCGCAACAGTCCAGAATGTGAATGCCCGCTGCGATCAGCATCGTCTGATGGATGGGATGAGTCACTCCTTCGATCTGGGAAGGAGCCACGTCGCTACCGTTGTCACTCCCCAGAACGGCGATGTCGCGCTTCTTGAGCCAGGCAGCACAACTGGCATGCAACCCCGCTGAAAGACCGCCCACATCCCAGGCCCCTTTGGCGGCTCGCCGAGCCCACCGTCCGGTACGGATGATCACCGCGTCTCCTGCGCCCACGCGCACACCAGATTGTTTCTCCCAGGCATCCAGATCTTCCGGGTAAATGGCGGTCCCCGCATCAAGATAGGGAACTCCCTTGAGTCGGGCGATATCCAAGAGAATTCCGCGTGTCACAACGCCATTCCGCAGGTTCAGCACGGCCAGCTTCGACGCCCCTTTGGCCGTAATCGTCTCCTGGGGAACCCCGTTGTACATGTTGCCCTTGTAGAACATGTGCCCCAGTGAATCCATGTGTGTGTGAGCGTGTCCGTGATACGAAACCGTGTATGTGTCCGACGCAAACTGTCCCGGATTATTTAGACCCGTCAGCGTCATCTTTTGAATGAATGGGTCGGGATTATCGGCAGCCACCGTTTTTTCCACCGGTCGAGCGAGCGAAACCGTTACACCTTCTTTCACCAGACTGTAGGCCTGACGCCGCTTCTCCGGCGTAATCAGGTTCATGGTCCCGAGTTGATCGTCTTTACCCCAGCGCCCCCAATTGGAAAGCTCGGTCATCAAGCGGTCGATGTCCGCCTTCGTTTTGGGCCGGCTGTTTGGATTGGGTGACTGTGAATGTGTAGTCACAGTAGAGGCCAAAGCAGCCAGCATGCAGATCGCGGTGATTCCAATTGGGCACGGTAAACTCATGGATTCTCCATGTGATGGTTTTGTTTGCTTCGAATTGAGCCTCGCTTACGGAGGCCGCAGGGCGGGACCGTGTCACGCACAGGACCGAGGAATAGGGCATTTTCTACAGGGTGAGGTGAGCTCGTGGGACCACCGTCCCCGTGCACACGCTTTCCGAACGGCGCGGCCCGACGGGCACGGGAAGTCGTTCGAAATGGGCCTTCACCGGCAAACCCTATTCCTCTTTTGGAACACAGAAGATGGCGATGCGGAGTGGGACCGCCGTCCCCCGTTACGCCTGCCAGCCGTGGGCGTCGCGCACGGCGATCATCGTTCTCAGAATGTCGTTCCAGGTCTGCGGATTCATCATCGTGGCGTTGGGGAACATGCAGCCATCCCAGCAGATGTGCTGAAAGGCCTTCGACGGCTGCCCGTCATTGCCGCGCATCCAGAACCCCGCGTCGTGCACGATGTCGAGCTTTCCGTGGGGATCCGTGGGCAGGCAGTGATGGCCCGTCTTGTCGTGCGACCCGGAGCCTTTGACAGTAGCGTCGTTCTGCGCAACGTGGAAGTCAATCGTCCACGGGCGGAGTGCCGCCGTGAGAGAATTGAGCGCGGCACTAAGACCCTTGCGATTCCAGTCGAAATTCTCCGGCAGTATGCGATCCTCAGGGGCGTTGTAACCGAGCGTGAAGAGCAGCGTGTGAGCCATGTCGGCCTGGAAGCCTAGGGTTTCGGGCCGGTTGACGGCCTCGAGCAGGCGCAACATCTCGCGCCAGCTATGCATGCCACCCCAACAGATCTCACCTTCAGCGGCCAGGCGTTCGCCGTGCGCGTTGGCGACGTTGCAGGCCTCGCTGAAGGTCTCGGCGATCAGCTTCGTGTTGCCCAAGGGATCCTTCAACCACTCCGACGGGCTCGAAGCTGAGTCGATGCGCACAATGCCATAAGGCCGGATTCCCACTTCGCGAAGTTTCTTCGCAATCCGGGAGGCCTTGCGCACCTGTCCCACAAAGGCGGCCCTCTCCTCGGCGTTGCCCATGGCAGACCCACCGCCGGTTGGAGGCCACACGGGGGCGACCACCGATCCAATCACAAAGCCCCGCTCCCGAACCTTGTCGGCCAGCCGCTTCAGATCGTCGTCCGAGGAATCAATGCTGACGTGCGGATCGAAGAGGAAGAGGTCCACGCCTTCAAAGCGCTGGCCGTTCACACTCGCGGCCGCAGTGAGATCGAGCATGGTGTCAAGATCGATCGGCGGCTCCGAGTCCGGTCCCTTGCCCACTAGGCCAGGCCACATGGCATTGTGAAGTCTTGGGAAGTTATTGTGAGAGTTTTGAGGCATCGTGTTCTTCTCGATAGTGGTTTTGGTCTAACACAAGGAGGTTCGCCGGCCGGCGGGATATCGAATCACGCAACCTCAATCCCCATCGACGCCTGCGCCGTATGGAGACGTCACGTGTCGGCGTTTCGTCCAAGCGGCACCGGCCTATGTTCGACTGAAGATCGAATCGCTGAGCGTGCCAGTGCTGTCGGCAAACGATTCCTGCTCGACGCCTAAAGATCGCAGAATGGTGAGGTACACGTTCGACATCCGCGTCTCTCCCTTTCGCCAGTAGGTTCCGTGCTTGAGGCCCATGTTGGCGCCACCGGCAATTAGAGTCGGCAGGTTCTGGGGGTTGTGCGTCGTACTCGCGCCGCTTCCGAATAGCACGATGGTGTTGTCGAGAACGCTGCCGTTGCGGTCCTGGTACCCGGTCAAACGCTCGAAAAAGTGCGCCACCTGCTGGCTCAAGAACAGATCGTACTTGGCAAACTGCAATTGCCCGTCCTTATCGGCCGCATGCGAGAGATTGTGGTGTGTTTTCGAGAGTCCCAGTTTGAGCGGGAACGTATCGCTGATGCCCATGCCGTCTTCGCGGTTGAGCATGAACGCGACCGAGCGAGTGATGTCCGCATCGAAGGCCAGCGCAATCAGGTCGAACATGTTGCGGTAATACTCGGCAGGCTCTCCCTCGGGCGTCGCGTCGAGGTTCAGGTGCGAGTAGTCCTGCTTTTTCAGCGGGACGTCGATCCAACGCTCGGAGGCAATCAACCGCGACTCCACTTCATTCAGGGAGGTGAGGTACTGATCCATTCGTTCCCGGTCGGAATTGCCGAGTTGCCGGTCGAGTGAGCGTGCGCTCTCGACCACGGCGTCCACCAATTTGATGCGCCGTTGCAGGTTGTCGCGTTGCGATTGCAGCGATGCGCGGTCACCGCGAAACAAGCGCTCGAACACGCGACGCGGGCTGTTTTCCGCCGGAATCGGCCGTCCATCCAGGCTGTAGGAGATGGTGCCGGTCCGGGAAAGAAAGCCGGTACCGGCATCGATCGACAGAACCAACGAAGGCTGCCGGCAGTACTGCTTGGTGTGCAGCGCCACTACTTGATCGAGTCCCACCGAGTTGAAGGTCCCTGGTTTCGGATTGTGCAGCGGGGCGCCCGTGAGCCACATATCGGAGCAGATATGCGGGTCTGCCTTTAAGCCGCTCGGATGCTGGAGTCCGCCCATGAAGCTGAGTTGCTTCCGGAACGGACTGAGCGGCTCAGTCGACTTGCCAAAGGCGAACTCGCCGTTGCGTTCAGCCGTGGGAAACCAACTCCACTCGTCGAGGCCATGCTCCGATTTCGGGAGCGACATGCCGTTAGCGGTGTAGAGCGCGCAGAAGCGGCGGGGAATCTGTCCAGTCACTTCGGCGCCCATAGCGTCAAGAACAGGCAGGGCTAATGCAATACCGCCCATCCCTTTCAGAAAAGCTCGGCGGTCCATCTTCAGCGAGGTACTCATCGGTGTCTCCTCGAAGTCATGGCGATAGATGGCGACATGAGTGACCGTTGGAACGAGGGCGAAATACTCCCCTCCTCAGCTGAGGAGGGGAAGCCATGGCCGCAGGCCGTGGCAAGGGTGGTGCGTGCCGCACCGGGTTCCAACCACCCCGGGCTGGCTCTCGCCAGCGCCGCCCCTCCTTGTCCAAGGAGGGGCGTTTTCTCTCGCACTTCCGTCGGTGTGCTCAACTTCTACTACTTCTCCAGAAACAATTTGCTGTTCACCACAAACCGGATCATGTCCTGCATTCGGTAACCGCTGGCTTTCAACTTCAGTTCGTCCCGTTTCAGATCCTTCAGCTCATTGTACGTCAGACTGCGCCCAGTTGCATAGGTCGCCAGATGCTTGACAACGCTGAAGGCCACTTGATCGATGCGATCCTGACTGAGATACCGCTTCAGATCGTTTACTCCCGACACCTCTGTGTTATCGGGTAATGTCGATCGTGCAGCCACAGGCTGCAGCTTCAGCCGCCCGCCTGCATCAAACTCCTCGAAGGCCACGCCCCACGGGTCAATTTTGGCGTGACATTGGGCGCAAGCGGGTTGATTGCGGTGCCGCTCGAGCCGCTCGCGAAGCGAGAGCTGCTGCGTATCCTCCTGGAGCGTGGGCACATTGGGCGGCGGCGGATCGGGCGGTTCAGCGATGATCTTGCGTGCCAGCCACGCCCCCCGCTTCACCGGATTCGACTCCCGTCCGTCCGACAGCCCTGCCATGATCGCTGCCTGAGTCAGCACGCCACCGAGCTCGCGCCTGCCGTGTGGGATGGGGGCAAACTGGAAGCCGCTCTCGGTCTTGCCACCCAGGTCGTAGTAGCTGGCGACGACTTCATTCGCCAGCACGAAATCGGACGCAATGAGATTCCGCACCGGCAGGTTGTTCCGAATCAAGTACTGAAGGAACTGGACCGGCTCCTGCCGTAGTTCAGTGCGCGTGTCTCGCGTGAGCTTGGGGAACCGCTTGCGGTCGGGTTCCAACACTTGAAACTTGTCCAGACTCAACCATTGGGACGAAAATTCACCGACGAACCGGGAGAAACGCGGATCCTCGATCATCCGCCCCACTTCCGCATCCAGTTGCTTCCGAAGCGCGCCGCTGGCGGCCAATTTCAACGTCGTGCGATCGGGCGGCCCGTTCCAAAGGAAGTACGATAGCTTGGAAGCCAGTTCGTAGTTGTCGATTGGCTCTGGTTCGGGCGTACTGCTTTTCTCGATCAAGAAGAGGAACTGCGGCGACGTCAGGACGACTTGCAGCGCGTCCTTCACGCTCTCCTGAAACTGGCGTCCGGCACCGAATGATTTCCGGAACACCGCCATCAGTGCGGACTCTTCCGCAGGCGCGGTGGGACGGCGGTACGCACGGGACGCGAACTTGCGAATAATTTCCCGCGCATAGACCGGCAAATCCTCTTTGCGGGCGGATTCGATGAAGATGTTGCGATGCGAAGGCGGTGGCCAGGTCTCATAGATCGGGCCCTCGAATTCCACGGACCGGATCAGCAAGCGGGGCATGTCGCGACCGTCGGTATACTCGCTGCGGACGGCGATTTCACGAACACCGGCGAGATAGTTGACATTGTCCTTCTCGACCTCCGGGCTGGGAAAATTGCGGATGGCGCCTTCAAACACCAGGCGCGTGAGCTTGTCACTGGCCACGGTTTGCGGCACCCCGACTGGAGACAAGGTGCTGCCGCAATCGCGACGCAGCCCCAGATGCACGCCCACTCGCGGTGAACGTTTCTCAAACGCCCGAAAACGCTGCGAAACTTCATGCTCGGCGGCGAGCGGGATCAATACAATCCGGTCCAAACCGTTCACGCCAGTGAGTTCTGTGTGGAGTGGCAGCGCCCCAGCATCAAGCCTTACCGCCAGGAATGCGGGTTGCTGCAGCGTGCCTGAGAATTGCCGGTCGCCCAGAGTCAGCGTCACGTCAGGAGGTCTTTCGGGCGGTGGCTGCACAAACTGTCGTCCTGGCTGCAACAACCCTTGAATCTCGGCTTCGCCGAGGGCCCGGCGATAGATGCGCACTTCATCCAGTTCCCCCTGGAACGGTTGGGCACTTGCAATGCGGCCGAGATGGAGATTCATTCGAGGATTGTCCAGATTCGCCGGACCAATTTCCCCCTTCCCCACCGGGTAGCCGTTGACGTAGAGCCGCGTTTCCTTTCTTCCGCGCCGCACAACGGCCGTAACATGCTGCCAGGCATTTGCACGGAGGATTCCGGGCAGCGAAGAGACGGTCCCATTGGGTTGATTGTCCGGTCCGGCCGTTTCGATCCGCAGGCTGCCCTTGTTGTCGGGCATGTCCAGATACCAGCCGTGCGACCAGCTCGACGCCCCGAGTGCAACAATGCCCGCGGTGCGGAGTTGCCGCGGGTAAATCCAAGCCGCCAGGGTGAAGTCGCCGTCGCCAACGTTCATCGCATCGTGGCGAGGGATCACCATCGAATCACCCTCTCCGTCAAGCGACACCGCTTTGCCAAACGGAGAATCGACAAACTTTGCATTCCCCGCAAGATTCCCAGCCGGCTCCTTGCCGTCGGGCGCGCCGGCTGCATTGCCATCCAACGGCCAGAATCCGGCCAGGCCATCGCCGAGCCGTGACACGTCAGGGGCGATCGGCACGTCGCTTCGTGCCGCAGCATAGACGTCCACCTGGTAGATGCCGGCCTTCTTGATCGTCACAGTTTGTGGAGTTTTCGGATCGCGGCAAACGACGTTGTCGGAACTCTCCGACGCCTGGGACGGATTGCCCGGATCGAGCAACAGACCGTCGTTGTATTTCGCAGCCATCACCGTCACTCGAAAGCGGCCGTCGTCCGGCAGTTCACGCAAAGAAATCTTGAAGTTTGCCTTTGGCCCGTAGGTGCCATCGCCTCCGAAAATTTCATCGCTGGGGATTGCCGGCCGCAGCAGCAGCCCCTGTGGAACAGTGCTGTAGGCGCTCCCTTTGGGGTAACCATGGTTGCCGCGCATGCAGGCAAAGACCGCATGGTAAATACTGTCGAACTCTCTCCAGCCGCGAACCGTATCGTTCCCTGCATAGCCTTCAATGAAACGATACTTGGTTCGCATGATGTAAGGCTCATAGGCGAACGGTTTGCTGGGCTTCAGTTGCGTTACCACGAAGTCTTTATTGTTTAACAGCAGACTGTCCGCGCCGAGGATGAGTTCTTCGCGGAGCGGTTCGGGATTGATCGACGCCCCCAAGTCGAGACGGAAGTTCTGGATCGCGGGCTTCTTCTTCGGATCGACAGTGGATCGATTGAGTGCCTGTTCGGCAATCTCAAAGTACGCTTCCATCAGCAATGGAGACAGTTGCAGCGTCTCCGTATTGTTCACAAAACCATCGCGGGAGACGGCGTCCGGGGGAAGTGCCTCGGTCAGGTCATCGTCCAGCAGCAGCAACTCGCGCAAGGTGTTGCGATACTGGGAGACCGTAAGACGCCGCACAAGACCGTTCTTTGGCGTCGGGCGCGAGCGAGCAACGTCCAAGGCACGCGTGATCCACTCGACCATCTGCTGACGTTCGGCGCTGGTCGGCTGCGGTAGCTCCTTCGGCGGCATGGACTCGTCGCCGATCTTCTTCCGCACGGCTTCCCACAGTCGAAGGTGCCGATCCTGGAGCGAGGCGTCCAGGTGGTCGACTCGAACGCCGGACGTCATCACGTCCGCGTTGTGGCATTGCACACAATGTTGTTCCAAGAAAGGCTTCGCCTGCTGCTGGAACGACGCTTCCAGCGGCACGGCCGGGCCGTCCGCCGCGCGAGCCTGCCAGGAGCGCGCTGTCCATATAAGGCCAACGACGGAAAACAGCGCGAGAGCGAACGCGGTTTGCAATCGTGGCCAACAAATCCTTGAGGTCATATCACTAGTGCGTGTTCCAACCGGACTCTCCCGGTTCGGTTTCAAGCGAGAACGCAATGTTAACACCAACTGGTCTGGCTCTGGCGCGCAATCTGCCAAACCGTGGGACAGGTGTACGAGTCTCTGGCAGAAGGCCCCGACGCACTGCTTCTATTCATGGATCATGTGCCTTATACTCATGGGCTGCACTCAGGCAAGACCGTCATTCAGCATATTTACGAGTCGCGTTACAAAGGCGCTGCGGCTGCAGCTAGCTACGTACAGCAGTGGAAATCGCGCGTGACCCGCATTGACGAGCACTGCTATCGGGAGTTGCTGGCGCGTCTTGAATACCAGGCCGGCCACGCCGAAGTCTCGCGATGCCGTCAACAGTCGGTTTCTTCTCACCTCAGGCATTCCAAACCGCAAGGGGCGGGGTGGGGCTGAAACGACAGCCTCGCATTGCCTCGCGGCAGAGCTGTTACGGAGCCAAACCAGTTATGAGAATCTCTTCCCGAGCAACGGGCGTGCCTGACGAACTAGAACTGCGCGATCGCCCCGTGGGCCGTTATCGGTGGGGCATTTGCGCGCTGCTCTTCTTTGCCACGACGATCAACTATATCGATCGCCAAGTCATTGGAATCCTCAAGCCTGAGCTTCAGTCCCAGCTGGGCTGGAACGAGATTGACTACAGCAACATCATCTTTGCGTTCAACCTTGCGTACGCGCTGGGCTATGTGGTAGCCGGGCGCATCATGGATCGCATTGGAGTGCGCCTCGGGCTACTCCTGGCGGTGGGATTCTGGAGCATGGCTGCCATGGGGCACGCCTTTGTACAATCCGTCGCGGGATTCTGCGCCGCTCGTTTTGGCCTGGGGCTTTCTGAAGGAGGCAACTTTCCCGCCGCCATCAAGACGGTCAGTGACTGGTTCCCGAAAAAGGATCGGGCGCTGGCGACCGGCGTGTTCAACGCTGGCAGCAACGTGGGCGCTCTGATTACCCCGCTCATGGTGCCCTGGATCACGGTAAGGTTCGGTTGGCCGATGGCGTTTATCGTTACAGGCGCCCTCGGTTTCTTGTGGATGATCGGCTGGTGGATACTCTACGAAACCCCGGAAAGGCATCCTCGCCTGAGCCGATCAGAGCTGGCCTATGTTCGCAGCGACCCGCCTGATCCGGTCCTCAAGATCTCCTGGCTGGAACTCCTGCGTTATCGTCAAACCTGGGCTTTCGTGATTGGAACGTTTCTCAGCTCGCCGATTTGGTGGTTCTATCTCTACTGGATTCCAGACTTCCTGCACAAGCGCCATGGACTTGACCTGCTGCAGTTGGGCCCTCCCCTGGTTGCGATCTACTTGATGACTGACGTAGGCAGCATCGGCGGAGGCTGGCTTTCTTCGTGGCTGCTCAGGCGCGGCTGGTCAGTCAACGGAGCGCGCAAGGTGGCTATGCTGGCCTGCGCGATCTGTGTCGTGCCCGTCTTTGCAGCCTCAATGGTCCAGGACTTATGGGTGGCAACGATTCTGATCGGGCTCGCAGCTTCTGCGCACCAAGGGTTTTCCGCCAATCTCTTCACCCTGGTCTCGGATACCGCTCCTCGCCAGGTGGTGAGCTCCATCGTTGGCATCGGCGGCATGGCGGGGGCCATCGGCGGCATGTTCATCGCCAAGCTGGCGGGATACATCCTCGAATGGACGGGGAGTTACCTGCCCTTGTTCATCATTGCGGCCTGCGCGTACCTCATCAATCTCCTGATCATTCACTTACTGAACCCGAGATTGGAGCCAATGCAGTTTACCGTCACGGAGAGCTGAGAAGAAGCCCGCTTCGTTGCAAAAATCAGTCGTTGCCGTCCGTGACGGGCAGACTCCAGGAGGGACGGATGAAAGGCCAGTCCGCATTGCCAACTTTGTTGCTCTAGGGTTAAACTCCCCGACACATTGAGATCGATTCAGACAGGGGGCCCACAACACCTTTGGAGCCCAGACTTTCTCTGACTCGTAAACTGGGTTATACGCTTTTCAGAAGTTCAACTTTAGGAAGTAACCAACGTGCGGACTTCGTCCTGCACGTGGCGAAAGGAAACCAGAATGGGAAAGCAACTGCCCCCCGCCGGAATACGCGTGATCCTGGCAACACTTTGGACCCCTCCAGCGAAATCCGACCCGTTTGGAAAGATGGATCTTCAAGCCATCGCCGCGCAAGCCCGGCGGATGTATGACTCAGGCCACCGCGTGTTTATCAGCACGGCGGGCTCAGGTTCCGGCTTCGACATTTCGATTGGACAGGTCATTGTGGCCGCGCGCGCGGTGTCTGAAGCACTGTCCAACAAAGGAGACGCTTGGATTTACGTGGGCTGCGTGGCAGGACTCGAACAGTGTCTCGAAGTCGCGAACGGCGTTCGTGGTTTAAAGAACGTCAAAGGACTTCTCATTCTTCCGAATCGCCACCCTCACGGAGATCCGAAGGGCGACGGCTGGCTTGAGTTCTACCAGACGCTCAGTCCGGCCATGCAGCTGCCCTATATGATCTATCACGTCCAGCCGGGTATTACGATCCAGCAATACGTCCAACTGACCCAGGATCCCAACTTCGTGGAGCTGAAATGGGCGCTGGCCACACCGGAAGCACTCGACCATCTTCGCCAGGCAGTGAAGGCTCTCGGTTCCCGCGTCAGCGTGGTGTGCGGATTGGGCGACAAGAACGGCCCCGACTGGATCCGCGAGTACGGCGTGCGCGGCTGGACTTCCTACACCGTGAATCACGCCCCCCGGCTTTGCAAGGAAATCGAACTGGCCAGCCTGGCTGGCGACACGGCGCGGGTGCAGGCGTTGCAAGGCCCGGTGCTGGCGTTTGAAGACCAGCGCTTCGGGGACAACGTGCGCTTCAATAACCGGCTCGTTGTCGCCGCGTTGCAAGGACGTGAAGCATTCCTGCGCCCGCCCAACCGCCGCTACGACGACGCAGAATGGCGCGAGGCCGCGGCAGTCATCACCCGGCTTGCGACAGCCGAGTCTGAAACCGCAGCCCGTTCCTCCGAGTCGACCGAGAAGCGCCAGTCCCCCGCCGGAGTTCGAAGCTGATAAAAAAGTGGACCGCCAACCTGGTCTTGTTTCGCAATGGATGAAGACTGCGACATCTGCTCTTTGGCGTGACCAATTCCCCCTTAGAAAAGGGGGCGCGCCGAAGGCGCTGGGGGTCGTCCTGCAAATCCGATGGGTTTACATGACGCTTTCCCCAATTTCTCAAGACAACCCCCGAGCAGCCCAGCGACAGCGGTCGCTAGGCACCGCTGTCGCCCCCTTTGACTAAGGGGGAATTAAACCGCGCCAGCCCCGAGCCAAGCGTCCCCCTCTGGACAAGGGGGACTTGAGGGGGGTGAAATCGGTGGCAAACTGACTCTCCTTCTCTTGTCCTCTAAGAGAAGCATCATTTCCAAGGAAACCACGATGAAAAAACGCCTCTGCATCCTGCTCCTCATAGCTGGTCTCGCAACGGTTCTCGCCGAGACTGACCGCAAGCCCTATCCCTACCGCTGGGTGCGGGTCGCCAGCAACCTTAGAGACGACAGCGAAGTCGAACGCGTTCGCCAGCTCGTCACCACGGCTTCCGAACACGGGCTGAACGGCATCGCGTTCTCAGCCGGGCTCGATCAACTGGACCAGAAGCCCCCCGACTACTTCCGGCGCCTAAAACAGGTGCGCGAGATCTGTGCTGAGCGAAAGGTGGACATCATCCCATCGTTCTTCTCAGCCGGATACGGAGGATCGGTCCTGTCGCACGACAAGAATCTTGCCGCGGGCCTTCCCGTTCGCAATGCCGCGTTTGTCGTCTGCGATGGCAAGGCCAGGTTCGTCGCGGAACCGGCGGTCAAGCTCGTCAATGGCAGTTTTGAGAACTACCAGCAGAGCGCGATTGAGAGCTTCTCGATCGAAGGCAAGCCGGGAGAAGTCACGGCTGACTCCGCCGAAGCGAAGGAAGGCAAGGCGTCTGTCCGCTTAGAAAACGTTGCCGAATCGCGCCGGCAGTTTGTCCGCTTGAGCCAGGAGGTCGCTGTCCAGCCTTACCGCTGCTACCGCATTCGTTGCTGGGTGAAAGCGAAGAACATGGGCGAGTCCGATCCTTTCGGTTCGGGAAACTTCCTCATCGAAGTACTGGGCGGCGCCGAGAAGCGGCCGCTGCAATACCAGAATCCCAGGTTCTCCCCGGACGGTGCATGGCAACAGGTCTCAGTTGGATTCAACAGCTGGGGCTACGATCGTGTGGAGATTGCTGCGAAGGTTAGAGGCCTGGCGGGCGGTCAGCTCTGGCTGGATGCGCTGCAGGTTGAAGAAGTTGGACTCGTCAACCTACTGCGCCGGCCCGGCACTCCGCTGGTGGTTCGTAGTGAGAGCAAGGGCACCGTGTACGAGGAAGGCCGCGACTATGCTCCGGTGGCGGATACCCAACTCAACTTTCGTTACGATCACGACGGGCCCGAAATTCAATTGTTGCCAGGCAGCAGAATACAGAACGGCGAGCGGCTGCGCGTCAGCTATTACCATGGCACTGCGATTTACAACGGCCAGACCCCGGTCTGCATGTCTGAACCCAAGCTCTACGAAATCTGGAGCGAGCAGGCACGGCTGGTGCATGAGGCCCTGGCGCCCGGAAAGTATTTGCTCAACATGGATGAGGTTCGTACCGGAGGGTCCTGCGAAGCCTGCAAGAAACGAGGCTTGACCTTGGGAGAGATCGCCGCCGATTGTGTCACCCGCCAGTTCGACTTGCTTCGGAAAGTCAATCCGAAGGCCGAGATCTTTATCTGGTCTGACATGCTGGATCCCAACCACAACGCCAACCCTGACCGCAAATATTACTACCTCGCAGAAGGCAACTACGCGGGATCATGGAACCATGTCCCCAAGGAACTGGTGATTGTTTGCTGGTACTACGAGAAGCGCCTCCAAAGCCTGAAACATTTTTCCAGCCTGGGTTTTCGCACTATGGCCGGAGCTTACTACGATGCAGACAACCTCGAGAACCCTGAAGGCTGGCTCCAAGCCCTCCACAACACACCCAACGCCAGCGGCATCATGTACACCACCTGGTTGAACAAGTATGATCTGTTAGGTCCGTTCGGCGATCTGGTTTCGAAATAGTGCCGGGGCTGGTCTCACGGACAAGGAAACCATAGGACGCAATCTGCCAGGTTGGCGCCACTCAGGGTGAGAACAGGCGTCCCCCTTGGACAAGGGGGGACTTAAGGGAGGTTGAAAGCTAGCAGCTCGCTTAAAGCTCTCCTACCCTGCGTCTGATTGTCGTTGAATTGCAAGCCGGGGTGGTACGTCAAAGGGCGCGACGCACCCTACAAGTCCACACATCGTGGCGTATCCGACGAAAACGAAAACACAATTCTCGCTGCAAAATTCATAACCGTCGAACTACAGAATTCAGATAGCTGCTAAACCCTCCACCCATGCCCGATGTCTATCCCCCATTGCAAAACACGACGTGCGCGCGTTGTTGGCTCTTTCTCGTCCTACTCCTTCCCGTTACTGGACTGGCTCAAAGCAGTCCCCGGCCGGTTCAGTTCAGTCAGGGAAAGCTGGAAATCGTCACCTACACATTCGGTCGGGGGGAAACCGGCGCGCCACTGTTTGGTTCCGTGCCGTCTCCCGGGCACTATCCGTACACGGCGATGGACCGCGACTCCTTGAGCCAGAAACCGGTCCCGGTGAAGTACGACTCGCTCAACCTGGAGAACGAATATTTGAAGGTGACCTTTCTACCGCAGCTCGGCGGACGCATCTGGTCGGCTTACGACAAGGTCGCCAAGCGGGACATTTTCTACAACCCAGGAGTCATCAAACCCAGTCGTTACAACCAACGTCAAGCCTGGCCGGTGGGAAACCTGGAAGTCTATGGCCCTTACGATGCGCACATGCTCACATGGCCAGGAGAGCCATGGGCTTGGGCGACGCAAGGCAACGCAGATGGCAGCGCGTCAGTGGTTCTGTCACACATCGATCATTTCTTCCGAAACAAGATTTCCCTGCAGGTCACCCTTCACCCTGGGCGCACGTTTATCGAAACCACGATCCTGCTACGCAACCGGAACCTGCTTCCGAATCGCTACTTGCTGTGGACCAACGCAGGCGTCCCTGCGACCGAAGGCACCCGGTTTGTATACCCGATGACGAAGACCATCGGGCACGATTCTTCGGAATTGGGGACCTGGCCCGTTGAAAATGGTGTGGATCTCAGTTGGTACAAGAACAACAAAAACATGCTTGGAGTATTCGGGCTGGACCTGTACGACCATTTCATCTCAGCCTATGACACCAAGCAGGACTACGGAACGATCTGTACGGCGGATCGGTTTCTGGCCCGCGGCGTGAAGACCTGGACCTGGGGCACCGGGCCGGCGGCGCAAAGACACATGCAGTCTTACACCGACTCCAACGTCCCCTATGTTGAAGTGCAGAGCGGACGTTTTGTCTGGGATGGAAATTACGAATTCATCGGCCCCGGCATGTCCGATGGCTGGACCGAATACTGGTACGGCGCGGGAGGGCTTGGCGGCCTTTCCACCGCCACTCGGGACCTGGCCCTATCGTTGGACCTCCCATCGGGAAACGTTGGCAGTGCCACACTGACGGCAACGCCCACCGGAAGCTTTTTGGGAGCGCAGATGGAATTGCTGGTAGGAGATGAGAGCGTGTGGAAAACCACGGCTGATCTGGTGGTGGGCAAGGTCTTCAAGGCAACGGTGCCACTACCCGGCGCGGCGGCTCAGCGGGTCTTGCTTCTCAAGATTGCCTCCAGCCAGGGCACGTCGCTCGCGTACTACTCCGTCTATCCAGGCAACGCCCATCCCAACGCCATCTTTGCAGGCGACGCAGTGCCCCGCAAATTTGGTCCTCTGGAAACTCTCACGGCCGAGGAAGCGTTTCAGAAGGGCTTGGGCCACGAAAAGTTCGGCCAGCTTGACGAGGCTGGCACTGCCTATCAGGCTGCGCTCTCCAAGGATGCAGGATTCGCTCCCGCGCATCTGCAGCTGGGCTTGATGGCGCTCGGTCGCATGGAGAATTCAAATGCCATCGAACATTTCGAAGCGGTCTTGCAACGCGATCCGTCGAACAGCGATGCGCACTACTATCTGGCCGTGGCTCACATGGAATCAGGAAACCTGAGCCAGGCTCGCCTTCACTACTACCGTCTGTTACCGTCCTCGGAAAAATTCAAGCTGCGAGACTACGGCTTGGGGTTGCTGGCTCTGGCGTCCGGTGACCTGGCTGAGGCCGGCCGCCGGCTCCGGTCTGCTGCCGAGACCGTGCCGGCCGACCTTTCCATTCGCCAAGCCTATCTGCACTGGTTGCGCAAGACGGGCCAAACGGCGATTCTCAAGACAGAGTCCGAAGAGATCCTGAAACTCGATCCGACCAATGCCTTGGTTGCTGCCGAGAACTGGCTGCTCACTGGAGCACCGGTTTCGGTGGAAGCTGTGGACCGGGCCTGCGCACGCCATCCCCAGGGGTATCTCGAACTGGCAACGGAATATCTGCGGCTGTCCGCCTGGCAGGAAGCCGGACGGGTCCTGGACCGAGCCCTGGTGCTGGCTCGAACCTCCGGGCAGCCGCCTTATCCGATGCTGCACTACTATCGGGCCTTTCTCGCGGAGAAGAGCCACGAGCGCGAGATGATTCGGAAAGCTCTAAACGCCGCTCGGGAAAGCGATCTCGAACTGGAGATCTACCCGTTTCGTCGCGAATCGATGCGGATTTTGGATTGGGTTCGGCAAACGGAACCCGGTGATGCCAACGCCCGAACCTTGCTGGGAGACATGCTCTACCACGAGAGACGTCGCAGCGAAGCCTTGGAGCGTTGGCGGGAAGCTCTGAAGATCCAGCCGCGACACTTCCCCGCTCTGCGTGATCTCGGCCTGGCTCTCCTGGAGCAGGGCGACACGAAAGAGGCTCTGCCGCTGCTGACCCGGGCTTCTGAAGCCAGACCCCAACATCTGGCCACCACCATTCTCGTGGCGCGACTCAACGCCAAAGCCGGCCAACCCGAGGCCGCGCGGCAAGCGCTGGAGCGGGCGTTGCAGGCGAAACCCGGTAACGATCAACTGGTGGAGGGGCTGGCGTCAGTCCAGGTGCAGCTCGGAGCAGCGAAAGGGGCCATGGAGTTGCTGAGCCGCCACACCTTTGAGCCGCGCCACCAGTCCTATTCACTGCTCAGACTGTACCAGGCCACGTGTCTGATGCTCGCTCTCGAAGCGGCGAGCCGCAAGAACTTTTCGGAAGCCGTCCGAGAGGTTGAGCTGGCGGCCAAACCGTCCGCCAATCTGGGAATGGACGACTTCGCGGCTCTGGACAGTGCCCGACTCCATTGCTTTCTGGCTCTGTTGAAGGAAGCCAGGGAGGACAAGAAGGGCGCGTCGCAGTCCTGGAAAGCCGCGGCCGTCACCTCAGATGACGATGTCGAAGGAGAAGGTTTGTTTCGTGCCATCGGCTTCTGGAAGTCCGGTCAAACGGGAGAAGCTGAGAAATGGTTCAAAGAGTTTGAACGGCTGAATCCCAGACGCCAACAGGACAATTCAGTGGAGGTCCGGACTCAAGCCTTCACGTTGGCGGGTCTATATGCCGCTTTCCGCAAAGACACAAACGGAGCCAGAGCGAATTTCGAAAAAGCCCTCGATGCAGACCCCACCAATCTTTTTGCACGACAGGGTGAGGCCTGGCTCGAAGCGGGCCTGCTGAAGACGCTGCCAATCGCGGAACCTTGAATTAGACGGAGGATGAATCATGCTACCGGTGATGCTCATCTGACCTCACTTCTCTCGGCGCTGAGGCTGGCCGCTAGGCGCGGGAGGCAAGCACAATGAAGTTTGCCGGCACAGTCTTGTACGTAGACGATGTCCCTGCGGTGATGGCCTTCTACCGCCGAGTGTTCGGTTTGGAGACCCGCTTCTATGACGAGGCGCTGCAGTTTGCCGCATTGGAGACGGGGAGTGTGCCGCTAGCGATTGCCTCGCACCAGTTAGGCGAGATGCTGATGCCCGGCCAATACGGGCGGCCGGAGGGCGGTCAGCCCAGTGGCGTGGAGGTGGCCTTCATCTCTAGCGATGTGCCGGCGGCGTTTGCGAAGGCAGTCGAGGCAGGGGCCGTGGCGCTGGCCGAGCCGAAGGTGATGCCGTGGGGAGCGACCGTGGCCTATGTACGCAGCATCGAGGGGACACTTATCGGTTTGAGCACCCCGGTTGGCGAGTAGGCAAGGCGTCTATTGAGGATTGCAATAGTGACAGGTTGACGAGCTTCTCTAAGACAACCACAGTTGCGGACATCGGCTCCCCAAGAAACTGGTTCGGCCGGATGTTGCGAAAGCGCAGGGTTGACGAACTCGCAATCATCACCACCGAAGCAATCATGGACGTCAAAATTCGAAAGGCCACTGAGTCAGACCTTTCAGCCGTGCTTCGGCTCTATGCTCAGCCGGGCATGGATAACGAACGTGTCCTGACCGTTGACGCCGCGGCGAAGATCCTGCGACGCATGGCGACCTACCCGGAGTATGCCGTCTACGTCGCCACGGCAAACGATGGTTCGGTGGTGGGAACCTTCGCGCTGCTGGTGATGGACAATCTCGCCCACATGGGCACGCCCTCGGCTGTCGTGGAGGACGTCTGTGTGGACGAACGGCTGCATGGGCAAGGCATCGGAAGAGCGATGATGCACTTTGCGATGGAGTTCGCCCACCAGTGCGGCTGCTATAAACTCGCCCTGTCCAGCAACGCTGCACGGGAGCGTGCTCACGCGTTCTACCGCTCACTTGGGTTTGAGCAACACGGCCTCAGCTTCCACGTGCCGCTCCGGTAGTCGGAAGGTAGCTGAACCCTGAATGTCGAGGAGAGGGAGGTCGCTCCATGCTCTATATGGTCGTCGAGAATTTTCGGAATGGAGACCCAGTTCCCGTCTACCGCCGGTTCCGCGAGCGTGGACGGTTGGCACCTGAGGGTGTGAAGTATGTATCGAGTTGGGTTGACGAGAAGCTCGAACGCTGTTTCCAGCTCATGGAAACCGATAACCGGCACTTGCTCGATGAGTGGATGGGACACTGGACTGACCTGGTCGAGTTTGAGGTATACCCTGTCGTTTCATCGGCCGAGGCAGCCGAGCGCGTCATGCTGCAAACCTGAAGGGT
>Ga0180085_1000242_pt1 | contig 19231 bp, 21 predicted proteins | sample EasRiv730_16_10D_FD_123013 | JGI IMG/M metagenome (GOLD analysis project Ga0180085, IMG submission 123013) | Soil microbial communities from meander-bound floodplain in the East River, Colorado, USA - East River metaG ERMLT730_16_10D | ecosystem: Environmental > Terrestrial > Soil > Floodplain ... | reverse complement strand
CTTTACGACCTTGCCGCACAAACTGTTCGGCATTTTCAGAGCTACCTTTCAGAGGACGACACGCGCAAGGTGCTGCGCTGCTATCAGCGACCAATCGCGCAGTTCATCCATGCCCAGATGCAGGATCATTATTGGGAACAAACCAGCGAACTTGAAGTGAGGGTCAGCAAAGGCTACAGCGAACTGAAACCCAGCTCATACACCCATTCGGTGCAAGACCCGCCCGCTGACTATCGGGTCGCGCCGGAAGACAAGAGCAACATGGCGAAGTACCTTTTCGGAGGCTTCAAGCATTGCCTCTACCCGGTGCAAAAGTTTGGCTCCGATTCAGAGCGCAAGCTGGCCGTGATTCTGGAACGAGAAGCGATCAAGTGGTTCAAGCCAGCCAAAGGACAGTTTCAGATCTTCTACCAGCAGGGCGCGGATCACCTGGAATACCAGCCCGACTTCGTAGCCGAGACCGCAGACACGATCTACATGCTGGAACCCAAGATGCGCAGCGAATTGGAAGACCCAGTGGTACTAGCGAAGAAAGAAGTGGCTCTCACCTGGTGCGGAAACGCCTCCAACCACGCAGCAACCTACGGCGGCAAACCCTGGCGGTACGTGCTGATTCCTCATGATGAGATTGCCGACAACATAACGCTTGCCGGTTTAGCGACACGGTTTGGCACCTAAGCTCCGTAACAAGGAGGAACCTTGTGGCCAAAGCAGAAGCCTCTGTCGAAGAATTGGTCGGCATGATTGAGCGCGGGGAGCTCCGTCTGCCAGAGATGCAGCGCCGTTATGTCTGGCGGTCTACTAGAGTGCGCGACCTTCTGGATTCCTTGTATCGCGGTTACCCTTCTGGCGCAATCCTGCTCTGGGAAACCAGCGAGGAGGTGCCACTCCAAGAGATGGCCGTCACCCAACAGACAAACCCATACCAAAGCACACGGCTCTTGCTCGACGGCCAGCAGCGCTTAACCTCTCTCTCAGCGGTAATCCGTGGCGAGCCCGTCAAGGTGCGTGGGCGCAAGAAGCCTCTCGATCTACTTTTCAATCTTGACCATCCGGACCAGCTCGCCGTCGTGACAGAGGTGAATGAGGATGGTGACGATGAGGACGAGGATGACGAGCTAATCGGGGACGAGGCGGATTCGAGCGAAGACGAGCTGCAGAAGCGGTTCAACCGAATGACGTTCGTGGTGGCTACGCGGAAACTTGAGCAATTGCCCCAATGGGTGAAGGTCATGAGGTGTTCAAGTCAGACACTGATGCCGCCTTTCTCAAGCGAGCCGGAATCAACGGCTTCGACGATCCCAACTACGAGCGCTACAGCTAGCGACTGGTTCGTCTGCGCGGCATCCGCAAGTATGTCTACCGGATGGACGTGCTTGAGCGGCGGCTTACTTACGACGAGGTCACTGAGATCTTCGTGCGCGTGAACTCTTTGGGTGCCAAGCTGCGCAGTTCCGATCTGGCGCTCGCTCAGATCACGGCGAAGTGGCGGAACTCGCTCAAGACCTTCGAGACCTTCCAGCAGCAATGCGCGAAGACTGGCTTAGACCTCGACCTTGGGCTGCACCTCAAGAGCCTCGTCGCCTTCACCACCGGTCAGTCACGTTTTCTGACTGTCGCCCGTCTGCGGCTCGAAGCGCTCCAAACCGGTTGGAAGCAGAGCTGCCGGGGGATGGAGTTCGCGCTCAACTTCCTGAAAAGCAACGCAGGCATCGACAGCTTGGCGCTACTCTCATCCCCGTTCATATTGATCACGGTGGCGTACTACGGACACAAGCGCAATTACACTCTCTCTGCAGAGGAATCTAAGAGCTTGCGGGACTGGGTACTGGTTGCCAACGCCAAAGGACGTTATTCAAGGGGTTCGAGCGAAACTATTCTCGATCAAGACCTCGCTACCTTGAGGGACGGCGGTGGTGCGCAGGAACTCATCGACCGCCTCCGGCAGCAGGTTGGCCGACTGGACATCGCGGCGGACGAGCTGGTGGGCCGTAACCAGCGTAGCGCGCTCTTCAAAACCATGTTCCTCGCGTTCCGTTCGGTTGGTGCGAAAGACTGGCGCTCCAACCTCTCCATCGCTCTCGACCACTCAGGGGCACAGCACAAGCTCCAATTCCACCACATTTTCCCGAAGGCTGTGCTCAAGGGTAGCTTCACCGGCCGCGAGGCCGACGACATCTCGAATCTTTGTTTCATCGCCGGTAAGACTAACCGCCAGATCAGCGACAAGCCGCCGAGCCAGTATTTTCCGCCGATGATCGAAAAGTCGGGGCTGGTACCGTTCGAAGCCCAGTGCATTCCGACCACGGATGCATTGCTCCGAACCGAGGGCTACAAGGCCTTCCTTCAGCAACGCAGGGAACTCATTGTAAAAAGGCTAAACTCCTTCTTAGCGAGCTAAAGGCTGCCGGCGCAGGGCTTGTCAAAGGGGAAGTGCTACAGCCTGCCATGGATCCAACCAGGATTCTAAAGCCGGGTTTGGTATTGGTTCAACTGGTCGCTCTTAAGTCGGGCGCAGAGCTGCACATCGCAGGACATCCCGCGAAAATGAGGTCTCTGACGGCATGGATCAACACCCTCCCCATACTCTCCTGGACTCCAAATTCTTCAGGAGTGCCGCAAAGCAGTCTGTAATCGTCAAGAGGCGTGCATTCGCTTCCTTTCAGCATTTCCTTAATATCGCTTTCGATACGCTTGAATTGATCTTTTTTCCATGTCCCGTCTGGCAGTTTCATCGTACTTACGACCTGGAAAAGGACTGCGTTCGTGATGGGAATTGGTCTATCTAACTTTGTCCAGTGAATAAAATATTGGCTATCGCAAGCGGCCAAGAACTTTCCGAATAAGGCCGTGGGACGGATGTCAGACTCATCAATCTCGAAGAGTAACCGTACCTTGCCGTCGAGGATCACCAAACCATCGACATGGCAGTTTAGGTTTACCCAAGACTTAATATCCGAGCAAAACAGGGGGAGCCGCCAGTCACCGCGACATTCGGGAGCCCATACCACCTCACAATCGATTTGATCCAAGCCGTTGACGGCTTCGCTAACGCATTTCTGAACCGCTTCGTGCAGCGCAAACAGGCGTGAACCACTCATGACATTCCTCCGTGACGGAATAGATCTTCTTTCTATCTACTTATGCTGTTTTACTTACCAATTCATCAAAGATAGTCGTTATCAAATTGTTCGATTCCGCACTGAAGCAACCCCTAAGTCCTGACTCAACACAGAATTTGGGGTAGTTGGAGTCCGCGAAAATATTTTTTGCCTTGCACGTTCGTCTGACCTGAAACGGCCCGTGATAAGATCGCGAGAGCTGGCTGGCTTAGGATCCAAAGGCGACTTTCTAGTTAACAACTTTGAGATCAATTCTTTCAGGAAGAATCGAGTATTCTGCTCTGCGAAGTCGATGACAACTAAGTCTCTGAGACCAACAACACGGCGTCGTTACGATCACGTTGTTCCCCGATCATACTTGAGTGGATTCATCCACCCGCTGAGAGCCTCTGAGCAGAAAAAACTTTGGGTCTTTGATGTTCGAGAGAAAACATGGATCGAGAGAAGCCCTAAAGAGATTGGCGGCGAGGTTGGATTCTACGACTACTCTTTCGGCAGCAAGCCAGACCAAACGGCAGATCAAGCCTTCACTTCCCTGGAAAAGGAGTTCCCCCTCGTTCGGACGAGGATCCTTGAGTCCGGATTCGCGGCCTGGCGCCAACACCTGGATTTTCTGCTTGAATACTTTCAGATGCTCAGGGCCAGGTCTTTCTTATTCAGGAAAGAACTTGTTGCGCAAGCCGACAGTAGCGAATTCTTTGAGCTGACTGAGTCTGTCAGAAAGGAAGTGGATTGGAAGAATCCAGGAGGAGCTGGATTCGACGTTTGGAAGATTGCCGAAGTCGCTTTTCCTGATCCCCGAGAGAAGCAAGTGCTTCTGAAGAACAAAGCCATAACTGACATGCGGGAAGAAGTCAGAAAGGGTGTCGATTGGTTTCAGAATTTCCACTGGGCGCTAAGATACACGAGAGATCCCGACAACCCTGTGATCACCTCCGACAACTGCTTAGTGATGACTGGGGAACCAACTAACCGCGAATCTGCGCTGACCCATCCAGAGACTCTGATTTTTCTCCCGCTGAGTTGGCAAGCCTGCCTGATCGGAAGCCCCCTACAATTCAACGCGGAGACCGACACATTCCATCCATCGGACCTGATCCGAACCCGTCGTATTTTTGCGGCAAATGCAGAAAAGTTCATCGTTTCTCCCTGCAGATTGAGCCTTACTCCTCTTGAAACCCTGTGCTGATTAAAAGAAAGACTGCTAGTGGAACACGGTGCGATGCGGTATCCAATCGAAAGCTCAACAAGCCTGCCTTCAGGTGTGAGCCTCTGCGTCGACGCCGACCGTAACATTATCCTGCCAAATGAATTGATCTCCCTTTTGTTGGCAGCTAGAGAGGGCTATTGCTGGCCGGGCGGAACCACTCGGCTTGAGAGTCAGAAGGTTGTTAGGGACCTTGAGGCGGAAGTTCAGCAGTGGATGGACTCCTCGGGAGCAGAGGGAGCATGGAACATTGTTCAAAGGGTTTCGAAGTGGGGAGGAAACAATGTGAACTCCCAGTCCCAAATCACGCGTGCAGACACATCGACGAAGCAGGCAATGAGAGAAGCCATCCAGAGACTGAACAAGATCGAAACACCGGAGAAGGGCTTGAGAGCCCTTTGCGACCTGCCCGGGATCAATCTTGTTATGGCATCCAAAATCTATCGTTTTTGTGTTCCAGATCGAGGTGCAGCGCTTGACAGGCACTCGTCCTACTTTTTCAACTCCCTTCAGAGAGTTACAGAGGATGGAACAGGAAGAGGAGCAACCAAGTTCGTCAGAGAGTGGTCAACCGCCCAACACAAGATCAGCCGGCTCGCAATCTACACCCAGACTGGTTTTGAGCGAGTCCTCCGCGAGTATCTCACGGTCTACCTTCCGCTCTTGCGCGATATCGCGTCCAGCTTAAACTCGAGCCAGAAGCTCTACAAAAGCGCCGTCCACGACGAATTAACGAAGTGGAGGCCTGCTGACGTTGAAATGGCCGCCTACTACTGGTGGGCTCATCACGGTCCCCGCTGAACAAGCACAAGGCTCACACCAGCGATAACTTTCGCGCCAGGCCGAATTCATCCATCAGTTCAATACCCGCCTTGGAAAAGAACCCCGCCCGGCACGAGGCCGGGCGGAAGGGATGAGCTGGAAGAGAAGCGGGTTATTCCGGCTCCTGTTGCTTCTGGACAATCCATGTGTGCGTCTGGTCGGCCAGTTTGGCGAGACCGAGCAGGTCATCAAAGCCGAAGGAGTCGTTCGAATGCCACCCGCTTTCGTCCTTGTAGAGACGGGCGAAGGTGACGTTGTAGCGAACGCCGTTGTCTGTGGGGTTCTCCCAGATTGCGGCTTTCAGCCTTCCAAGACGAAGCTCGTGGACTGGCTTGCGCGGTGATGGTGTTGCTGCCTTGGGTTGCTGCTGGGTTTGGGTTGCGGTTTTGTTAGCCATTGAAGTTTCTCCTTTCAAGTGAAGAGGATCTTGGTCCTGCACCCGAGGCTGAGGACCAAGTCAGCGGAACGAGGAAAACGACGCCGGCGTGAGCCGTCGCGAGGCGCCGGACTGCAAAGAAGCAAAGCGAATGACAGCAGGCTTATGCTGGCGTGAGCTGTGCTGCAGGACCAAGCCGACCAGGCGACGACAGGCGTTGTGGCTGATCATCCGCACAGACCAGCAGTTAACCGAGGGCACAACCAAACCAACTCAAGCCACGCTGCGGTTTCAGACGGAGGCTCTTCGAGAAAGTCAATTCCTCCACTGGCGTTGCATAGGCGCGTGAGCAGAAAAAAAGAGGGGTGGCCATTGAAACGACTGCGACGGTGAACTCGATTGACCTTGGCAAACCCAATGGCCGTGGCATAATACGGAACATGAAAGAGATTACCGTCAAAGACACTCTTCATCTTCCCGTGGACAAAAGGATCGAGCTTGTCTGCGACATCTGGGACAGCATCTCTGCCGTTCCGGAGGCCGTTGAACTGACCGATGAAGAGCAAGCCTTGCTGGATCAACGCATGAAAGCCTTCCACGAGAATCCCGAAGCCGGTTCGCCGTGGGAGGAGGTTTACGCCCGTCTTCAGGCCCGCCTGCGCAGGTGAACTCCGCCTTGATCGTACGTGCCGAGGCAGAGACAGACCTTTTGCAGGCTGCACAGTGGTACGAAGTCCGCAGTGACGGTCTGGGAACCGCTTTCCTCCAAGAGGTTGATCGGCTTCTGGAATCCATCCGTCGAAACCCGCGCCAATTCAAGATCCGATACAAGAAACACAAGCTGCGTTGGGGACTCTTGAATCGCTTTCCGTACAAGGTCGTCTACTTACTGCAGGAAGATACGGTCCACGTGATTGCTGTGACTCACGCCGCCCGCCACCATTCAGCCTGGAAAAGACGCATTCGATAAAGACTGTCGGTCCGTGCCGGAGTGGAGACTTTTAGAAAGATTCTGCACTACGGTGCAAACTGCGGTATCTCCGCTCGCGGCATTGAAGCGGGCGATTGGGGCTCTTCTTTCAGCATGTGCTCCAGGCCAAAGTCGCGCGGAAGGAACTCGGGCGCGATTGCCGGCAAGAACCTCCTGGGCGTCTCCATTCGAGTAATGCCGTAGTTAGCGATCTTCAGGAAGGTCTGGAAGTCTTTCAGGTTTTGGAATTCGGTCGGCAGGATGATTTTCTCGAGCTTTTCCTGATCTGAGATGCTGAAACGGTCGCCCAGGTCGGTCGGGCTCATCTGACTGCTGGAGAACTTCTTGATCACTTCACGCTCGCCGAAGGCTTTGCTCAGGAACTCCGCCGTTGTCGGGTCGTTGATGCGAAAGATCAGGTGCAAATTGAAGTTGTTGAAGAAGGTTTCCTTCTGGTCCTTTCCATAGACGTTCGAAACCGATCCGAGGTCCTGGTTAGCGACAACCAGAAAACCACCCTTGGATCGCGCCATGGTGAGGAAGTCGAAGATCGAGGTCATCTTCGACAGAGAGCCGAACTCGTCGATCAGAAAGGTAATTCGTCGCGTGTAGCTGTCCGGCAGGGAAAGGACCTCGCGGGTCATCACGTCGATGACGAAAGTCATCAGCGGCCGAAAGATCGCGTCGTATTGCCGGATGTTCATTAAGAAGAGACTTCGTTTCTCGGTTTCGTTCTGGATAAATCTACGGAAGGAAAAGTCCCCGTCGCTGTCCGTCAGGTAGCGAAAAAACGTGAGGCGCTCCTGCAGAATGGAGATGACCGAGGCGGCCTGATTGGAATCGGCCTTGTCGATGTGTTTCAGGGCGCCCAGCTCGCGGATTGGCAGGCTGTACATGCAATCGCGGATCTGATGCAGTGGCTGGGAGAAGAACTCCCAGATGTCGCGGTTCGTCTTCTTCTTCTCCCGAAGCAGATAGAAGAGCCCGGTACGGAACACATCGCGTGCTGCGTTGTACCAGTAGGCATCTTTTGAGTCCTTGGGCGGCTCATAGAGCGAGGTGCAGAGCACGTCGAGATCGGGGTAGTCGTGCACCTCGTTGAAAAAACTCCAGCCGACACTGCGCTGGTCGAACGGATAAAAGATCACATCGCCGGGCTGGCTATGTTTGCCGGCGAACTCGCCCTTCACGTCGTAGATGACGGACTTGCTGGGTTGCGTGGTGCCAACCTTCAGATGATTGAGGCTCCGGATGTAGTGATTCAGGCAGACGGACTTGCCGGTGCCGGAAGTTCCGGCCACAAAGATGTGGCGGCGTGAGACCTCTTCAGGCAAAAGCACGGCTCCGAGCTGCAACGGCTTGGTTGCTTGCTGCTGCGCTTTCTCGGTCTCAATGGCCGCCTGCAACCAAAGTTGCATTTGGTGCAAGGGGACCATGTCGGCACCTCGAACGAACCGCGTCTTTGAGGCGCGCTTGTTCAGGGCTCGGAACACGAGGAAGTAGACAATCCCGAAAGTGGGAAAGAAAAGAAGCGAGCACGGAACGATCCAGCGCAGCTGGTTGACCCGACCGCGGGTGATGAGCCAGACGAATCTGCAGTACTGCTCTCTCGGCACCTTTGAGGCTTGGAGCAGAGGGAGGAGTTCCTTTTCCACCTGCTCCAGCTCTGTTCGCACCGCTTGCCGGCTCGGATTCAAGGTGGTGCTGACATAATTGGCGGGATTGAGTGAGACGTAGTACTTCACGAGGGCTGAAAGGGGCAGGCGTGGCGAAGAGGGAGTGTTGACGTAGCGCGCCCGCCCGTCGACCTCACGCAATTCGGGAATCGGGCCGGACACCCAGTGAGAGAGAAAGGCTGCCATCAACCCGCAGTACAGCCCAGTACCGACGATGAGGCCAATCACCGCCATCTGCAGGTACATGCGGACGACCGAGACTGCCTGGTCGTGGGCTACATAGGCTCTGGAAGGCACGTTCTCTCACTCCTTATCGTTCGGAGCCGGCGCGCTTTCGCATTGGCCTGCTGGCGGCCGTTGCGAGCGCTGGCTAAGCGCCGCCGGTAGCATGGCCGAAGGTGCCGGCGCAGTCTGACGGCTGCTTCGGCGAGGCGTTGGCGCGCCAAGGGCGGGCTTGGGGGAAACAGAAGACGGTCGAGTTCCGAACCGTGTCTTGGCTTCATTCACTGAACTCGATGACCCCCTGACGAAACGATGACTGCCAGCCGGTGGCGTTCTCCATTACCAGAAAGCACTTGCCGCGGCGCTTTGGGTCCTGGACCAATTCAAGGGTGTGATTAGAACGAGCCAGCTTGAGGAGAATCTCACGATGCTTCTCAAATCCCTTGGCAAGCGCTACTCGATCGAGTTCGATCTGCCGGGAGTACCAGGTGTGAATCCGCAACCATGAGCCCAAAGTGAGCACTGCGGCGACAATGACGGCCGCCAGCGCATAGGCGCCGACGTGGATGCGTCTTGCCAAGCGGGCTTCTTGCTTCACAGTGGAGGCAGCGTCCTTGCTGCGGGCGGCTGCATCATTGAGCGCTGCTGTTGCGCTCGCGACTTGGAGAAGCCGATCCCGCAGTCCCGGGAGCATCGTGTCTTCGATCCAGACGCGCACGCGATCTCCAGTTTGCGAGGCAAGGTTCCTGGCAGATTCCTGGATGACCTTTTCGACGCTGGTATGAACACCCGCCAAAGCCTGATGGAACTTCGCGGCATCGAGGATGAGTTGCTCGGCCAGGTTGGAAACGGTTTGAGCGTTCTGGCCCGTGCGATCGCTCAGCGCAAACACCTCTTGCCGGATGCGCTCGATGCGATCCGCCGCAGCCTGAACTGCGATGGGAATGGAGTCGTAGTAGCCCTTATAGAGCTGGAGTGCCCGCAACAATTTGGCCAGCTCGGCATCGTGGCCAAGGATATTTGCCTGGTGGAGAGACTGGAAGAACTCGGACCGTTGCTCAGCCGTCATGCCTTCGGCCAGAAGATTGAAGAATCCATCGCTGTTGTCGTTCATGGTTCGGTGTCACAGGTCCATTTGAGGCACGCGGGGGTTCGGACCTGGCACCGAGATCCAAACGGGCGGTCGCGGCGGGCTTTAGTTCAGGCTCAACGATCTGAGGGCCTGACGATGAAGGCTGATTGACTTCAGCCAAAGCTTTGTCCAGCGACTTGTGCAGTTCCAGTTGCAACAGTAGATCGGCCGCCTTGTGTGCATCGCACGCGGCACGAAAGATCTCGTGCTTGTCATTTCGTAGCGCTTCCAGCCAGGAGTTGAGGTAAGCGGCGTGGGTATCTGCGTTGTGTGGGATGCCTCGTTCAGCCAACAGAAAGACGCTGGCCAGTTCGGCACGCAATTCCTCCCGGGCGTAGTTGAGATCTCCAAAGCGATAGCTTTCGTTGAGCGTCTCGCGTTTGAGACGATTCGGATGACCAGTCCAGTGGACCAGCTCGTGAAGTGCCGTCCCGTAGTAGTCCGAAGCTGTTTTGAACCCCGCAGTGGGGGGAAGGTGGATGGTATCGGCACTGCGGCTATAGAACGCGCGGTCGGGCTGGTCGTGTTGGATTCGAGCGCCCGAGGAATCGAGAATCGCCTGGGCACTTTGGAGGACCTCCCATTCTTGGCGGACTCGGGGAGAATGAGGCGGTATGCCATCGATCTGCTTCGCGTTGAAAACCGTGTAGACTCGATAAATGAATGAGTCGCGTTGAGCGTCGGCAACCTCGGGCTTCCCCTCTGAACCCGGCTTGGCTGTGCGATTTGGAAACTGCCAGAACTCAACGTGAGTGCCCTGCTCTCCCCGCCGGACCTGCCAACCGTTCTCGTGAGCTTGCCGGTAGGTGAGCCAGCGGGGATCTTCATAGCCGTGGCTGGAAGCTTCGATCATCAAGTGGATGACGTTGCCGCCACGGTAAGGCTTCCCCGTGGCAGGATTGAAAGGCAGTTCGAGAGCTCCCGCTTGCCACGGCTTCTGCCAGGGTGCTGTCCCTTGTTCGAGGACGCGAATAATCTGGTCGGTGATTTCCTGGCGGAGGTCTCGCTTTGATGGTTGTGGGCCGGATTTCATTGCGGCTCCCTCCATTCAAAGCCGTCCTCAGGAAGTTCACCTTCGAAGCCAGAACCTTCAAGCAGCTCACCGGCAAACACAGCCCGGACCGATTGGCTTGATCGGTGGTTGTTCGCTGTATTCGAGCGGGCCGGTTCGAAGTTCTTGTACGTTTCTGGATCAAACATGAGTGCCTCCGCTTTTCAGCCGCGCTCGTGGCTGAAAGTGCATGGGTGGTTGAAATCGATGCATACGGCGTGCAGGGGTTTCAAAGACGGCTCGGGTTCACCGACGACCGGGTGCAGGGCAAACCGACTCTTCTCAAAAGAGTGCTGCATCCAGCCGAAAGGTGTGGTGGAGACACTGCGCAGCTCATGGTCCACAGCCTCGAAAGCCAACCTGGGACCGGAGGCAGAAGAGTTATCCCAGGCGACGACACGGTCCAGCAGCTCAAGTGAGGCGGACAGATTGCGCAAGGCACGGTTGTAACAAGCCTCGACCACTTCCGGGGTCACGTAGTGGCCGCCCTTGAGAACTCGTTCAAGTACGCGGCTGTAGGCCAGGCGAACGTCCTCCACACATACAAAGTGCATCTCCGTGTGGAAGTGCTCTTCGCGTGCGCGGTCGGTCATGAATCGAAGCGAGTCCAAGTCCAGATTGGCGCTCTCAATGGCGACAGACTTCCCGCTCGTGAGGTGCTCGATGAACAGTTCCCACATTCTAGAGTTGGCTTGGTGAATGAGAAGCTGATCTCTCTCCCATCCCTGACTTCCAAGATGACGGCCGGCCTGTTCACGGAACTGGGAAACAGCATCTTCCACCCGCCCGCCTGCCGGTCCGAAGGCATCCAGAATCTGCTGGCGGTGTTGCTGAGCCATCGTGTTCACCAGCTCGACCACGGACGAGTTTCTCTGCCAACTCTGCGCCTTGAGGTCACGCGCGATCGTGTCGCCACTGACGAAGCTGACACCACGGTCGCGGAAGTAGCGCTCGTCGAAGAGAGTGGACTTTCCCGAACCGGGTGGGCCCATGACAATCGTCATGGTTGGCATGAAACCCTCCGGCCAAAGATGTCCTGAATAACCTTGCCGTCCGGGCCAAGGAGACCTTGAGCAACGAGGCGCTGGGTTTGAAGGCCGCCATCGCGGTCCAGAATCCCGAGTTCCACGCCCTGCTGAACGGCCCGTTGCACCTTGGCACCTAGTTCCAACTCCAGGTCCGAAAGGCTGGGATGGGACAAGCTGGCGGTTACCTTCCCTTCGAGTTGCACCGTGCATTCAGCAGTCAGGTAGTGAACTGCGGCTTCGTCGAGGTTGCGGTCAGGCATGGGCTCTCCTTTCAGCATCAGCGCTGGCCTTTTGAGATTGGGGAAGGAGCAGTTCAGCCGCCTGGTCGAGCTGCGCATAGATGTTGTTCTGAAAAGTGCGCAGCCGGGCACGAGCCAGCAGCGGCGAGAGGACCGGGCCGATAGAGTTGTCATAGCCAGAAGTGCCGTCGCTCCACGCCAAAACCTGGCTGATGGTGAGCCTGCGAATCTCCAACTCTGTCTGGTAGAGCGGCGAAAGTTTGGGAACGGTCACGTGAGCTGGTTGGAACCGCGCGCGGAATTCGCTTGCCTGACGGGTCTGGTCGTAGTCGAAAAGCTGTTCACCGTCTTTCAGGTTTCGAAAGACCAGATAGCGAACGTGATCGTCAAGCGAGGCGGCCCAGTTCAGGAACGACTGCACACTGTCTGGAGCGCTGGTGATGGAGCCGACGCAGACGAACTCGACTCCACGCCGCTTCAGCTCAGAAAAAGGAAGTTCAAGGAACCACTTGAGAACCTCATGGCCTGTGCCAGCCTTCAGATCTGCCACGATGATGCCGTGTTCCTGAGAGAGCGCTTTTTCGATCAGGACATCGTGGGCAAACTCTGGCTGGATACCTATCTGGACGGCCTCTGGAAAGAACCGCGACAGAGTGTGATTCTCGTCGTCGAGGTCCAAGATCAATGGAGAGGTCCCTTTCTCCTGAAGGTAAGTAATCAGGAACCTTGCCGCCGTGGTCTTGCCGGAACCGCCTTTGGCGCCGGCTGTGAAAATGAGACTGCAAGGCATGGTTTATCCTCCTTGTTCGCGTTTGAGTTCGGCCAACCATTCAGCCATCTGTTCGGGAGTGAGGCGTTCGAGGTTGTACTCAGCACTGGGGGTGAAGGACTTCAAGGTTCGCTCACCTGAGCTGTTGCTAGGCGGCGGCGCATTGCCAGGTTGAGCAACAGCGGTAACCGGGCGTATACCTTTGGAACTAACTGGAACCACCGTCGCCGGTTTGATTGACGTTGAGACTCGCGACGGTCTTTCAGTCGGACCGGCGAGACACTCACCAGCTGATCGGTGAATCCTCTCCCATTTCTTCCGTACCTGAACAAAGCTGTACAGCGCGTGAAGGGAGATCTGGACTCCGTGTTCCTGGTGGAGCAGGCTTAGAATCTGGCGATAGGGAGTTGGCGGCCTTCCCCTGCGAAGGTCTACGATTTCCTGTTCGAACGCCGCGAGTCTGGACTGGTGAGGAATGCCTGCCATGTGAGTTGTTCTGATCTACTCTAGTTGCAGGAGGTTGGTGTGGAACAAAGTTGGAACTTGTTCCAGCTTTGTTCCATCTGCCACTCGAAGTGGGCTCGACGAAGTTGGAACGAACTTGGAACAAGTTCCAACTTTGTTCCAACTTCACAATAGGACGAAGCGGAGCTTCGACGTATTGTGTCTCTCTCTCAGGATGCCCGTGGCCCGCCGGGCACCGATGTGCTGAGTTCTGTGCCCAAAAGCAGCCGCATTCGCCGCCTGCTTCAGGCTGCTTCCGGCGTCACAAAGTTCCACGTAAACAGCGTCACCCACAGCCCGTTCGCTCGCGGTGGACCGCCACACTCCCGAACTTCACCCAGCACTCCTGCGACGGCATCGTCAAAGAGCGGCTTGAGCTCATGCCCGCGGATTGACAGTGTTCCGGCCGGGTAGTGAAACGTGAGTAGGGTCTCATCGTCGGTGAGTTCGGCTCGGGAGAGCCAGCCATCAGGGATCATGCAGCGATCGCCATTCAAGGAAACAAAGACAGCACCCACAGCCGGGCTTTCGCGACGAAAGTAGCAAACGACTTCCTCAATGGGCACGTTCAAAGGACTGACAGTAGACATGGATTCCTCCTTTCAGTGTTCGAGACCTGCAGCAAAATCTAGAGAAGGCCTTTTCAACATCGGCTCTGGGATGGACGCGACTCCAAGGGACCGCCGCCAACCGAACCGGAGGACTTCGATAAGACCATTGGCTCGGATGCTCTCCCAAAGATGCGAGAACTGTCGCTTGGAAGACGGGAAGTCTGGCAAGCCCGGGCGAGAGCTGTTGAGTAAGACATCCAAGGCTGCTGGCCGGTCGCCTGAGCGAGGTAAGCGCTGCCGGAGGTGTTCCAGGTCGGGGGTGAACACGCTGCACAGTTCACGACCACGCGAGCAGGCAACGTAAGCCGCTTTAGAGTCCAGTTCGCGGGCCGCAACGATGACCGAGGCGTGGGTACGTCCCTGGGCGCGATGACTGGTGACGACGTAGCCGTGACAGTAGTCACGGAAGGAGGAAGGAATGGTGGCTCCCTCATGACTGTGGATGGTGCCATCGGCCGCTATGTGGCGGACGGTCAAGACATCGCCATTGACCAGTCCTGCCTTCCGGTCGTTACGCCGGATGAGCAAACGGTCTCCGATTGAAACCTCCATGGGCCGCTGGACGGCAACATCGATCTGGTGAGCGTGCCAGCGTGGTTCAAACGGTTTCTCACACCCAGCAAAAAAGATCTGCTTCCCCGCGACGCGCTCCACAACCAGGCAGGAGCCGCGGCGGATGCTGTCTGCGTTGGCCGTGAAGGTCACCAGCAGGCCCGGCCGGTAGCTGTGCGAATCGGCCAACTGTGAACGCGTCCAGTTCAGCGAGTCGTTGACGACAATACTGTGCCCATCCCGGAGCTGTCCGGCAGCTTTCAAGCGATTGCGAACGGCGTCGGTCAGCTGGTAGTTCTCGACCCAAGTGGGGCAGACCGCCAGTGCCTGATGGAATTGGCGGCCGTTGTCCGTTTGCTGAAGAAAGGCTTCCGCTGCTGTCTGCAGGTAGCTGGTCCGCCGTTCCTGAACCCAGCCCAATTTGCGAAGACGGTCGAAACCGGTCTGGGGGTCACCACGGGCCATCTCCCGGATGGCGCGGTTGTATTCGCGTACGACCTGACGGCGAATGTCACGGAGTTCGAAGCACTGCAGTTGTGAGTGACGCTCCAGGATCCGGAGAAAGTCTCCCGCTTCGACGGCCACGTGCTGACGGCTGTCTCCAACGAACAATACGCGGGCAGAGGCTTTCTGAGCCGCCTTGAGAATGGCGCCGCCGAGTTGGTTGGATTGAAGTCCAGCCTCGTCCACAACGAGGACCGAGCCACGCACGCGGTCTTTGTCCTGGCTTGTATGGTTGGTCAGAAAATCGGCCACAGTCGTGGCCGTCCCGAATCCGTCGCCTCGGAGTACCTTGGCCGCTGAAGCAGTGGGAGCCAGGTAGTAGACGTTTTGACCTGAACTAGTCAGGGCACGGTTGATTTCTCTGAGGCTGGTCGTCTTACCGGCCCCGGCCATTCCCCGGATGGCACATACCTGGTCGCGGCAATTCAGAGTTTCCAGAACGACTCGCCGTTGCTCGTCGCAAGAGAACTCAAGCGGGATGGTGTCAGCCGGACCCAATGGCCGGAACTTTTCTTTGGTGGAGTTGACGAATCTTACTGCCCAACGTTCTAATGCCAGGCCTTCCTTCGTGGCGAAGTTCTGGTTTAATGGCTCGTTTGTCTTGTCGAGGGGTACCAGGCCAGCTTCGGGGCTGTGCAGCACACTCGGAAGCGTGCTCGGGTCGAGGCTGCCCAGCCCTTGGTTGAGCGTCTCAGCCAGGACTTCGTGAGCCGCCAGGACAGAGTAGCGTTCGAAGAGATGCTGTTTGGCCGTTTCGAGTAGAGGTTGTGGCTGCAGTAGGTTTGGCTCCCTGGCGGGGGTTGAGATTGCGCGATCTCGAAGATGTTCGAGCCCACGAAGCTCAACCGTCGTGAGCTGGGATAGCTGGGCTGCCAGGACTTGGGGCGTCGTGATCTCCTTAAGCTTATACGTTCGGGTTTCCTTGCTAATGCTTGCAATCTCGGCAACGGTAGGTTCGCGTCCACGTTCCACAGCAAACTTGGAAATAGCTACGTCAATTTCTGAGCGGCGCTTGGAGAAACGCTGGCAGATTTCTGCCGACACTCCTTCGATCTGAAACCCTTCAATGGCTCCCTTGCCGTTTCGCACAATCCCAACTTCATAGCCCAAGCGTTGGCATTCCCGGGCGAGTTCGTTCTGGTAGAACTTGCCGGCATAACGGATTGCCTTGAACATGTCGTGGGTTTCGAGAGCCAGCCAGCGGCGGCTACGGGAGTCCCAGGTGGCATTGGCGACGACGAAATGGGTATGCAGTTGCGGGTCAAGGTCGCGTGAGGCATCGTGCCGGAAGGCTGCGGCACAGAGGTTGCCCGTCGTCTCGCGGCACTTGCGGTGCCCTTGACTTGTCTGGATAGCCGCGAGTTTTTCGAGTTCTGCCATTGCGCGGCGGGAAGCCCGATCATGAGCCTCTACCAGGCGACTATCACCCAGCGTCACAGCCATGATGGAAACGGACTTATGAGGGGCACATTGGAAGTCATAGAAGCGGATTGAGTCTTGAACGTTTCGAGGCGTCAATTGGCCTGAGCCACACGGATTCTGGTTAAGCCTCAAGGCTTCAAAGGCAGCGTCCTCTTTGCCGATCGGCATGTCTTGGAGTCCCAAGAGCTCGGCTCCTTTCCCCATCCAGGTGCCTGTCACGTGTTCCCCTTCGGCGTAGTAGTCATTGGCGCTCAAATGGCTGCTCAGATAAGTGCTGCCGTCCCGGATCTTGGCGCAAGTGAACATGGGCTATTGGACGGTTTCGTTGACGTGCTTCTTGAGCTGAACGACGAAGGCGTAGAAATCGTGTTCATTGATGGCGAGTCTCTTTCCTATGAAATAGAGCAGCTGGTAGAGAAGCTCCAGCCTTCGGTTGATGGCCAGGAGTTGGGCCTGGAGGTCTGGGTCAGTTCCTGCGCTCATCGTTGAATCCTTACTGTCCGGAGATCTGTCACTCGAAATCGTGTTCAAAGTCCGCGGTCGAGGGCCTGGACCAGTCCCTGGACACCGTACTGAAGGTCGCGAGCCATCTTCTGAAGATCCCCGGGATTGACCGCCAGCTTTGGTAGATGCTGCGGCGCTTTCAGTTCCGGCTCCCTGGGTGAAAGGTTTTGGAGTGCCTGCTGATGAGCTTGGCTCTGCTGGTTGAGCTCGTGCAGCTTCTCGAGGCGATCTGCGGTCAGAGGCGGAAACTCGTTGCCCCGACTCAGAAGTAACTGAAGACGAGCCTGGGCAATCTCTCGCATGGCTCGCTCGTGTCCGGTGACCTGCTCCTTCACATGAGCCGCCGTGCTAGGGAGTCGGGCTTCGATGTTGTTCTGGATCTCGTGATACTGCTTCCGCAGCGATTTGTAGCCTTCCGCATCAAACTCCCTGGCAGCGAGCAAACGATGCAGTTGTTGGACGACGGCCTCTTGCTGAAGGCGTAACTCCTGGATGTCTTCACGGAAGGAGGCAACGTGATCGGCTAGGTAGTAGTAGCGGTCTTTGATCGACATGATTCAGCCTCTCTGGGGAACGCAGGCAAAAGATTGGATCTGGCTGGCTGCGTGTCTGGCAGCCGCACTTAGCTCCGTGAGCTCCGCACGGACCGTGGATCGGGGACCTTTGAGCATTGCCTCGCGGTCGAGGTCGGGTACAGGATCGGTTGGATCGAACAGGACGATCTGGATTTCGAGGACAGCCAGGTAGAGATCATTGAGCGCAGCGGTCAGCTCGGGACCATGGTCGGCAGTGATGCAAGCGTCCAGTTGGCCTAAGTTCTGCCGAAGGCCCTCGTATTCGGTCTCCCAGCCGGGCGTTGTACGTGTGACAGTTTCGAGCATCCGGTCTTGAAGTGCTGCGCGCTCGAGGTAGAGTTGCTGCAAGGTCGGATCAACGTCTCTCAAGAATTCGAGTTCCATGGGATCTCCGCAATTGAGGTCAGAGCTCCAGGCCCGGCTGAATGCCGCGTCTGCGGTCTAGCTCGGCACAGGCTTTTCGGACGGTGATTTCAGCGTAGTAGGCAGGTTGACTCTTGTCCTGGCGTGTTCCTTGCAGCCATGCCCTGACAGCGGTCGGACTCTCCCCGCGGCTGAGCCGTTGCAAGGTCTCCGACCAGTCGCGTTCTGACTGGCTGAGCGAGCCTGGCTGATGTGCAACCCGCATTCGGCGCATCACCGGTTGGTCTAATGCTGGGATGGGCAGCTGAAAGCTGCTCGGATTGTAAACATCATTAGAGAACTGTTCGGCCGTCACTCGGTGGGGCGGCTCTCCCTTACTATTGTAGAAACCTGGCAACCGCAAGACACGGGCTGCATCCACGACCGCCCGGTCGGCGCCGAACGTGGCAGCCATCGACCTCTGCAGGGCCTCCACTTGTTCGACGGTGAATCCTTCCACCTTCCAGACCGTTTGGAACTTTCGTGGCGAAGTGTTTAGGACGTAACTGGGCTGAGGAATGTGTGAGTCATGCAGAATCGCCTGAAGGACTTTCTCCCCATTGACGTCAATGTCCAGGAAAACATGACGGATCGTCGCAATCTGGCTGCGAGTTCTGGCTGTGGCTTCTCCGCAGAGGGCGTTTGCCGAAAGGTAGATGTTGGCTCCGCTGAGATTCTCGAAGCGCAGCCAGCGTTGAAAATTAGGTGCGGCAATCCGCTCTGCTGTGCTGATCCTCTGGATGACCTGACCGCAAGGCTGCTTGATGACGACCGCCAGCCGGTCATCGGCTTCATAGTTGTCTTTGATGTAATCCCAGCATGTCACGCTGCTCATGGGTCTCCACAGAGGCTCGGGCGAAGCGGAAAGCTGGCGTAGCGGCGCTTGCTTCGCACTGTCTCCGACGTTCTACCTATAGGAGTATTGAGGAGGCGAAATTGTGAACAGGGTGTTTTCTGTTTTTCAGCATGCCCAGCGGTTGGCTCTGATCTTGAGAAATCTGAAGACTAGTTGAGGAGGGATGCAAGGCAAGGCAAAGGGAAGAAAAGCAGGCCCGGCAGCGTGTGCCAGGCCTGCTTGGAGGAGGACGCATCAATTGAGCTGCGTTTGTTCTAAATGAGGAGACTGCGGTTGCCTACTTTTCCTCAATCAGCCAAAGAAAATCTGGATCCTGACCGATGGCCAGGTCACGGTTTGCGCCGAGGGTGACGCCTGCTTCGAAATAGTACTCAATCTTAGCGGGTGGCTGCCCCCCACAAGCTGGGATCGGTTCGGCGTAACCGAGATAGAGCGGGTCACTCTCCTCAGTGCACCAGACGGCTTTGGCCAACGACAATGTGACGGGAGATTCGGTTTCGGCGGCGTGATCAGAGAGCTGAGCTTGGAGTGCTCCCGATGTGAGCAGAGACGCAACGGCATCAGGGCTTGGGATACTCAGAAAGAGCCGCAAGCCTCCAGGGTACTGTGTCACTCGCGCAATCGAAAACGGTAGTGAACTCGTACTGTTCTCATCACGAAGCTCCTCGATGTTGTAGCCCTCCGCGG
>Ga0180085_1000241_pt1 | contig 19245 bp, 16 predicted proteins | sample EasRiv730_16_10D_FD_123013 | JGI IMG/M metagenome (GOLD analysis project Ga0180085, IMG submission 123013) | Soil microbial communities from meander-bound floodplain in the East River, Colorado, USA - East River metaG ERMLT730_16_10D | ecosystem: Environmental > Terrestrial > Soil > Floodplain ... | reverse complement strand
GGTTTGAGCGCGTCTTCGCCGCTGAACAGCATGCGCCCCAGGAGCCCACGCAGCTCCTCGTGCGACGCCTGCGCGTCGAATTGCCACAGCCAGTCGATGCTGGTCAAGCCGCGGGACTTGTCGACCGTATCGCCGAAGTCCTGCGGGAAATAGCCCACGGTCACTTCGTGGCCCCACACGACGTCGCCACCGTCGATGTCGAACCTGCGGTCCTCGTCGCCGATGTACGGGCCGGCGTTGCGGATCAGCGACTTCAGCAGGGTGGTCTTGCCCGCGCCGTTGCGCCCGGTCAGCGCGATCTTCTCTCCCCGGGCCACGTTCGCCGAGAAGCCGGAGATCACCCTGCACCCGTCGTACGACTTGGCGAGCTTCTTGAACTCGAGCGGATGGCGTCCCGACGGTCGCTTCGTCTCGAACGTGATGTACGGCCGCTGGATGTTGCTGCGCGCCAGCTCGTCGGTCCGCAATCGCTCGACCTCTTTCCGTCGTGACGTGGCCTGAGCGGACCGCGTGCCGGCCGAAAAGCGCGCGATGAACTCGTTCAGCTGCTCGATCTTCTTCTCGCGTTCCGCGTTGCTGGCCTCGATGCGCGAGCGGATCTGGGTCTTCGCCACCACCATGTCGTCGTAGCCGCCCACGTACAGGATGATGCTCTCGTAGTCGATGTCGGCCGTGTGCGTGCACACGCTGTTGAGAAAATGGCGATCGTGCGAGATGACGAGCAGGACGCCCTCGTACGTGCACAGGTACTCTTTCAGCCAGTGCACGGAATCGAGGTCGAGGTTGTTCGTCGGCTCGTCGAGCAGCAGCGCCGTCGGATGGCCGAACAGGGCCTGCGCCAGCAGGACGCGCACCTTTTGCCCACCCTGCAGCTCGCTCATCTTGCGCTCGTGGAACGCGCTCCCGACGCCCAGTCCATCGAGCAGCACGGCGGCATCGGATTCCGCGGAATAGCCGCCCTCTTCGCCCACGATGCCTTCGAGCTCGCCGATGCGCATGCCATCCGCGTCGGTCCATTCGTCGTGAGGCTTGGCGTACAGGGTCTCCCGCTCTTGCATGGCTTTCCACAACGCCGCGTTACCCATGATCACGGTGTCGAGCACGCGGAATTCGTCGAACGCGAACTGGTCCTGCCGCAGGACACCGAGGCGTTTCGGCCGGGTGACCGATCCCGTCGTGGGCTCGATCTCCCCCGTGAGGATCTTCATGAACGTCGACTTGCCCGCGCCGTTCGGCCCGGTGATGGCATAGCGCCGTCCGGCGATGAACGTGGTGGAGACGTTCTCGAACAGGACCCGCGCCCCGAAACGCATCGTTACTTGATTGACGATGAGCATAACCGCGGATCATAGCGCATCGACGGGGCCGCCGCAGAGCAGCGCTCGGGCGTGGGCTCAACGCGGGATGCGGGCGATCAGCTCGCGCATCTTCTGTTGAATCGCCTGGCTTCCTCCCGAGTAGTTGGAGAGCACGATCGCGACGAACCCCGAGTCGAGATAGATGTCCAGGTTCGAGCTGATGCCGGGAAACCCTCCGCTGTGGCCGACGATGCGGCCGCCGGGCTCGCCACCGGCATCGAAGCCATAACCGTAGCCGGGCGAAGACAGGGCAGGCTTCGGCGCGACGAGCGTCTCGACCAGCTCGCGCTTGACGAGCCGTCCGGCGGTCAGTCCGCGCGCGAAGCGGTACAGATCCTCGACCGTCGAGAAGCAGCCCCCAGCCGGGCCGCCGCGGATCACGTGCTGGAACAGGTTGCTGCGCCAGACGACGCCCTCGGGCGTGCGCTCCCTGGAATAGCCCATGGCCAGGTTGGGGACCGCGACGTCCATGTCGTAGCAGTCGCTCGCGGCCATGCCCGCGGGCGCGTAGATCTCCCGACGCACGAAGTCGAAGTAGTCGCGAGCCGAGGCCGACGCGACGATCGCGCCCGCGACGAGCATCCCGGTGTTGCTATAGCGCCAGTCGGTGCCCGGCTCGAAGGCCAAGGTCTCGTCGGCGACCAGCGGCTTGAAGTCGTCCACCTCACGGTACAGCGCGCGCGACGACTGCTGGAACTTCTCGTTGAAGTAGTTGCCCAGGCCCGATGTGTGGGTCAGCAGGTGCTCGACCCGGACCTTGGTCTTGTCCACCTTGGGGAGCCAGTCCGCCGACAGGTATTTCGAGATCGGGTCGGCGAACGACAGCTTGCCCTGCTCGACCAGCTTGGCCACGGCGACCGCGGTGATCATCTTGTTCATCGAGCCCAGGTTGAACTTGGTGTCCACACGATTCGGGACGCTGTAGCTCTTGCTCGCCTGGCCCCATGCGCCTTGGAGCAGCACGCGATCGCCGCGCGCCAGGAGCAGGGCGCCGGAGAAGACGTCGGCGTCGGCCATGCGCTGGGCGAACTCGCGCAGGGCGGGACCGACCTGCTCGAGGTCGAGCGGGACCGGCGCCGGCAGGTGGCTCGGGGGGCGGGCTGCGGTGACGCTCAACGAGACGATTCGGTGCGGTGGCGCGGGCTCGGTTTCCAGCACGAACGCTTCCCAGGCCTCGGTCAGGCGGTTGCGCACGATGGCCACCGTGCGGTCCGGCGGGTCGCCCGCGGTGTAGTGCCGGATGCCGACGAAGTCGTACCCGCGACTCGATTCGTGCACGTCCGCAAAGACGCGCAGGTGCACGTCCTTCGGCGGGTCTTCGCGAAACGCGGGCGCGAAATGACCCTCGATGAACCGCCAGGCCACGTCCGGGTCTCCGGATTCGAACGCGCCGAGCAGTCCGCGGATGTGGCCCGCGATGGGCTCCTCAGGCAAGCCGGTCGAGTCCTCGTACGCCCCCCGGGCCTCGAGCGGCCCCGCGGCTGCCACCAGCAGCACGAGAACGAACAGCGAAAGCGTCGCCCGCATGGGAAGTCCTCCGCCTCTTGATACGTGCGGGCGCATCCGCGGGTCTGTCGAGCCGCGTGCGGACCCGACTGTGGTAGGGTAACCGGGCTTGGACGATTACCACCCCCCGCCCGCCGCACCGAGGCGCTCCGCGCTGCCGCCGCGCGCGCGATGACACCGCCGGTTCTGCAGATCGACCCGTGGCTGGCGCTTTTCCTCGGCCTGCTGCTCGTGCTGCTCAACGGGTTCTTCGTGGCGGCCGAGTTCGCGCTGGTCAAGGTCCGGCCCACGCAGCTCGATCCGCTCGTGGCGCAGGGCGACCGCCGGGCCCGGGTTGCGCGACACATGGTCCGTCATCTCGACGCGTACCTGTCGGCGACACAGCTCGGGATCACCCTGGCCAGTCTGGCGCTGGGCTGGATCGGCGAGCCCGCGTTCGCCTGGGTCCTCGAGCCCTGGATCCGGCTCATCCCCGGCGCGACGACGGCCCTCGTGCACTCGATCAGTCTGACGATCGCGTTCGTGGTCATCACGGTCCTGCACATCATCGTCGGCGAGCTGGCCCCCAAGTCGATCGCCATCCGCCGCAGCCGAGGCACGAGCCTGTGGATCGCCGTGCCGCTGTACTACTTCTACAAGCTGACCTATCCGGCGATCTGGCTCTTGAATCACGCGGCGAACGGCATCCTGCGTATCGTCGGGATCGAGCCGTTGAGCGAGACCGAGCTGGGACACAGCGAAGAAGAGCTGCGGCGTCTGCTCACCGACCCCAGCCAGGCCGAGTTCTCGAAACAGAAGGGCGAGCTGCTCGACAATGTGTTCGAGCTGTCGCACCGCACGGCGCGCCAGATCATGATTCCACGCGGCGACGTCGTGTACCTGTCGACGAAACGCTCGGTCGCGGAGAACCTGGCCATCGCCCGCCGCAGCGGCCACACGCGCTTCCCGCTGTGCGACGGGGACCTCGATCACGTGATCGGGCTCGTGCACATCAAGGACCTGTTTCGCGCGGGCGAGCCGCCGCCCGAGATGGGAGTCGTCGCCCGCCCGATCAAGTTCGTGCCCGAAACGCTGACGGTCGATCGTTTGCTGCGGCGCATGCGCCGGGAGCGGACGCATCTCGCGGCTGTGCTCGACGAGTACGGCGGGGTCAGCGGGATCGTGACCCTCGAGAACGTGATCGAGGAGATCGTCGGTCCGATCCAGGACGAGTTCGACACGGAGAAGCCCGAGCTCGTACGAACCGGGGACAACGCCTACCAGGTATCAGGCGCGATGCTCGTGGTCGACCTGGAGGACGAGCTGGGAGCCGAGTTCAGCGCGCGCGACGAGGACACGATCGGGGGTGTCGTCGTGTCCGAGCTGGGCCGGCTGCCGCGGGTCGGCGATCGCGTGGAGCTGGGCCGGCTGCGCTTCGAGGTGCTCGAGGTCGATCGCAACCGGGTCCGGACGGTGGCGGTCGCGGTCGAGCGCCCGGCGGAGGAGCCGCAGGACGAATGATGCGACCCGTGTCACCGGGCGACCCGCCGGGTCGTCTACGGGGTGAACGCCTGTGCAACAAGAAGGAGACTGGCCGATGAAGCACCGATCTGCCCTCGGAATCGTCCTGGCCCTGGCCGTGGGGGCCGGCCTTGCGTCCATGCCGGCCCTGGCGCAACACGGCCCGCACGGAGGCCCGCACGGTCCGCACCTCGCGTTCGGGGCCGCGGTGGATGTTCTGCATTCCCTCGACCTCAGCGAGGAGCAGCGGAACCAGATCCACACGATCGTCCAGCGCTACAGGCAGGACGAGCTCGCGGACCGGATGCGCGAGGTGGGCGAAGCGCGCCGAGCCCATCAGCTGAACATCTGGGATCCGAAGGCCCGGGAAGCCGATCTGGCGGCCACGGCCGAGACCGTGGCGCAGCGCGTTCGGGAAGTCGACGCGGTCATGCATCGGATGGCGGCCGAGGTTCTGAGCGTCCTGACCGAAGATCAGCGCGTCCAGTTCCGGACCAAGCTCAGCGAGGCCCCGATCGAAGCCGATGGCCCACCGATGGGGGCGCATCCGCGCATGCCCCGGCAGGCCGGAGGCGCCGCGCCCGAGCATTGAGGCGATGTGGAGCCTGCGATCGCGCCTGAGCCGGACCCGAACGATGTCGCCACGCTGCGCGCTGCGCGGCGTGGCGACCACGAGGCGGGCCGGCTGCTCGTGGCCCGTCACGGAGAGTCGATGATACGTACCGCCCGCAGCATCCTCGGACGCTACGCCGGGACGGACGCGCAGGACGTGGTGCAGGAAGCGTTCGTCGCGGCGCTGGTCACACCGGCGCTGCCGAGCGGGGACGTCGGTCCGTGGCTGCGGGCGATCGCGGCACGCAAGGCGCTCGATTGGCTGCGCCAGTCGTCGCGCCGCGCGGAGGAGCCGCTTCCCGAACACCGCGAGCCTACCGCGACCCCCGACTCGCCGAGCGACGTGATCGCGGTGCGCGATGCCTTGGGGCACCTCGTTCCGCTCGACCGTGCCGTGCTCACGCTCGTCGATCTCGAAGGCCTCTCGATGGCAGAGGCAGCTCGAGCGCTCGGCTCGACCACGATGGCGGTCAAGTGGCGGGCGGTACGCGCGCGCAGGCGGTTGCGCGCGCTGCTCGAGTGTGGCGCATGAGCCGGCGCAGAGACACGGGCCGGCAAGCGCGGCAGACGCTCGAGCGCGCATTGCTCGGCGCCGACACATCGCCGGAGCGTCTGGTCGAGGCGGTGCCTCTGATCCTCGCCGAAGCGGAGCGGCGCCGGCGGCGGCACGGGCGGCCGGAGGTCGCGTCGGTCGCGCGCTCGTGGCTTCCGCGGCTCGCGCTCGCGGCGGCCGGGCTCGTGGCGGCGGCCTGGCTCTGGCCCGCGGATCGCGCGTCGAGCGAGGCCGACGACGTCGCGGCGCTCGACGCCTGGATCGTCACCGGCAATACCGAATCCGCGGTCGCCGATCCGGTGCTGGACGCGCTCGTGCGGCGGGAGGATCGTCCGTGATCCAGGCGACGAATGGCAAGCGCGCGGTCGGCGCGACGCTGCTCGTCCTCGGTACGTTCGTCCTGGGGATGATCGCGGGCGCCGCCCTGCTGCACATCGCCTCGCGGTCGCTGCCCAGGTCCCCGTTCCCCGGCATGGCGCGGCGGCATGGCCCGCCGATCGAGCACATCCGGCACGATCTGGGCCTGACGCCGGAGCAAGCGGAGAAGGTCCGCGCCATCCTCGACGAGACGCACGAACGCATGCGGGCCGAGGCCGATGCGACCCGCGAGAGCATCCGCGAGGTCCTCACGCCCGAGCAGCGCGAGCGCTTCGACGCCATGCACCCGGGCCACGGCCCCCCCGGCTCCCTCCCCCGCCGTCACTGAGGCCAAAGCGCGGTAGACTCGCAGGCGCCTTGAGCCTCCTCGCCTTCGACGACGTGCACAAGAGCTACGGCGACACCGTCGCGCTGCGCGGAGTGTCGTTCGAGGTCCGACCGGCCGAGGTGTTCGGCCTCCTCGGACCGAACGGTGCCGGCAAGACCACCCTGATCCGGATCCTGATGGACATCCTGCGTGCCGATCGCGGCACGATCCGCCTGTTCGGTGAGCCGCGGCGGCGCGAGCATCTCGATCGCGTGGGCTACCTGCCGGAAGAGCGCGGGCTCTACACCAAGCAACCCGTCCTCGAGGTCATGACCTACTTCGGCGCGCTCAAGGGACTGGCACGCGGCGAAGCCCGGCGCCGGGCCAGGGTGTGGCTCGAGCGGATGAGCCTCGCCGAGACGGCGAAATGGCGGGTAGAGCGGTTGAGCAAGGGCATGAGTCAAAAGGTCCAGATCGCCGCGACGCTTCTCTCGGATCCCGAGATCTGCGTGCTCGACGAGCCGCGCTCCGGGCTCGATCCGGTCAACGCGCGCCTGGTCGACGACCTGATCCGCGAGCGGCGCGAGCGTGGGCGCGCCACGATCCTGTCCACGCACCAGATGAACCAGGTCGAGACGCTGTGCGATCGCGTGGCCCTGATCGATCACGGCCGGTTGATGGTCTACGGCGCCGTCCAGGAAGTGCGCGAGCGCTACTCGCTGCCCGAGGTGCGCGTGCAAGCGGCGGCCCGGCCGCCGCTCGTCCGCGGCGTCGAGGAGGTGATCGGCGAGATCGGCGGGAGCTGGCGCCTCAAGCTGACGGGCGAGCGCGGCCCGGCCGACGTCCTGACCGACCTGGTCTCCGCGGGAGCGAGAGTCGAGCGCTTCGAGAAGGTGCTCACTCCGATGGAGGACATCTTCGTCCGCGTCGTGCGCGAGGGGGTCGCCTGATGCGCGCCCACCGGATCTACACCGTCGCGGCGTTCGAGTTTCTGGCCACGGTCAAGTCCAAGGGCTACCTGATCACCACGTTCGGGATGCCCGTGTTCCTCGCGCTGTACGGGGGCGTGCTGTCGATCCCGCGCTGGATCGAGTCCCGGCGCGCGCAGGAAACGTCCGTGTACGGGGTGGTCGATCCGGGCGCCGTGCTGCGCCTGGTGAGCGACGTCGAGGAGTCGGCCGTCGAGGTGCCGGACGCCATGCGGGAAGCGCTCGCGAGGCCGGGGCAGGGGGCCGAGATCGGCCGGCAGCTCGCGCGCTGGAACGACGTCGTGTTCCGGCCGTTCGCCTCCGAGGACGCGGCCAAGGCAGCGGTCCGGCCTGGGACGATCAAGGGCTACTTCGTGATCCCCGCAGACTACCGGGCGACCGGCCGGGTGATCCTGGTCTCCGGCGAACGAACGCTCGGAGCGTCCGAGGCCCGGGCGGCGTTGTCGAAGCTGCTCCTCGAGCGGCTGCTCGAGGGCACCGTTCCGGACGATCTGGCGACGCGGATCCGCGAGCCGATCGCGACGACAGAGCGCTTCATCCTGGACAAGGGCGGCGAGCTGCGCAAGGGCGGCATCGTTGCGATCGTGCTCAAGTTCGCCGTGCCGCTGGTGCTGATGATGCTGCTCTTGGTCTCGATCCTGATGAGCGCGGGCGCGTTGGTCCAGGCCACGGCGATCGAGAAGGAGAACAAGGTCGTCGAGGTGCTGCTGTCCTCGGCGCCGTCGGACGAGATCCTGCTGGGCAAGCTGCTCGGCCTCGGCGCGGCCGGAGCGCTGCAGATCGCCGTCTGGTTCTCGATGCTCGGTGTGGCCGCGCTGGCCTTCACGGCCTCGCTGGTGGCGTTCGGCGTCGACGCGCCGTGGCTCGGCATGGCGACCGCCGTGCTGGTCTACCCGCTGGCCTACCTGTTCTACGGCAGTCTGATGCTCGGTACCGGGTCGATCGGCGCGCACCAGCGCGAGGCCAACCAATGGGGCATGATCTGGTCCCTGCTCCTCGTCGTGCCGATCTTCTTCTTCGAGACGCTGCTGCGCGACCCGCACGGAACGACGGGCCACGTGCTGACCTGGATCCCGCCCTTCACGCCGATCGTCCTCGTGTTCCGGACCACGATCGACGCGGCCGGCATCGCCGCCTGGGAGATCGCGGGCTCGCTCGCGCTGCTCGTCGGCGCGACGTGGTTCGCGATCCGTTTCTCGGCCCGACTCTTTCGCGTGGGAATCCTGCTCACCGGCGCGCGGCCCAAGCTACGGCAGATCTGGCGCCAGGCCCGGCTGTCCTAGGACCGCCGTCGGATCGTCGCCCGATCGACACGCTCGGCGCCGGGCATGCGCACCGAGCGCTCGTGGGTCATGTCGACGACCCAGCCGCTGCGCGTGTCGATGACGTACTCGGCACGGTCCTCGATGTCGACGGCGTCGATCGCCGCGGAGAGATCCGCTGTCATCTCGGTGCCGCCGAGGAGCGAGCCGACGAGCGCGCGGATTGCCGAGCCCGCGCGCTCGCGGTCGACGCGCTGCGTCCAGGTCACCCGCGCCATGCCGGTGTCCGCGTCGTAGGAATCGAGCGCCAGCGTGCCCTGGCTCGGCAGCGGAGCCGTGCCGGACGGGCTCGCGATCTGGGTCTCGTACTCGATCGGCACGCCGGGCTCGAAGCGCCAGCCGAGCGGCAGGAAGTAGACCGAGGCCGACTTGGCCACGTGCTCGAGGATCGCCTGCTCGCTCTCGTAGGTCGTGGCCAACTGCGCGAGCAGACCGTCGATCAGCTCCATCGGAGCATCCTGCGCCGCCAGCTCCTTGCGCAGGGAGGCGCCGATGCGCTTCATCTTCCGGCGGACCTCGGCGGCGTTGCGCACGCCGGTGGGCGTTCCGTCCGCGTCGATCACGATCTCGAGACCGACCCCGGCCGTCATCTTGACCAGCTGCTCGAGGACCGGCTGTCCCGTCACGCCTCGCGTGTCGATGTTGGGACGCCCCGACACCCAGTGCACGACGTAGCCGTCCGGCCCCGCCTCGAGCACCTCGAGGTCGAGGATCGACGAGGCCTTCATCGAGGGCTTCGTCTTGTTGCCGTCGGTTCCCCGTCTGGAGGTGTGCTCCTCGCGTAGCGCCAGACGGTCGCCCTTCGACCAGCGCGGGACGGCCGACACGATCGAAGCCGGGTCGTTCGCCCGCTCGGGTACTGCCTGGACGAACCCGACCGCGAGAGATAGAGCTACCAGCGTGACGCCGACCTCGGGGAGCCGCATGGGGGTGACCTCCGCGCCCGAATGTCGTCTCCCGCCGCCCCCGGGGCAAGGAACGGGCGCACCCTTCTTTTCTGCCCCAAATGAGGCAGGATGGAGCCATGCGGATCTGGAAGCACTGGGTCAAGGAGACGGCACGGGTGACCGGGCCGCGGGGGAAAGTGCTCGAGCTGGGCGCCTGGGGCGGCTCGGCGACGAGCCTCGACGACGCTCGCCGTCGGGCGCGCGAGGTCCTCGCGTCGATCGTGCGGCGCGTCGAGGCGGGCCAGGACCTGGAGCGCTACGCGTACTCGGACCGGCCGCTCCGCGAGGAGATCGTCGAGGAGATCGACGGCGCGGTGATCACACGCAACTCCCACGGCGCGCTCGTGCTGAATACGCGCGAGGCGATGTTCATCGACGTCGATGTCGAGGCGGAGCCCCGCGCTGGGATCGGCCGCACGGTCGCGGGGCTCTTCGGGCGCAAGCGCGAGCCCACCGAGCATGCCGGCCTCGCGGGCGTGCGCCAGGCGGCGGCGCGCTGGCCCGAGATGGGACTGCGCGTGTACCGGACGTGCAAGGGGCTGCGCTGTCTCGTCACGAGCGCCACCTTCGATCCGCAGTCCAGCGAGGCCCAGGCGGTCCTGACCGCGTTCGGCAGCGATCCCCTGTATGTCCGGCTGTGTCTGGCCCAGGAGAGCTTCCGGGCGCGACTGACGCCCAAGCACTGGCGAATCGGCGTGCCGCGTCCGCCCGTGCGCTACCCGTGGTCCGACGCCGCCGAGCAGCAGCGCCACCTGGAATGGGTCCGGGCATACCAGGAGCGGGCGACGGGCTACTCGACCTGCGAGCTGCTGACCACGCTCGGCCCACCCCGCATCGCACCCGAGGTCGAGCCGATCGTGACGCTGCATGACCGGCACGTCTTCACGCCCGCCGGGGGCCGCCTGGCCTAGGGGGCGGAAAAGAAGGGTCTCCGCATCTACAATGGGGAACCCTTTTCACCCGGAGACTCCCGCATGAGACGGAACACGTTCCTCCTCTCGCTCGCCTTGGCCTTCGTCTCCACCGCGGCACTGGCCGCGGATTGGCCGCATCTACGCGGCCCCGCGCTCGACGGACGCACGCCGGGCGGGGGAGCGCTCGACTCGGCCTCGGCTCTCGAGGTGGCGTGGAAAGTCCCGCTCGGCTCGGGCTACTCGGGTGTGGCGGTTGCGGGTGGCCGGGCGGTGACCCTCTATTCGGACGGGAAGACCGACTGGATCGCCGCCTTCGATGCGGCGACCGGCAAACAGGCCTGGCGCCACAAGCTCGGCGAGGCCTACAAGGGCCACGACGGGTCGGACGATGGCCCGCTCAGCTCGCCCGTCATCGGCGAGGGGCACGTCTTCGCGATCGATGCCCGGGGCGGTCTCGTTGCGCTGCGCCTGGCCGACGGGACGCCGGCCTGGACGCGACAGCTCGTCTCCGACTTCGGCGCGAAAGCGCCCGACTACGGCTTCACCACAACGCCGCTCGTCGAGGGGCGGATGTTGATCGTCCAGGCCGGTGGCTCGGACAACCGCATGCTCGTCGCGCTCGAAGCACGAACCGGGACGACCGCCTGGACCCAGGGCGGCGACGGTGTCGACTACCAGTCGCCGATCGTGATGCCGCTCGCCGGGAGCCGTCACCTGGTCGCCGTGGGCAAGAAGTCGCTCGCCGGCTTCGATCCCCAGACGGGCAAGGTGCTCTGGACCAAGGAGTTCCCCGACGGCACGCGCGCGGGGAACGCGACGCCGACCTACATCGATGACGACCGGTTCCTCATCTTGATGGGCGGCGACGCGCGAGTGTTCCGCCTGGCGAAGGCCCAGTCCGGCTTCGACCTCAGCGAGCTCTACCAGTCGAACGCGCTCGGAGGGAGCTACGCGCACCCCGTGTACCACGACGGCCACGTCTACGGCTTTCGCGGCCAGATCCTGACCTGCATCAACGCCGCGACCGGCGAGCGCGTCTGGCGCTCGCGCGAGCCGGGGGGCGACGGCCTGATCCTGGTCGACGGCAAGCTCGTGATCTTCGCGACCAAGGGCAACGTCGTCGTCGCCGACGCCACACCGGAGGGCTACAAGGAGCGCGCCCGGGTCCGGGCACTCCCGGGGAGCAGCCTCACCTGGCCGAGCTTCGCCGACGGACGGATCTTCCTGCGCAATCTCGATGCGCTGGCCGCGGTGACGGTCCGCCACGGCGGTGGCGCCGCTCCGGTCGCCACGAAGGCCGAGAGCAAGAGCGAGTTCGGGCGCTGGGTCGGCCAGGTCGAGAGCGCGAGCGACAAGACGGCGATGGTCGACGCGCTCTTCGCGCGGACGGCCCAGACTCCGATCGTCGAGGACGGATACGTGCACTTCGTGTACCGCGGCGCGGCCAAGGACGTCGCGGTAGCGGGATCGATGAACGACACGGAGAACCCCGAGCCGATGCGCCGCGTCGAGGGCACAGACCTGTACTACCGCACGTACGAGCTCGAGCCGGGCGTGCGCTGGGAGTACGCGTTCCAGACCGATTACGAGACCTGGGGACCGGATCCGCACAACCCGCGCTCCGTGCCCGCGATCGAGGGCGACCAGAAGCTGTCCGAGGTGGCGACGGGCGGCCAGGCGCCGCCCAAGTTCCTCGAGAGCCCCACGGGCGCGCGCGGGCGCATCGACACCTTCGCGCTGAAGAGCCAGGCGCTGGGAGCCGACAAGGAAGTCAAGGTCTGGGTGCCGCCGGACTACGACACGAGCAAGCAGTCCTACCCGCTGCTCGTGGTCAACGACGGGAACGCATGGCTCGACAAGGGCCTGCTCGCGACCGCGCTCGACAACCTCGTGGGACCGCGCGTCGCCCCCGTCGTCGTGGCGTTCGTCCCCGCGGCGGGCCAGTGGTGGTTCGAGGCGGGCGGCAGCCGCACCGATGACTACGCACGCATGCTCGCAGAGGAGCTCGTACCGGAGCTCGAGAAGCGCTACCGGCTGATCGCCAAGCCCCAAGCGCGTGCCGTGCTGGGTAACCGCTTCTACGGGTTCAGCACCGCCTATGCCGCGGTCGAGCACCCTCAGGTATTCGGCAAGGCCGCGATCCAGAGCGTGTACCTAGGGCTCGGCCACGTGGACGACCTGGCGATCAAGGTCGGCAAGCGCACGGAATCCTCGCCCCGGTTCTACCTGGACTGGAATCGCTTCGACGAGCGCAACATCGACCGCGGCTGGGACTTCGCCCAGGACAGCCGCCAGTTCGCCGACATGCTGCGCCAGGGCGGCTACTCCTTCGACGGCGGCGAGGTGGTCGACAGCTACGGCTGGGGCGGCTGGCGCGGCCGTATCGATCGCGTGCTGGCCACACTGTTCCCGCTGGGGTAGATGATCGAACACGACTGGAAGCCGTTGCTCGACCGCGCGCTCGCGCACGCGGTCGAGCACCTGAGCTCGCTGCCGGAGCGCCCGGTCGCGCCGCGCAAGGAAGCGGCGGCGCTTCTCGCCGAGATGAACCGGCCGATCCCCGAAGACCCCACACCGGCGATCGACGTGCTCGACGAGCTGGTGCGGATCGCGGAGCCCGGCCTGACCGCGATGCCCGGAGGGCGGTTCTTCGGCTGGGTCATCGGCGGCGCCGTCCCAGCCGCGCTCGCGGCCGACTGGCTGACCTCGGCCTGGGACCAGAACGCCGGCTCGGCCGAGGGTACCCCCGCCGCCGCAGCGGTCGAGCAGGTGGCGATCCGCTGGGTCCTCGAGCTGCTCGACCTGCCTCGGCAGTCGTCGGCCGCGCTCGTCACCGGGGCGCAGATGGCCAACTTCGTCTGCCTGGTCGCCGCGCGCGATCGGGTGCTCGAAGCGGTGGGATGGGACGTCGAGACGAACGGCCTGGCCGGCGCGCCGCGCGTTCGCGTTGTCGTCGGAGCCGAGCGTCACGACACGCTCGACCGCGCGCTGCGCTTCCTCGGCTTCGGCACCGGCCCGACGGTCGTCGTCGAAGCCGACGAGCAGGGACGAATGAGCCCCGCAGCGCTCGCGCGACACCTTGCACCGCCCGAGCTGCCGACGATCGTCTGCCTGCAGGTCGGGAACGTGAACGGCGGAGCGATCGATCCGCTCGAGGAGATCGTCGTCGTCGTCGAGCACCTGCGCAGACGGCTCCCGGCTGGCGCGGTGTGGCTCCATGTCGATGGCGCCTTCGGGCTCTGGGCGCGCGCCAGCCGCACGCTCGGCCCGCTCGTCGCCGGAGTCGAGCACGCGGACTCCTGGGCCACCGACGCCCACAAATGGATCAACACGCCCTACGACTGCGGCATCGCGATCCTCGCCGACTCGCTCGCGCACCGCAGGGCGATCGGCATCCACGCCGCGTATCTCCCGGACCACGACGATCCGGACGTGCGCGTCCCGTTCGACTGGACGCCGGAGCTGTCGCGGCGCGCGCGCGGTTTCGCGCTATGGGCTGCGCTGCGACAGCTCGGACGGAGTGGCGTCGAGGAACTGGTCGACCGCACGTGCCGGCTGGCGCGCTCGTTCGCCGAGAAGCTGGCCTCGGCGGATGGAGTGGAGGTTCTGAACCAGATCCGGCTCAACCAGGTAGTCGTGCGATTCCGCGATCCGGCGGGGCGCGACGACGACGCGCACACGCGCGGGGTCGTCCGGCGGACCCAAGCCGACGGCACGTGCTTCCCCACTCCGACCGTGTGGCGCGGCGTCGCCGCGATGCGCATCTCCGTCTCGAACTGGTCCACGGACGACGCGGACGTCGAGCGATCGATCGCCGCGATCCTGCGCGCCCATCGCGTCTCAGTCTGACTCGCCCCGTCTCAGTCTGAGACGCTGGCGCAGTCACCGATCCTCGGAATCCAAAGGAAAGGCCCGAGTCGTAACTGGGCCCGTCGGTTGCAGAAAGCAACCGCCATGGGCCCGCTGTTGGCGCTCTTGCTCGTGCTCGCGGCATTCGTCGCCTTCCGGGCGCGTGGCTTGCTCCGTCGAAACGAGGGGCGCAAGGCGGGTCAGACAGGGGAGATGTCTCAGGTCCGACGTGCGATCGACACGGTTCTCGTGGCGGTGAAGGGACGGTTCGCGGCCTCGCCGCCTCGCGCCGGCCTCGGGCGGCAATACCGGGTGGCGCAAACCGCTCGCCGCCGTCCCATGCAGCGAGGGCGTCCCACGAGACGTCCGAATCGCCGGGAAGGCGACGCCCTGGGTGGGCGGCTGGCCCGTCACGCCTCGCGGTGAGGGCTACTCGACGGTACCCTGACTGCCGCATGCGCTCGATCATCCGTGGAACCGGAATGCACGTCCCGTCGCACGTCGTGGACAACCACCGCCTGTCGCGCGTGATGGACACGACCGACGAGTGGATCGTCCAGCGCACCGGGATCTCGACACGACATTTCGCCGGGTCGGGTGAGGCGACGAGCGATCTTGCGGTGCCCGCTGCGGCACGGGCTCTCGAGGACGCGGGTGTCGACCGGGCCTCCGTCGACTACGTCGTCTTCGCCACGATGACGCCCGACCAGCTGTTCCCGGGGGCCGGGTCGGCATTCCAGCACAAGCTCGGTCTCGGCCACGTGCCGTGCCTCGACATTCGCCAGCAGTGCGCGGGCTTCCTCTACGGCCTGCAGGTCGCGGACGCCGTGATCCGCTCGGGTCAGCACGCCACGGTGCTCGTCGTCGGAGCCGAGGTGCACGGCGGGTTCATGCCCTGGTCCTGGGACGTCGTGCTCGGCACGTCCGATCGCGCGGTCACGCCCGAGGAGTACGCGTGGAACACGCGCTTCCGCGATCGCACCGTGCTGTTCGGCGACGGCGCGGGCGCCTTCGTCCTCGCGCCGGGGTCCGAGGACGATCGCGGGCTTCTCGACATCGAGCTGCACACGGACGGAGCGTACGTCGAGTCGATGTGGGTTCCCGCGTGCGGTAGCGCCTACCGGCCTTACGTCGACCGGCAGATGATCGAGGAGGGCCGGACCGTCCCGATCGTGGAGGGGCGCGAGGTATTCAAGGCCGCTGTGACCCTGATGCCCGAGGTGGTCACGGGGATCCTGGCCCGGAACGGCCTCGGCACGGACGACCTCGACCTGCTCCTGATGCACCAGGCGAACCTGCGCATCAACGAGGCCGTGCAGAAGCGGCTCGGTCTTCCCGACCAGAAGGTCTACAACAACATCCAGAAGTACGGGAACACCACCGCGGCGACGTTGCCGCTCGCTTTCCACGAGGCGCGGCGCGAGCGCGCGCTCGGCCCGGGGGCGCTCGTGTGCCTCGTGGCGGTCGGCGCCGGGCTCAACTGGGGCGCCGCGCTGTACCGCTGCTGACCGCAGCTTCCCTCACTCCACCGAGCCGACGAGATAGAGCAGCACGGCGTCGGTGCCGAGCGACACCCGCTGGATCGCGGCCGAGCCCCGACTACCTGGCGCGAGCGTCACGGGCTCGCTTGGCACGGAGTCGAGGCCGAGCCCGATCCGCGTCGGGCTGAACTCGACGAGCGGCGACGTCGCCGTCCCGGCGGGCCCGAGCGCGATGTAGACGACGGCGGCGAACAGCGGAGCGGCGACCAGCATCCCGGTCACACGCCGGCGGCGAACGCGCGCACGCTCGACCCGCGCGATCCGTGCGCGCAGCCGCTCGACGCCCCCGGTTGGGGGAACGAGCTCTTCAAACGCGCCGTCGGGCCGAGATCTCACGGGTCGATGTCTCCAGCTCCATCTTGCGGCGCAGAACCGTGAGCGCTCGATGCCGCCGCGAGCCGACCGTCCCCGCCGGGATCGACAGCACGCGGCCGATCTGGTCGTAGGTCATCTCGGTCAGCTCGCACAGCAGCACGACGTTGCGCAGGTCGTCGGGCAGCTCCTGGACCGCAGCCCGCACGCGCGCTCGCTCGTCCGCGCTCGTCGCATGATCGTCCGGATGGGCTGCCGAGAGGGCGATGCGGACCGACTCGAGCGGCACCCAGGCCCAGCGCTTGCGCCGGCGCAGCCGTGAGGCCGCCAGGTTCAGCGCGATGCGATAGACGAACGGCTCGGCCGTCGCCACGTCGACCCGTGCGCGGGTGTCCCACAGGCGGACGAACGCCTCCTGCACGACGTCGTGGGCGTCCTCGGCGTTCCACAGCCAGCGATAGACGACGTTGTAGATCGGCTTTTCGAGCCTGCGGTACAGGTGCTCCAGCTCGAGCTGATCCATGTATGAAGTTCATGCCGGGAGGTCGGCCGCGACCACATAGTACAGGGTCAGGTCGTCCCGGCCCGCGCCGGCGAAGGCGGCGGGTGGGTCGCCTGCGTAGCCGCTCTCGGCCAGCACGAGCACCTGTCCGCGTTTCAGCACCACGCGTGTGTTCAGCTCGTGCGGTGTCCGGTTCACGCCGAGGCGGATCTCGGCCACGACGTCCGCCGCCGAGGTCGCCGCGCGCTGCCGGACGGCCGATTGGCGGCCGTTGTTCGAGGCAAACTCGTCGCCGACCGACGTGACGCGCAGGTGCTCGAGCAGGCTGAACTCGGTCGGACCCTGCTTCGCCGCGACCTGGCCCAGCGCCGCATCGAGAGCGGGCAGCCCGTCGGTACCGAGCACGACGAAGCCCGGGCCCTCACGCCGCGGTTCGCTCGCCGCTGGTCGGCCCGGGGCCGAGCGCCGGCCGACGAGGATCCAGTAGTCGAGAGCCACGGCCTGCGGCCCCCGCTTCTCGGGCGCGGCTTGCTTCAGTTGCTCGACGAACGCCTGCACGCCCGTCTGGATCGTCGGCGGGGCGACGACGAGGACCGTGCCCGACGGTCCGACCGACACGGATCCCTGCACCTTGTCGCCGATCACCAGCGCGTTTCGCAGCATCTGGCGCGCCTCATCCTCGTAGCCCGGTGGAACCTGGTACGTCCGCAGGAACACCTGAGGCTCCTGCGGAGCGGGGGCCGGGCCGCGCCAGCAGGCGGGCGCAAGGAGCAAGGCGGTCAACAGCGCGGCTGTGGCGATCGTGCGGTTCGTCATGGGTTCTCCTCTCGGTCTCTCCTACGCCCGAGCCTCCGAATCCTTCGGAGATTCCGTACCGCTTCCCTAACCCCGGGTTAGGGAAGCGGTACGGAATAGGGGTTCCACTCCGGGCAAGGAAACCGCAGAATCCCGGGGTGATCCGCTTCACGGCCCTCGACATCTTCTGGACCGCCGCGTTCCTGCTGCTGATGGTCGGCGGGGCGTTCGTGTTCTACCGCCTCGCCCGGCGCTCCGAGTCCGACTTCTTCCTCGCCGGCCGCGGGCTGCCGTGGTGGCTCCCCGCGGCGAGCGTGTTCAGCACGCACACGGCGACCGACACGCCGATGTGGATCGCGGGCGTGCTCTACGTCCACGGCCTCCGTGGGCTGTGGTACACGTTCTTCGCGGCCTGGACCGCGATCGCCGCATTCGTCTCGGCACGCATGTTCCGCCGCTCGCTGGCCTACACCCAGGCCGAATGGCAGCTCCTGCGCTACCACGGCCTGGGTGCCGAGCTCCTGCGCGGCTGGCTCGCCGGCTGGCAAGTGTTCATGAACATGTTCATTCTCGGCTGGGTCGGCATCGCCATGGGCAAGGTGTGTGCGTTCGCCTTTGGCTGGCCGGTGTGGGTCGGCCTGGTCGTGCCGAGCGTGATCACGGCAGCCTACACGCTCGCCGCGGGGTACTGGGGCGTCGTGATGGGCGACTTCCTCCAGGGGATCGTCGCCGTGTTCGCGATCGTGTTGCTCGCGGGCGTCGGTCTCGCGGCGGTCGGTGGCCCGACTGCCCTCGTCGAGCGGCTCGACGCGCTCGGCGGAATGTGGCGGCTCGACGCGCTGGCCTTCACCGGCTGGACCAGCGGCGACTTCCCGGTGCTGTGGTGGCTGACCATGCTCGTGATCGCAGTGATCGGCGGCTTCGGCATGGGCACGAGCATCGACTGGTACGTCGAGGCGCAGCGCATCCAGTCGGCGCGCACGCTGCGCGATGCGAGCTGGGGCATCTGGGCCGGCGGGGCGATCACGCTCGTGCGCAACGCGTTCTGGGCCGTGACGATCCTGGCGTTCTTCGTCCTCTTGCCGGGTCTCGGGCGCACGGCGGACTTCGAGCTGGCCTGGTTCCGCATGGGGTTCGAGCTCTTGCCCGCGGGGCTCGTCGGCCTGTTCTTCGCCGCGATCCTGGCGATCCACCTGTCGACGATCTCGAGCCACCTCAACCTGGGCGCGCTCTACTTCACCCGGGACCTGTATCAGCGCTACCTGCACCCGGAGGCGACCGAGCGCGCGCTCGTCTGGGTCGGGCGGGCCACGACCGCCGTCCTGCTCGTCGGCTCCTTCTTCTACGGGCTGATGATGGAGGAGATCACGAGCTGGTTGATCTTCGCGCTGTGGCTGATGATGGCCGGCGTATGGCTCCCCAACATCCTCCAGGTCATCTGGTGGCGCTTCAACGCCTGGGGCTACCTGGCGGCGTGGATCGCGAACCTCGGCGTGTCGTGGCTCGTGGTATGGGTGCTGCCCGCGTTCGGCGTGCTGCCGAAGCTGCCCGACTACCTGCAGTTCTGGGCGCTGATGGCGCTCGGCGTGCTCGCGTTCCTGCCGGCCACGCTGCTCACGCGCGCCGAGCCGATGAACCACCTGGTCGAGTACTACGTGATGACGCGGCCGCTCGGCTTCTGGGGTCCGGTGCGCCGGGAAGCGATCCGGCAAGGCCGCATCACGCAGGCCGACGACGCCCGGGCCTGGACGCGCGCGGACTGGACGGCGATCGTGCTCTCGCCGATCGTGTTCGCCTGCCTGCTCTTCGGGCTGACCGGGGCGCTATTGCTCCAGCGGTCGGGGTGGCTTCTCGTCGTGG
>Ga0180085_1000239_pt1 | contig 19314 bp, 13 predicted proteins | sample EasRiv730_16_10D_FD_123013 | JGI IMG/M metagenome (GOLD analysis project Ga0180085, IMG submission 123013) | Soil microbial communities from meander-bound floodplain in the East River, Colorado, USA - East River metaG ERMLT730_16_10D | ecosystem: Environmental > Terrestrial > Soil > Floodplain ... | reverse complement strand
AGGTCCAGGCGCGACTGCGCGGCGCGGGCTACGACCTGAGCTGGGGTCCGGGGAAGACCCCGGACGGCAAGCGCGCGATGGCGTTCGTCGACGACCCGGACGGGTACGAGATCGAGCTGCTCGCGGGCCGGTAGACGGTTCCCCTCCCAGACAGCAAAGCCTCCCGGCCGGGTGGGTCCGCAAGGAGCCACCAAGCGAAGTAGAATGCCGCCAGCGGACCGGGAGCTCTGCAACGGGGGGAGTGCGCGTGGCACGCTCGCGCGTGGTGAGGTCGCAAGAGGCGCGGCTCCGTCCCGTGCGTTCCACCGATGGGTCGGACTTGGAACCCACCCGGCTCCGACTCGCCCTCGCGCAGATGTCGACCCGTCTCGTCAAGGCACGCAGTCGGTTTCAGCAACTCACCCACCTGACCGCGGTGACCAGTCTCGCGAACGATGTTCGAGATCTCGGCGAGTCGGAGCCGCTGGCGCCGCCGGTCCACCCGCGATGCGCCGAAACGCTTCGGACGGTCCATGGTGCTCCCTGCGACGAGCAATGGCGTGAGCACATCCGCGCCAGTCGGGTCTCTCGGCGAAGCCACAGTCATACGTGTCCCCTCGGGCTTCGCTGCTCCTGCGTTCCGATCTTCCTCGGCGGGGCGTTCGTGGGGGTGGCGAAGTTGGTTGCGGATGCCAGGACGTCCGCTTCGGACTTCTCGGCGGCTACGGCGACGTTGGCGCTGACCGTTTCGCTGAGCTGTCACGAGTCGTACGTGTCGCTCTTGCGCGACGAGCTGCAGGCCCTGCAGCGGGGCGCTCACGGGCCCGGGCGCAAGTCACCGGAATACCCGACGCCCTCCGGCGTTGCCCGCGGAGAGAGGGTCACGGTCGCGACCGCTGGGATCGTGCAGCGGACTCTCGATTATCTCCACGGCCACCACCACGAGCCCGACCTGTCCCTGCGCGTGGTCGCTGCGGCCGTGGGATGCAACGGGAAGTACCTGACGAACCTCTTCACGTGCACCGTGGGACAGCGCATGCACGCCTACCTCGTCGGGCTGCGTGTGGGCCGCGCGACCCGAAATCTGCTCAACACCGATCGACCGATCAAGCAGATCGCCGTCGAATCCGGCTTCGCGGACGCGGGGCGTCTGGAGCGTGCCTTCCGCCGACACGTCGGGGTCACCCCCAGCGTGTACCGCCGCATCTTCGCGGGTCACTGAGCCGCGCCCCGTCGACCTGACTTATCGCCTATCGATCCAACCTTTTGCCTGTCGAATCCCGTTGTACGTCTCGGGGTTGCTCCTATAGTTCCGGCAGCGCGGAAACGACCAATCCAGGGGGAGGGCGATACGCAATGACACGCAACCGGTTCCTTCTATTCACTGTGGTCATCGTCCTGGGGATGTTCGGCATCGGATCGGCCCAGGCGGGCGAGCCGAAAGTCGACGTCTGTCACGTCCCGCCGGGCAATCCTACGAACTTCCACACCATACGAATCGGCCCAGACGCCCTCTCGGATCACCTCGCGCACGGTGATCTTGAAGGAGCGTGCGACGCTCTGTGCGCTCAGCTCTGTAACGACGGGGATGCATGCACGATCGACGACACGGGCCAGTGCGAGAGCCAGGGGTGTCCAATTGGACGCGACGCTGTCGACTGCAGCGACGGCAATCTGTGCACTGCGGATATGTGCGACGCCGTGAACGGGTGCAGCAACCCCACGGCGGTGTGGTGCAACGCCCCAGATCTGTGCACCAGCAGCACGTGTGATCCGCTTACGGGTCAATGTGCCGAAACGCCGCTCGTGTGTCCTGAGAGCGAACCGTGCGATCTGGCCAACGGCCTTTGCGGTGGTGGAGGAGAATGCGGGACTCCCCCACCCGGCGACGACTGCCCGTGTGACTTCTCACAGGCGACTCTCGACGCCTTGTTCGCCGGACCATACGTTTTCAACCAACCAAGGTGTATGAACTATCCAGGGCGGGGGCATGTATTGTATGCCGATTTTTCACTGGCGGTTGTCGAATTCAGCCACTTGATCAACACCCCCACCTCCCTGGTCCACCCATCGTGCGGCCTCATGGAGACGTTCGACGGCTCTTCCCTCTCACCCTACTTTTGCAACTTGACTCCCGAGCAAGCCGCCTCGTGCTTGGCCGACCTCGTGGCGTACGAACCCTGCCCTTGCCCCCAAAACTCTTTCTGCCCTTGGCAACCGTGAGGGCGAGCCGTTCGCTGACACCGCGGTGACCGTCCGGGAGGCTGCTCGAGAGCCGGTAGACGGTTCCTGCGCGGGCCTATTTCGAGGTCGCCCGCCAGAGTTCGAGCATCCGGGCGATCGCGTCGATGCTGCGCCGGGTGAGACGCCGCTCGGCGCGGCGTCCACCTGAACCGCCCCGACTTTCCCGGAGGCCCCATTTCTTGAGAGGATGGGGTCATGGGACGACCGAGCAGATACTCACCTGAGGTTCGGGAGCGGGCGGTCCGGATGGTCCTGGAGCACCAAGGGGAGCACTCCTCCCAGTGGGCAGCGATCGGGTCCATCGCGGTGAAGATGGGTTGCACGGCCGAGACCTTGCGCAGGTGGGTCCGGCAGGCCGAGCGGGACTCGGGACGACGTCCCGGGTTGACCACCGAGGAGCGACAGCGCTTGAAGGATCTTGAGCGGGAGGTTCGTGAGCTGCGGCGAGCGATCGAGATTCTCCGGAAGGAATCGGCGTTTAGGGAACGAGGAGCCGCTGCCGTGGCGGATGGCCGGAGCGAGCGCTGTCGCTTTCGTTCACGGTTGGGCCAGGACCCTTCCTGGGAGAATACCCCGGGTAGGACCTCGGGACGTCGGGTCCTGCTAGCCTGATCCCGATGGCCTCCTGGATCGAAGCGTTTCGCGAGCCTCCGCATCGCTGTTCGTATCTTCCGAACGAGCGGGCGTCGCTTGACGTCCGCATCGCGGTCGATGTGTCGGCCGACGAGTTCGGGGCCATACTGGCGCGCGGGTGGCGGCGCTTCGGCCCGAGCTACTTCCGGCCCGCCTGTGTCGCCTGCTGCGCGTGTGTGCCGACCCGAATCCAGGTTGCGACGTATCGCGCGAGCGAGAATCAGAAACGAGCACGGAATCAGTCCGCGCAGCTCGTTCGGCTGGTCGGCGCACCCATCGTCGACAACGAGCGTCTCGAGATCTACGCGCGCTGGCGCAGCGATCGCGAACGCAAGCGCAGCTGGGACGCGGCGCCGATGACGGCGGACGACTACGCGATGGTGTTCGCGTTTCCGCATCCGTCCGTGCGCGAGGTCACGTTTCGCGATCCCGCCCGCAACGATCGCCTCGTCGGCGTCGGCATCGTCGACGAGGTGCCGGAGGCGCTGTCGGCGGCTTACTTCTTCTGGGATCCCGAGCACGCGCCGCCCTCGCTCGGCACGGCGCACATCGTCCGCCTGGTCGACGAAGCGGCCCAACGAGGATTGTCCTACATCTATCTCGGCTACCGCGTGGCAGGATGCCCGTCGCTCGCCTACAAAGGTCGCTTTCTGCCGCAGCAGTCACTCACCGGACTGCCCGCCAACGACGAAGAGCCGCAGTGGGTAGCCGCATCGGCGCTCACACCGTAGGATCGAAAGGCGAGGGGACCTTCGACGAGAAGAGCAGGACGCTCACGACCTTGCTCGAGGGCCGCGACCCGGCGGGTCAGCCCAGCACCAACCGCATCCTTGGTCCCCTACTTCGACACGCCGAGCCCGGCGAGCCCCGCCCGCGCCCGCGGGCTCTCCGGCCAGGCGTCGAGCGCGGCCTCGTACTCGCGCACGGCCTCCTCGGGACGCGCCTCGGCCAGGCGGATCTCGGCCAGCATCTCGTGCGCCGCCGCGCGGAGCTGCGGGCTCGGCGACGCGGTCGCCGCGCGCAGGGCGAGAACCGCCTCGTCGACCGCGTTGCGCGTGAGCAGGATCGCGGCGAGCGTGATGCGCCACTCCGCGTCGCCGGGCGTGCGGTCGAGGACGCGGCGGACGAACGGCTCGGCACCCGCCGGATCGCCGCTCGACACGTGGAGCGACGCGAGGCGCCGGTCGAGCTCGAGCGGCCGGACGAGACCGAGCCTGACACAGGCGTCGTAGTGCGCGAGCGCCGCGTCGAGGCTCGGGGACGCTGCCGGCCCGCCGTGCGCGACCGCCTCGGACACGCGATCGTACGCTCGGCCGCCCGCGATCTCGTGGTATCGCACGACCCCGCTGTGCGCGGTGAGCGCCGCAAGGACGGCGGTCGAGCCGAGGAACACCCGCCCCGCCACGGTCATTCTGCCGTGGATCTTGAGCTGGAACGGCACGAGCCGCACGTTCGGCGACCGAGCGAGCCGGATCGCGGTCAGCACGAGGAACCCGAGGAGCACAGCGAGGGCCATGGCCAGGAGGAACGGCACCGCGTGATACAGACCGCGGAACACCGCGAGCCCGAGCACGAACAGCCCCAAGAGCAGGAGGTCTTCACTCGGCGTGAAGTCGTACGGCACGCCGAACCGTCCGTGCGTGCGCCAGGATCGAAAGAACGCCGGGCGCGCGAAGCCGTACCGGATGCTCTCCGTCGGGCACGCGGCGACGCAGTCCATCGCCTTGAGGCACGCCGGGGTCACGACCCGGCCGAACTGGATCAGCTCCTCGTGGACGCGGATGTTCGTCCGGCACGCCGCCGTGCACTTGCCGCATCCGGTGCAGTCGCCGACCTGCACGATCCGGCCGAGCGCAAAGCGGTCCGCAGCGGCGAACACCGCCCCGTACGGGCAGACGTAGGTGCAGAACGAGCGCGTGCCGAGGAAGTACACGATTGCGAATCCGCAGACGGCGAGGGTCAGGATCGAGATCGTGACTCCGGGCATGCTGCGCCAGTATTCCTCGGTGACGAAGGAGGCCCACCCCTCGGCGTCCGTCGCGAGGTGCAGGGGCGGCGCGGGCGCGCCCTCGATCCAGCGCGAGAGCTGCGGCCAGCCGAACATGTACAGGGCCGCCACCGGGGGCACGAGCAGGAGCAACCGCGACCGCACCGGCTTCGGCCGGATGCCGACCTTGCGCAGAGCCCAGGCGCACAGATCCTCGAGCGCCAGGATGTGGCAACCCCACGAGCAGAAGAAGCGGCCGAAGAGCGCGACCGAAGCGACCGCGGCAGCCATCAGCAGGAACCCCGCGGTCACGATCCCCAGCTCGAGCGTGTGCATGGTCTCGCTGACCTCGAGCGGCGCGAGCGTCCGGCCGGCCACGCGCCAGTGCACGAAGTGCGCGACCATCAGCAGATACACGAGGGCCAGGCACGCGGCGCGCCGCCGCCCGTAGCCGCGGGGTCGCATCCCTTCGGCCGCGCTGCTCATCGGGGTGGGCCGCGGCCCTCAGGGACAGCTGCCGGCGAGCGGCGGGCTCCCGGGGGGACCGAGCGGACCCACGCCTGCGGGGCACGCGTTGCGTGCGCGCACGAGGTAGTAGAACACCGCTTCGGGCGCGGGCAAATCCGGATCGCTGCGGGCCGGGTCCGACAGATCGGGTGCGGAGATACACACGGTCGCGGTCGCGAAGTCCCAGGCCGTCGGGGACCGCAGAAGCTCGTACTCGTACGCGCTGCCGCCGGGGGGGATGGGAGTCCCGAAGGTCAGCTCCGTCGCCGTGTCCCCGCGGTCGACCGCAAGCTGCACCACCTCGCCCGGCGTGGCCCACACCGCTCCGTTCGCGTCGTCGCAGTCGCAGGCCTGGGGCCACAGATCCGAGTCGCCGTCCGAGGCGGCGCACGCCGCATCCGGGCAGCAGTCCGTGTCCGAGCAATCGACGCCACCGTCGCAGTCGTCATCGACCGCGTTCCCGCACGCCGACTCGGCCGGCGTGGCCTCGCCGCAGTCGGCCTCGCACACGCAGGGGCTCTCCCCGGCCTCGCACGTCCCGTTGCCGCAGCAGCCGCTTCCGCCGCCCTGCCCCGAGCACTCCGCCGGGCAGCGCTCGCAGCTCTCCTCGGGGTCGCAGATCCCGTCGCCGTCGCACAGGCGAGGCGTGACGGCGGTCGACTCGAGCGTCGCCGCGTCCCCCGGACGAAACAGGCCGAGGATCACGCTCCCCGTCACGGGCTCCACGTTCGCGTCGAAGCGGAAGTTGTACAGCGTCCCCCAGCGCAGGGCGTTCGCGTTGGGGTTTGCGGTGTACGGCAAGGTCGACCAGGTGACCGTGGGTGGGTTGCCGCCGACCGTCGCGCTCCAGTCGGTGCCGGAGAACGGCTCGCCGCTGTGGTAGTCGACGTCGTGGAACCCGACGTTCGTCGGAACCGCCCCCGGCGGGAGCGGGACGCTGAACGCGCCCGCCGACTGATGCGAATCGAGGTTGTGCACGGCGTACTCGTAGTGCCACGTCCCGCCGCCGAGGTCGGTCGCCCGGGACGCGACGCGGAACCGCCCCTCGTTCGGAATCTGCACTAGGCTCAACGTCACGACCGGGTCGACGGCCTTCCAGGCCTCGATCGCCGGCTGCCCCTGGACCGTCGCCCCGACGAGGGCGATGTCGAACGACGTAGTGCCGCTCACCGTGATCGGTCGGTACGAGGCGTTGTTGGCGCCGTTGCCCGCCTTGGCGTCGTCGTTCGTGACGTACTGGGCCTCGACGAAGTAGGTCGCCCCGGCGTTCAGCGCGGGGTTGAGATCGGCATCGTGCACCTGCAGTCGCTTGTAGATCGCGTCGCCGGTCACGCTTCCGTCGGTGGGCGGGTACGGGAAGTCGCCGCTGAACGCGTCGACTTCGAACTTGGGCCCGAGCCGGGTCTGCGAGCCGTTCAGCGTGGCCGAGTACGGGTCCGAGCACTGCACACCGAGCCTCGCGCCGGTGCCGCTGGGCAAGCACCCGGTCGAGCAGTACGTCTCCTGGAGCGCGGTGTAGCCGTGCTTCAGCCAGCTCTGGCCGATCTGCTCGAACCGGCCGTCCTTGAGTCGGTACATGTTCTGCGCGATCACCGGGTGCTCGTTCGTCGTGGCCACCCAGTTGAGCCAGCACGTGCCGATGTTGCATGACGTCGTGCCGACCGAGAACGCCGTGATTCCGCCGATCGAACCGTGCCGCACGCGTCCGCTGATGTTCCCGACGATCACGTCGGGCGCGTCGCCCGGCTCGTCGCACTCGTTGTTGGCCGCGAAGACTGGCGCTCCGGCTGCGGCCAGACTCGCCGCGAGAACGAGGCACCGGACGAGACCGGGACCGGACAGGCGCATGCACACTCCCCGACGACCAGCGGAATGTACCACCGGCCACGACCGCTTTGGGCGGAAATTCGGGGCGGGACTCGCTCGGCGAGAGCCGCGGTATCATGCGCGCCGTGAATTGGGCTTCCGCAGCCCGTATGTGTTCTGACCGCGGGCGGGTCGCTTGTCGTGAATGACACGAGAGGTCGGGATCGGTCGCGAGCCCTATTGCTCCTCGGCGTCGTTCTGGTCGTCCTGCTCGCAGTGCAGACGGGCGTTCTGATCTGGTTCGCGAGGTGGTGCTCTGAGACCGTGACCAGGCTGCCCGACGCGCTGAGCGACTTCTACGACACGGCTGTCGACGCCGGCCACGGGGACCCGCCGCTCGATCTCGACGATCCGCTCCTCGGTGAGCGCAAGGTGCTCCTGTTCCACGACGTCAACGCGAGGACCGCCAAGGACGTCAGCGCCCGGCTGATGTACCTCGACGGAGTGGACGACACGAAGCCGATCGACCTGTACATCTCGACCCAGGGCGGCTGGCCGGACAGCGCGTTCACCATCATCGACACGATGCGGACCATCCACGCGCCCGTGAACACCTGGGCCGTCGGGGGGTGCTACTCGGCGGGCGTGCTCATCCTCGCTGCGGCGACCGGCCGGCGCTACGCGACGGAGAACGCCATCCTGATGGTGCACGCCAATCTGGAAGATTCGGACGATGGCGATTCGTTCGCTCCGCTCGATCGCGAGCGGTGCGAGCGATTGTTCAAGGCAACGACCGCGCTGCCCGATTCCTGGTACCCGATGACCGACGACGAGGCGCACTACCTGACGCCGCAGGAAGCGCTGAGGTTCCGGGTCATCGACGAGATCGCCCCGTCCGCGGGGTCGAAGACGGAATCACGGTAGAGAGCTGCGCGGGTCGGCGGCGGATCCGATGATCCGCCGCCGGGAGAAGGCTCAAGAAGCCGGACAGTCGACCACCTTGCCGCAGCCGTCGAACGCGCGATTGACGAGGTCGATCGCCGCGTTGAGCAGCGCCGGATCTCCGCCGCATACTCCGCTGGTTCCGCCGCTGAGCACCTCCTCGCCCGCGGCGAGCAGCTCGCTCACGCTCAGACCGGTGACGCAGTCCGGGAAGACGAACGAGTGGCACTCGTCGTCGGACTCGAGGCTGCACCCGGCGTCCTCGAGGCGACGATCGGTACCGCTGAGCTGCGTGCACAGCTCGGCCGGGAGCCGGAAGTCTCCGAGCGGGCCCGGCACGAACGCGACGCGCTCGAAGCACAGGCTGTCGTCCGGCGCTCCGGCCGTGGCACAGTTCGCTCCCGCGTTCGCCGCGGCTTCGGCACACACGAATGCGCCGGCGTCCTCGACGCACGATCCGGGGTCCGCGGCGACGAATGGACCGTTGCCCGTTGCACCGAGCGCGAGGCCGAGCTTGAGCGTCAGCGCCTGGCCCGCGAGCACGCCGGCGCCCGAGCCGCGCGAACCGCTGCCCTGGCGGTCGCTGGCCAGGAGGTCAGCCGCTCCACTGAGCTCGCGGTTCGAGCCGCGGTCGGGTCGAAACACGCCGGGTGTCGTTCCCGCCGGCAGATAAGCGATCAGGCCGTCGCGATTGCACAGGGTCTGGAACTCGAGACCGGATCCCTGACCGTCCGCGACGGGACTGGAATACCCGGACACCGAGCACGCGCCGGCCTCGGTGGGCGAGCCGCTCAGGTCGTGTGCCCCGCCGACGGTCACCGGCAGCACGGCGTCCGCGTTGACCGAGAGCCAGCCGGCGAGCGGGTCGTTGCACAGGGCGATGTCGCCACCCCTGTCTCCGCCGGGCTGGCCGAAGCACCCCTGGCTCGCGGTGCAGAACACGACCTCGGCGTCGCGACAGCTGAGCGTGAGACGGACCATCACGTTCGGACCGTTGCCGAGCTTGTTGCGTCCGGAGGTCGGGTTGGAGAAGGAGATCGTGCGCACGAGCGGATCGGGCGGGACGCCGTCGACGCACACGGCGAGCCCCGCGACTCGCTGGGCGTCGGAAGTGATTCCCACCGGGATCACCAGCGCATCGGGAATCGCGCGCGGGACGGAGCCCGGCGCCATCACGGACATCGCCGCGGGCGCGGAAGCCACGTGAATCGCCGGACTCCCGTTCGACCCGAGGGAGATGCTCACGGGGTAGATCGCGGTCCCGGCGCCGCCAGCCAGAGACTCCAGGCCGACGCTGATCGAGCCGATCGCCTGGCTCGCGTGAAACGCGGTTCCGGGAACGGTGAAGTCGAGGAAGATCACGCCCCTCCGCGCCACGGCGTCGCCCGGGGCGCCGTCGTTGTCGGTCGCGAGGACCGTTCCGCCGCCGGCACTGGCCGCGGTGACGCTCACCTGCAGGTCATCCGTCCCCGCGAGCGCGGATCCCGCGGCCAGGAGGAGGCCTGACAAGAGTGAAATGCTCTGGGGAAGCTTGCTCATCTCCGACCTCCGTGCGACCCACGAGTTGGGTCGCAAATGCGGATGCTCCCCAGATACATCTCGATATGGACACTTATCCATATCCAATTGCGTATTGGCAGATTTGCGCCGCGACCCGGATCGCCGAAGATGCCGCCAGTCAGGACGACAGCGGCGCAAGGGCAACGAGGCTCGCCCTCGGCGACGGCCTAGCGCCCGGCCGGCTTCCAGGCGGCCGACCAAGCGCGATAGCTCTGGATCTGGTCGGCGTGTTCCTCAATCCATGTGGTCACTTCCATGTCCTTTTGCGACCGGGTGATGTCCCAGGCCATCGCCTCCAGGTGTCCGGCCCCGCGCGCGGCGCGGAAGTATGAAAGCACCGACTCGCTCCAGAACCGGTTCTTGTCATCTCCCGCGGCGCCCATCTCCTCGAAGATCGACATCACACTTTCGAAAGCGTGCGCGAAGAACACGCTGTCCGAACGGTCCTTCCATTCGTCAAGCCAGCGGCCGGCGGCGACGATCGACATCCCGGCGCCGAGCGCGTCGGTCGTAGCGCTCTTCTTGCCGGTGCCCACGTCCAGGGTGACGTTGACGCTCTCCTTGCCGGTGGCCGGGTCGATTCCCTTGTTCTCGATCCCCTGGAACAGCAGCAGGCTGAGCTGCTGCGCCGCCCATTCGGCACGGGCGCCCTCGGGCTCGAGGGTCAGGAAGCGCGCGAACGCTGCGAAGGCCCGTGGTCGCATCCGGCTGCTCTGCCAGGCGATGGCCAGCGCGCGCCAGCTACCGACGTGATCCGGCTTGATACGGATTGCCTCCTGGAACTCCTCGATGGCGTCGGAGATCCGATCCTGCTTCGACTGATTGACCCCGAGGTTGAAGTGGAGGATCGACACATCCGGAGACTCCTTGATGGCCTTGCGGAACACCTTCTCGCCCTTCTTGAGGTCACCTTTAGCATCCAGCGCCGAGCCGAGGGCATTCGAACAGAAGGCCCTGTTGGCGCCCGGCAGCCCCAGCCCGCGTTCCGCGTGGAGCACGGCATCGTCGGGCTTCCCCGCTGCGGAGCACGAATTGGCCAGCTCGCAGAGCACATCCGGGTCATCCGGACGCGCAGCCAGCAGATCTCGGAACGCGCCAATGGCCGCCTCGTACTGGCCGCGGTCGTGCAGCGTGATCGCCGCGTCGAAGCGCACCTTGTAGTCGTCGTCCGAGATGGGGGTCGGCTCGGCTGCCAGCACGGCAAGCGAAGCACCGACGAGCGTCAGGATGGCGATGATCGAAACGAGTCCCGGCCGAGCACGCTTCATGCCGACATCCTCCCTCCGCTATCCGCATCGAACGGCCGCGACGGTCCGCGGGGCTCCTGCGCCTCAGTCCCCCACGACGTACGGCCGCAGCTCCGCCAGGTCGGGTCCGATCTCGGTGACCTCGGTCGGGCGCTTCAGCACCTCGGCCAGGCGCGGCGGCGGCTCGACCGTGCGCCCCACGAGCGGCTCGACGATCGTCTCGAACTTGGCCGGGTGGGCCGTGGCGACGACGACCCACTCTTCCGGTCCCAAATCTTCCCGTACGCGGATCGCCGTCGCCGTGTGCGGGCACCACACACGACCGTAGCGCGCCGGTCCCTCGGCGATCGTGCGGCGGATCGTGGCGTCGTCGACCGATCTCGCCATTGCGTCGGCGAGGAACGCCTGGCGCTCGGGGTACAGGTGGAACAGACGCTCCATGTTGCTCGGATCGCCCACGTCCATCGCGTTCGCGAGCGTCTTAAGCGAAGGGCGCGGGCGCCACTCCCCCGTCTCGAACCAGTCCACGATCGGGCGGTTCGCGTTCGTGGCCAGGGCCACGCGGCGCAAGGGAAAGCCGGTGCGCTTGGCCCAGAACGCGGCGGCGACGTTGCCCACGTTCCCGGTCGGCACGACGAATCCGGGATCGCTTCCCGTGGCTCGACGGTGCGCAAGCGCGGCCACCGCGTAGTACGTGACCTGCGGCAGCAGGCGGCCGATGTTGATGCTGTTGGCCGAAGTCAGACGGCAGGCGTGCCCGATCGCGGCGTCCGCGAACGCCGCCTTGGCCATGCGCTGGCAGTCGTCGAACGTGCCACGCACCGCGAAGGCCCGGACGTTCCCACCCCAGCAGGTCAGCTGGTGCTCCTGGCGCGGAGAGACGCCGCCCTTCGGATAGAGCACGACTACGCGAGTCCCGCGGCGGCCGGCGAAAGCGGCGGCCACCGCGCCGCCCGTGTCGCCCGAGGTAGCAACGAGCACCGTGACCGGCCGCGCGTCTGCGCATTCGGTCTCGTTCGCCTCGATGCTCTCGGCGAGAAACCGCGCGCCGAAATCCTTGAACGCGGCCGTGGGTCCGTGGAACAGCTCGAGCAGCGCCGTCGACTCGCCGATCGGCGTGAGCGGGACGGGGAAGTCGAACGCTCGCTCGCACAGGCGATCGAGGTGGGCCTCGAGAGGATCGCCGCTCAGAAACGGCGCGAGCACGCGAGCGGCGGCACCCGCGAAGGTCGTAGCCGCCTCGACATCCGCGCGATCGATCGTGGGGAAGCGCTCGGGCACGTAGAGACCGCCGTCGGGAGCGAGCCCGTGGCGCAAGGCGTGAGTGAACGGGACCGCGGGCACGCGCCCGCGGGTGCTCACGAACCGCACGCCGGCTCACCCTCTCCGTCGACGATCCGCGCTCCGGGAGAGCCGAGGCTGCCCGTCCAGCTCTCGGCCACGAGCCCGTTTCGACGGAAGGCCTCGCGGACCTCTTCGGCGACGGCGCCTGGAGCGCCCTGCGCCCGCACCCAGGCAAACACGCTCGGCCCCGACCCGGAGATGGCAAAGGCGAACGCCCCCGCGTAGGTCGCCGCCTGGCGCGCATCGTCGAAGCCCGGGATCAGCCGCGCGCGCTGCGGCCCGGCCATCAGGTCGACCATCGACGACTCGATCAGGCCGAGATCGTCCCGGTAGCAACCGGCGACGAACCCGGCGAGTCGCATCGACTGCTCGACGAACATGCCCAGCGGCACGTGGCGCGCGAGGATGGCGCGCGCGGCCCGGGTCTCGATGCGCAGGCGCGGGTGGACGATCACGTACGCGATGCCGCTCGGCACGGGCAGATCGACGATGCGCTGCGGATCGTGGCTCACCACCGCGGTCAGCCCGCCGTGGAGACAGGGCGCCGCGTTGTCGGCGTGGGGTGCCCCGCTGGCCGCGGCCTCGCCGGCCAGCGCGTATTCGAGAAGCCTGTCGCGACCGAGCCCGAGACCGAGCAGCCGGTCGGCCGCGACGACCGCGCCGACCGCAGACGCTGCCGAGCCGCCCATCCCCGACCCGAGCGGGATTCCCTTGTGCACGTGGACGCCCAGCGCTCGATCGATGCCGAGATCGTCGACCATTGCCCGCAGCGCCACGGAAGCCGTGTTGCGCCGCGGATCGGTCGGCAAGTCCGTCACGACGCCATCGATCCCGTCCACGACGACTGGCTCGGTTGTCGACTCTGCGATCCGCACCGTCACGCGGTCGCCGACGCCGTCGAGCGCGAAGCCCAGCACGTCGAAGCCGACCGCGACGTTCGCCACGGTCGCCGGCGCGAACGCCGTGACGCTTCCTGCTCCCTGGTTCATGGTCCCGGATAGAATAGCGCGCATGGGACTCCTCGATCGGTTGCCGCTCGAAGATCTTGCGCCCGCTCGGGTCTGGAGCGAGCTCGACGCCGACACGCGACGGCAGGCCGCGGAGTCGCTGTACCGGGGCGAAGCGTCGGGCGAGGCTGGACGGAGCCACGCCGACCTGGCGATCGCGGCGCGCCTGCGCTTCCGCGCCATCGCCGTGCGCCGGCTGCCGGTCGATCGCCGAATCGGGTACCTCGTCACGCAAGTGCGTCCCGACGATTCGCTCGCATCGTCGCTGCTGCTCGCGCTGCACCTCGATCGCCGCAGGCCCTTGCTGCGCAGCTTCCTGACGCAGCTCGGCATCCCACACGAGGACGGCCTGATCCGTGACGATCACGACCTGCATCCCCCCGAGACCGAGCGCCTCGAGGCGGCCGCGTCGGGCGCCTACCGGGATCACCCCGAAGACGAGGTCGATCTCTACCTGGCGAGCCTGCTCGCGATGGACGGCGAAGCGTGGGGCGGCCTCAGGTGCGTGCTGCGGGGCCGAGCCAGCGCTTGACGACCTGGACCCGCGGCGCGCGACTGACCCACCGGCACAACCCCGAGCTGGGCGTCGGCATCGTCCTGCGCGTCGAGGAGCGGGCCGTGATCGTGCACTTCCTGCGCTCCGGGACGACCATGCGCATCGCGGCCGGCTCGGAGGTGCTCCGCCCGGTGGCGTTCCGCGCCGGCGCGCGGGTCCGCCTCTCCTCGAGCGGCGCGACGGCCGTCGTCGAGGCGGTCGAGGACGACGGGGCGGTGCGGCTCGATGACGGACGGCGCGTCGAGCTGGCCGAGTTGTGGCCGCTCGATGGCGGCGGCTCGCCCTGGGATCGCCTGGCCGTCGGCGATGTGGACGACCTCGATGCGTTCGCGCTGCGCCTGGACGCCCTGCGGCTGGCCGAGCTGCGCGAGGCCGAGGGGCTGGGCTCGTTCCTCGGGGGCCGGATCCGGCTCTTTCCGCACCAGCTCCACGTCGCCGAGCGCGCCACGCGCTCGGACCCCGTGCGCTGGCTCCTCGCGGACGAGGTCGGTCTGGGCAAGACGGTCGAAGCCTGCCTGATCCTGAACCGCCTGCTGCGCACCGGACGCGCCGAGAGCGTGCTCGTCGTCGCGCCGGAAACGCTGACCGTGCAGTGGCTGGGCGAGCTGTGGCGCAAGTACCACCGGGTGTTCGTGCTGCTCGACGACAAGCGCCTGGCCGACGTGGAGCGCGACTACGGCCGCGGCTTCAACCCGTTCGAGGCGCACCGTGCGGCGGTCGTGAGCCTGGAGCGGCTCGCCGCGAGCCCGCGGCTCGTCGAGCAGGCGGTCGAGGCGCGGGTCGACGCGCTGATCGTCGACGAGGCCCATCGGCTCAGACGTCCCGCCGGCCACCCGGGCGAGCCGGCCTACCGCGCGATCCGTCCGATCGCCGATCTCGGGCGGCACGTGTTGCTGCTGACGGCGACTCCGCTCGACGAGGACGCGCACGGCTTCTTCCGGCTGCTGCAGATCCTGCGCCCGAGCGAGTTCCCCGAGGACGAGGAGCTCGCGGCGCGGATCGATCGGCCGGAGCCGCTGCCGCCGTGCACCAGCGCGACGCGTCGCGTCGAGATCGGCGGGCTACCGCCACGCGTTCCACGGCCGGTCGACCTCTCGGTCACCGCGTGGGACGCGCAGGCGCGGCTCGAGGCCGCGATGCGCGGCCTGCCCGCGGCGGATCCGCTCGCGCGGCGGGAGAAGGCGCGGCGGATCCGGCTCGCGCTCGAGTCGGGCGCGGCGCTCGACGGTGCGCTCGCGCCGCGCGACGAGGCCAGCCGGCGCCTGGCGCGCGAGGCCCTGGATCGCGATCCGCGGATCGCCTGGCTCGCACGCGAAGGCCCCGCGTGGCGCGACGACGGCGACAAGACCCTGGTCTTCGTGCGCTCGCGCGCGACGCTCGAGGCGCTGCGGGCCGCATTGAGCCGGCTGGCCCAGCTGCGCACGGGGACGTTCCACGAGGAGCTGTCGCAGGGCCAGGCCGACATCGAGGTCGCGCAGTTCCGGCTCCCCGGCGGGCCTTCGCTGCTCGTCTCCACCGAATGCGGCGGCGAGGGTCGCAACTTCGAGTTCTGCACGCGCCTCGTGCTGTTCGATCTGCCGTGGAACCCGATGACCGTGGAGCAGCGGATCGGTCGACTCGACCGCATCGGACGCGCCGTGCCGGTCGAGATCGTGTACTTCCGCGCGCCCACCGGGATCGGGGCCACGGTCGCCGCGCTCTACGAGTCGCTCGGCCTGCTCGAGCGTCCGCTCGGTAGCGTCGAAAGAGAGCTGGGCGAGGTCGAGGGCGCGATCGAGGAGCTGGCCCTCGACGGTCCCACGGAGCTCGCGGCGTTCGGCGCCGATCGGTTCGCGCGGATCGTCGCCGACGCCGATCAGGCCTGGGAGCGCGTGCGAGCGGCCGCACATCATGCGCTGCACCGCGATCCGTACCGGCCGGAGCACGCGGACGCGATCCTGGCCCGCGTCCCGCCCGACCTCGAGGAGCTGACCGAGGAGGTCGTGCTCGGAACGGCCGCGCGGCTCGACCTGCACGTGGAGCCGCACCGCAACGGCCGGCGACACTCGATCGAGCTGTCGCACGGAGCGCGCGTCGAGAGCCTACCCGGCGTGCCGGCGAACGCGAGCTTCCTCGGCACGTTTTGGCGCGACGAGGCCGTCCGCGACGAGAGCATCGACTTCTTCGCCTCCGGCCATCCGCTGGTCGAGGGCGTGCTGGCCTGGCTCGAGGACAACGAGCTGGGCCGGGTCGGCCTGCTCGATGTGCGCGGCGAGCCGGGAGAGGACGGGTTCGGGGTCCTTGCGCTCTTCCGCGACCGGGGGCGCATGGCGCCGGTCGCGCTCGACGCCCAGGGGCGCGAGCGCCCCGAGTGGGCCGCGCGAATCGTGGCCCGCCCGCTACGCAGCCGGCGCGTGCGCGCCGAGACGTGGACCGGCCGCGCGGAGTGGCCGAAGCTCGTCCGGGCCCTGGCTCGCCACCTCGACGCGCGCGGCACCCCGCTGGCCGTCGCCGCGTTCCGCATCGGCCGGTAGCAGCGCGCTTCGGCTACCCGGCCTGCGGCACGCCGAGGGCCAGGAAGTCCTCCTGGGTGTGGATCCAGCCCTCCTGGTCGTCGATGCGCACCCGCAGCCACGGATCGTCGTCCGCGACCCCGAACTGGATCACCTCGGAGCGGTCGTCCCACAGCAGCTTGGCCTTGGCGGCCAGGATCTCGACCCGGGAGTCCCGTTTCACGACGACGTGCCGGGCGACACCACTCTCCTCGCTGGCCTCGGCGAACAGGCGGACGAAGGTCAACTCCTGATCGACCGGAATGCGCTCCGCCTCCGCGGGCAGCTCGCAGCCCGCATCGCGACAACGCAGGCCTTGCATCACTCGGCCCCCGAGCCAGTCGACACGCACGGGCAACGTGACGTGGACGTTGCCGGTCCAGACGCGAAACGGAATGGTATCCGGCTGGATCACGACCGCGGTCCCACTGCGCCGAACGGGGGTCGGCACGAGCGCGGAGGGCTCCCCGCTCGTGGTGAACGGCTTGCCGAAACGCACGAGCTTCCCGTCCACGACGCCGAAGATCTCCCACGTGTCGCCGCTCCCGGGCGCCGACGGCAGGCACCCGGCACCGATCAGCAGCCCGGCCGCGACGTTCCCGGTGAGCAGCTCGACCGAGGCCGAGCAGCCTTCGGCGAACTCCTCGCGGTGGCGGACGACATCGCTTGCATCCCGGATCTCGAGCGCGGCCAGCGCCTCCGAGTCGGCGCCGCTCGCCCCGGGCAGGCGCTTGCCGTGCAGCACGACCGTGAAGCTCTGCCGCGGGAGCGCGAAGGGTCCGAGGGTGAACGGCCCCAGACGCTCCTCGGTGTCCTGCAGCTCCGCCTGCGGCGGGCCGACCGGCGTGGTCTCGCCAGCTCCCAAGACCAAGAATCCGGTCAGCAGCGCGGCGCAGCCCAAGGCGCTCCCTCGTTTCCTCCGCAGAACGTTAGGGCCCTGCGCGCGGCGTGGCAACCGGCCTGACGCTTCCGGGAATCTCTCGTCTCTGAGGTGACCTCACAACACGCGGGGAGCAGCCATGATCGAGAGAAGGCGTCTGGCTCGGTGGTCGTTCGTCGTCGGGGCCGCGATCCTGGCGCTCGACGCCCTGCCCTCACGGCCCGTCCGCGACGCCGCCCATCGACCGGACATCCCGGCCAGCCAGCCCGGCACGTTCGTCGTGACCCACACGGGGGACGGCGGGCGAGGCTCGTTGCGCCAGGCGATCGAAGACGCGAACGCGGCGCGGAACGGCGCGGGCCTCGTCGATCGGATCGACTTCGACATTCCGGGCGACGGGCCGCACACGATCGTCGTGTACTCCCCCCTTCCGGTCGTCACCGACCCCCTCGTGCTGGATGGACTCACGCAGCCCGGCGCCGACGTCGCCTCGATTCCGATCGAGATCGACGGATCCTCGGCCGGCGACACCGCTGGGCTCGTGGTGACGGCTGGCTCGACGACGATCCGCGGCCTCGCGATCCGTGGCTTCGGTCAAGACGGGCTCCGCCTCGTCGGAGCGTCGGGGAGCCGGATCGAGGGGAGCCGGATCGAGGGCTGCGGGAGCGGCATCGCGGTCGTGGATTCCGCGCGGAACACGATCGGCGGGACCACGCCGGCGACCCGCAACGAGATCCGCGCGAACGGCGGGGCCGGGATCCGGATCACGGGCGATGCATCGGTAGGAAATGCCGTCCTCGGCAATCGCATGTACGGGAACGCGGGCCCGGGGATCGAGCTCGGGAGCGACGAGGCGCTCGAATCCGTGGAGCGGGGCCACGGCCCGAACCGTCGGCAGGCGAGCCCGGTGCTCGAGCGCTTCTCCCGGCTCGACGAAGCCGACGCGGACACGAGCGGGGCGCGGATCGAGGGCACGCTCGAGAGCGCTCCCGACACAGCCTTCCGTCTGGAGTTCTTTGCCACGCGAGCGCGAGGCGCAGAGCCGGCCGATCGGCGGCAGGGCGAGCGCCTGCTCACCGCGGCGGAGGTCCAGACGGGCCCCGACGGTCGGGCCGACTTCCTGATCGTGCTGCCCGACGGCGTGGAATCCCGCGCCCTCGTCACGGCCACGGCGACCGATCCAGAAGGCAACACCTCGGAGTTCTCCGAGGCCCTGGATGCGCCGGCTCAGGTCATCTCGTGGAACACAGGCACCGGCAATTGGAACACCCCGGGCAACTGGAGCCCCCCGCAACTCCCGGTCGCGGGGGACGACGTTGTCATCGCTGCCAACGGGGTCAACGAGACGTTCACGGTGACGGTGAACGTCGCGGTCACCGTCAACAGCCTGACCCTCGGCGGCGGGAACGGGACGCAGACGCTCGCGAACGCTTCCCAGGTGCTCACGCTCAACGGCGCTTCGACCGTCAACTCGAATGGCGTTCTCAGCCTGAGCGGAGGGACGCTTGGTGGAACCGGGAGTCTGACGATCAACGGCACGTTCAACTGGTCGGGTGGCTTGATGACGGGGGCGGCGACCACGACGGTCAACGGGCCGTTCAACCTCAGCGGGCTGACCGCGATCAACGGCAGCCGGACGCTCAACAACGCCTCGACCGCGAACTGGACCTCCGCGAACACCCTGGGGATTCGCACAGGCACCGGTTCGATCATCAACAACTCCGGCACCTGGGACTCGCAGACCGACGGCGTCGCCATCGTCAACTTCTACGGCGGTGCCAGCACCTTCAACAATTCCGGAACCTTGAAGAAGTCAGCCGGCTCCGGCGCCACGTCGATGAGCATCCCTTTCGTCAACACCGGCAGCGTGGACGTCCAGAGCGGTACCCTCAGCCTGGGCGCCAACGGCAGCAGCACGAATGCGCTCAACGTCTCGGGGGCGTCGTCGACGCTGCTGTTCGCCGCCGGCGTCTTCGACCTCAACGCCGGCACCAGCATCTCCGGGCCAGGAACCGTCCTGCTCAACAGCAGCGGCACCGTGAATGTCAACAGCGCGCTCTCCATCCCGGCGGCCACGACGTTCACGTTCCT
>Ga0180085_1000238_pt1 | contig 19335 bp, 15 predicted proteins | sample EasRiv730_16_10D_FD_123013 | JGI IMG/M metagenome (GOLD analysis project Ga0180085, IMG submission 123013) | Soil microbial communities from meander-bound floodplain in the East River, Colorado, USA - East River metaG ERMLT730_16_10D | ecosystem: Environmental > Terrestrial > Soil > Floodplain ... | reverse complement strand
GGATGATCGGGGACATTTCCGTCTCTTTGAGGTACCTCCTGGCAGCTACTACCTGAGTGCCAGCTACGGGTCTTTCGGATTTCCTGATGGTGGGGGGGCTTTCCCACCAACCTACTACCCAGGAGCTCTCAGTCCTCAGGAAGCCAGCAAGCTTCAGGTAGCTCCGGCTGCCGAGATCACTGGGATCAATATGGCCTTAACGGAGGCGGCGAGCTTTACGATCAGCGGCAAAGTCATGAGGAGTGATGGCAAACCAGCCACGGGTGCGAGACTCATGAGTATGCGCCACCCGTGGGAAGGATTTGGAATGATGTTTGGCGGGAGCGGCGTTGATACTGATGGAACCTTCAAGTTAAGCAACATGCTGCCAGGTAAGTATCGGCTGACCACGAGCACTACTCGCGATGGGAAGCAGGAGTCAGGAAGTGTCATCGTTGAGGTGGGCAGCGAAGACCTCCAAAATGTGTTTATCGTGCTTGGAAATGGTGCGGAAGTTTCCGGCAAGATTGTAGTGGAGGGCCAGTCCACGGCACGCATCGAACCCCGGCAGATTAGAGTGACGCTCGTTCCAGACGCTGGCCCCATGATGGGAGGCTTCTTCGGCGGCGGTCCGCAGGAGACTAAGGACGACCTGACGTTTAGTCAGACCGTGGCCGAAGGTTCAATGCGCTTCAACGTCAACTTGCCAACGGGCAATTTCTACGTGAAATCCATCCGGATGGAGGGCCGCGATGTTACGGATCAAGCCGTCGAGTTCAAGAACAACGATCGGTACCATGGTGTCGAGGTTGTCATCTCCTCACAGGGGGGCCAATTGAGTGGTGTTGTACGCAAAGAGGAAGGCGGTGAAGTGTTAAGAGGCGCCACGGTCGTGGTTTTTCCTTCAGATCCCGAGCGGCAAAGCAAGAGCCGCTTTGTCAAGACGGTGCAAACCGATCAACAAGGTTCTTTTGACGCCAAAGGGCTCGTGCCCGGCGAGTATCTCGTCTGCGCGCTTTTGAATCATGAAGCTGGCGCGGAGACCGACGTTTCTTACCTGAAGGAAATTGAGAAATTGGGAAAACGGGTAGAATTGGCTGCGGGCGCGGCAAAGACGGAGAACTTGGTGGCAGCGCCAGGACCCTCTGCGGAGTGATTGTCCAACGAACTTTGCTTTAGGCTTGAGCCACCGTGGGGGTTCCCGTGGTAACCTTTTGCCCCGCGACATACTTTCCCTGGATTCCGGCTCGCGCTTCGCTTGGCCGGAAGGACGTCGTAGTGTTCTCATGTCATTTCCGCGAAAGCGGGAATCCAGGCTCTCTTTCGGGCGTGGAATTGCCTGCGGCAAAAGAGGGCTCTCACAACACCGTCTTCAGAACCGCTGCTACTTTCTCCGCAGCCACGCCGTTCCCTTCCAGGTTCAGATGAACTTTGTCGGTCGTGTGTTTCTCCGGATCAATCCAACCTGTTGTGTCCACGTACCGGATCTTTGAATCCTGTAGCCCGCGCACCACGCCTTCGATCACGGCGGAATGGGCGCTATTGAACGGGCGCAAACAGAGGATCTCCGCCAACGGATAGGTCTTGCGGATTGTCTCTAGGTAAGCTCGGTAAAGCGGCCCGAACACCTCGCCTGAAACCCGCTGTCCGTCGTTGGTCCCCATGTTGATGACCACAGCGTCTGGCAGACGGGTCTTATCGATCGGCGCTCCAGAATACACAAACGGAAAGCTGTGCAGTGCCGGCGGCACACCCCCGTTGGCGTTTATACTGAGGCCCAACCGTCCGAATCCAACGGTACGCGGTTCGGCCCCTGCCAGTAAGGCGCTCTGGTACGCCCACGAACGGCGACCATCGGAAAACTGGGGCCATCCCTCACGCGTCCAGGTCTCGCGCGGTCCCGTGTTCAGGACCAATACCCCTTCCGTAATGCTATCTCCCAGAAACTCCACCAGCTTCGCCGGCCGCTCTGGTGCAGGCAGTAGCTGGGTCCCGTCGTCAGGAGTTACGCCTCGAAACACCACCGAACCCACCAGTGGCGTGTCCCAGCGGTTCTCCCATTCACGAAAACCCTTCACCACCAAACGCACCACGTGTCTTCCAGCGGGCAGAGCTGTCGGAGAGATGCGAAGCTCCTGTGCGGGCCGGACCACCTTCCATTCGCCTTCGTCAATTTGCAGCCACAGTGTTGGAAATTGGTGTGAGTATTGTGTCGTCGTAAAATGCAAGGTAATGTGCGTGCCGTCAAATCGAACGAGGATCGTACTGCCCGTGTTAACCGTAACCGCCCCGGTAGTGCTCGCATTGCGCTGGTCCCAACGACCCCAATACTGCAGTCGCGTGTCGTCCGCACGAATGGCCGGCCCGGCAACATCCGTCGCTTCCAGAATTTGAGTTGTGGGGACTTCCAGTGCCCGCAGGATCGCTGCTGCGATCAGAAAATCTCCCGCGGGTTTCATGTGTACGCCATCTGAGGTTGGGTGAAACTCAGGTGCCCCGCCTATCTGTGTGCTTTGAAGAACCAGGTTGAAGACAGCATTGAGGTCAACAAGGTGAACGCTTTCACGCTGTGCGATCTCGCGGACCGCCTGACAATACGCTTCCAATTTGAGGTTCTCTGGCCCTCGCAGGTTCTCGTGAATGACAGTGGGAGTCAGCAAGTAGATCGCAGCCGACGTGTTTGTCTTGAGTTGTTGCACGATCTGCGTCATCAAGCGGGTGTAGGTTTCGAGATCGACGCCGCGAGGTGGGTTATAGAAGCCGTGCCAGACGTCGTTCACGCCGCAAGACACCGTCACAATCGTGGGTTTTTTGTCAATCACGTCCTTTTGCAGGCGAGCTGCCATGTCAGGGGCCTTGTGGCCGCCAATGCCGGCGTTCACAATCTCAACTCCCAAATCGGGATAGAAACGCCCAAGAACCTTTTCCATCAGGGCCTGATAACCACCGGCCTGAGTGATGCTGTCTCCCAGCGTCACAATACGATCGCCTGCTTTGAGTCGTGGGGCAGCTGCGGCATAAGGCACACAAAGGAGGGCTAATAACAATGCGGTCGCGATCTTCTTCATCTTGAGACCTCGTGAACTGGGGTTACATCCAAGCCAAAGCTGGAGTGGGGCACAGACTAGCCAAAGGCACTCATGAATACAAGCGAGGAGGGGTGAGACATTGGCCAATCCTGGCGAGCAAATTGCCCCTTCGAGAGTCAGCCAAAAGTGCCACCGCATACTCTTGTTGAAGATGACTTGACCGAGCCCCCTGTGTTGCAGAACTATGTTACTGTCTCTGGCATGACGCGCACCGACCTGCTTCCAAGCCTTTCTCCAGCCTCCCGCGTTCTGTTTATTCGTCTGCGTTCTCTGGGAGACACTGTCCTCTCAACTCCTCTCTATGCTGCGCTAAAGGCCTGGCGGCCCGATTTGAGAGTTGCAGTTCTTGTCGAGCCCCCCAACGACGAAGTGCTCAGACACAATCCGGATGTGGATCAGGTACTGACGATTCCGGGAGCCCCGGGCTCCCTCAATTCAATTTTTTCACGAGCAACTGCGCTACGAGAGATTCGAGCGGCACGATTTGACTGCTGTATCAATTTGCATGGCGGTTCTACCAGCGCCTGGTTGACTTTGCTCAGCGGTAGCCTTCACCGCGTAGGATTGAAGAGCTTTCGCAATACCTTTGCCTACACAAAGACCCTGGATACGCCAATCAGAAAAGCTGACGGCACGAAGTGGCATACTGTGGAGTATCAAGTGGAGTGGCTCCGTCAGTTAGGGCTGCCCGAAGGCGAGGTCCCTCCTTTGCGGGTGATTCCCCCTCCTGAGCTGGAGGCGCCGGTTCTGAGGCACCTAGAGGGGCTTGGCGTCAAACCAGATTCTCGATATGCCGTGATTCAGCCCACCTCGAAGTTTTTCACCAAGGAATGGACACCCGAGGGATTTGCAGAGATTGCCGACTATCTCGCGAGAAAGCATGGGCTCCAGGTGCTTCTTACCGGCGGGCCAGGTGAAGAGTCCAGGCTGCGGAGTGTCGCACAACGTTGCCAGGAGAATATTGTCGTGTGCGCTGGCGTTTCGGTTGGAGAGCTACTTTGGGTGCTTCGAGGGGCGAAGCTATTCGTCGGCAACGACAGCGGGCCAACCCATCTCGCCGCTGCGCTTGGTATTCCAACGATAGTCTTGTTTGGATCGTCGGACGCGGAAGTTTGGTATCCATGGAAGGTGCCATTTCAACGAGTTCAAAATGCCTTCGACTGCAACCCCTGCCCGGGTTATCGCTGCCTTGTCTATGAAGAGCCGAAATGCATCCTCAGCATCACGCCTGCTCAGGTAAAGTTGTCTGTAGATGCTGCGCTACGCGCTGCCACGCCGCAAAGAAGCGCTGAAATTGACAAAAGTGCTGCTCCAAAGTAGTTTTTGCAGGCCGTTGAGCAGGCAAGTTGCTTGAAGAAAGGACGCGCTATGATTTCGCAGATCAAAGACTTTGAGATTCTCTGGATGCAAGAGTTCGACAAGACACAGAAGGTCTTTAAACACATCCCAGATAGAGCCCTTGGCCAAGCCGTCGACAGTGCAGGACGAAACTTGGGGCGGTTGGCTTGGCATATTACGATCACGATTCCGGAGATGATGGGCCAGACAGGTCTAAAGGTTGCAGGACCGCACCACGAGCAACCGGTTCCGCAGAGCATGAGTGAGATTCGCCGGGCCTATGAGCAGGCGGGGCTCTCGGTGCTTGAAGCAGTGAAATCGCAATGGACCGATGCCACCCTGGAAGCGAGCGATGCCATGTACGGCCAGATGTGGAAGCGCGGATACACTCTGACGGCTTTGATCTTTCACCAGATTCACCATCGTGGCCAAATGACCGTCCTAATGCGCCAGGCTGGACTGCCTGTCCCCGGACTCTATGGTCCCGCACGTGAGGAATGGGCCCAATGGGGCATGCCCGTGCCCGCGGTTTGACCCTCTCAATTTGATTCGCGGTTCGCTGCGTCTTATTCGGAGCCGGCGATCGTCGCCATGCCAAGTGCTCGGAGAAAGAATATGGGGATTGCCGGCAACCTCGCGACTATGAGCGTTGTGGACCTTCTGCAGTTCCTTGAGAACGGGCAGAAGTCAGGCGTTTTGCGCGTCAGTCGCGAGAGTGTCACGAAGGAAATTTTTCTCGAGAAGGGCTTCATCATTGGATCGACCTCGACCGATCCCAAGGAATACTTTGGCCAGTTTTTGCTGCACTACGGCAAGATCGACGAGCCGCAACTTCGATTGGCGCTGGAAAAGCAGCGCCAGCAGCGTCAAGTGCCGCTTGGCAAAATCCTGCTTTCGATGGATGTTTTCAACGAAACAGAGATGATGGAGTTGTTGCGTCTGCGGGCGCTTGAGATCATGTACGAGCTGTTCTTGTGGGAGCAGGCTGATTTCGAGTTCGAAGACCAGGCTCCACCTCCCTACAATCTCATCCGCATTGAGATCAAGCCGACCAACGTGATTATGGAGGGAGTCTACCGGACCGACGAATGGCGGCGGTATGTAGAAGTCCTGCCTTCGGACCGTGTGGTTTTAGAGCTCGTGCCTGGTCGGAGTCCGGCCGGGGTCGAAGAGGGAAGCGATATTCCCAGAATTCTCTGGTTCGTGAAGAAGCGAATGACTGTGGGTGAGATCTGCTACAACATGCACGCCTCACCGTTTCACGTCTACTCCCGGTTGTACCAACTCGTGGCGGACGGTGCGGTCCAGGTTAGCAGCGAGCAACCGCAATCGGCTCTGGGGGCGCCCGCTCCAGCAGAACCCGAAGCGAGTGAGGGAATGCTGCAACAAGTTAAGGATCGGCTGGCAAGCGAGTCGCTTCTTGAAGCGTTGATTCTCCTACAGGACCTGTTGGAAGCCCAACCTGGAAATGCCGAAGCCTCGGCCCTGCTCGCGGCTGCTGAGCCTCGCTTTGTCGAACAAACGTACCGGGAGACGCTGACTCCGGAGGCCATTCCCAAGTTGCAGGCTTCGTTGGAAACGGTAATGACGATGGGGCTCGGGCCGAAGGAAGGGTTTATTTTGTCCCGAATCAACGGAAGCTGGGACGTGCGCTCAATCCTTTCGGTTTGTCCTTTTCGCGAGGCTGAGAGCCTGCTGATTTTGAGGAAGCTGCTTGAGTCGAAATTGATCGGGTTCTAGCTACCCTCCAAAATCACCTGGGCCACTGCGTAAAGGTCGGTGTGAGAGAGACTGAGCCAGAAATGCCGGGCACCCATTTGAAGCGCAATCTCCAGGGCTCTTCCACTCAGTATGAGAATCGGCTTTCCACTCATTTCGTTTTTGACCTCTGCATCATGCCAGCCAACCCCGTCACGCCATCCAGTTCCAATGGCTTTGAATGCCGCCTCTTTAGCGGCAAAGCGCACAGCGTAATGTTGATACCGACTGGCACGCTCTTCACAATATGCAATTTCACCCTCAGTGAAAGCTCGATTGCGCAGGCGGTCTCCCCGGCGCACCATGGCCAGCCGGAGCTTTTCAATCTCCACAATATCGGTCCCGATTCCGACAATCATCAGTTGATCTCCTGAGATGGGCGCCCCATTTTATACATCGAGCGACGGGATTTTCTTATACCACCAACGACTTTCGACCTACAAGTGGCTACGGCACGGGTTCAGTCTGCGGAGAAACCAGAACGGGGCGGAGATGAGCTATAGCTTGAACGGCTTCCAACCCCGCGAGACCGTCCTGGAAAACCGGCAACGCTTGGTGCGGAGCGTTTCTGGACGAGAGTTGCCTGTGGCAATTCTACGGCAGGTTCATTCTGATCGTGTGTTCAAAGCCTCCCGAGCCTTGCTGGCGGATCCACCTCAGGGTGATGGCTGGGTGACCAACGAAGCGGAACTGCTCATTGCGATTCAGACGGCTGACTGTTTGCCGATCCTACTCGTCGATCCCGAACAGCGGGTTGTCGCGGCGGTGCATTCAGGGTGGCGGGGTACCATTCGGAGGATCGCTGCCAAGGCAGTTCATCGGATGCAAACAGACTTGGGCTCTCATCCCAGCAATTGCCTGGCTGTCGTGGGTCCAGCGATCCGGAGATGCTGCTACGAAGTTGGAGACGAGGTCGTGGAAGCTTTCACAAAGGAGTTCGAGACCTCGGCAAGTTTCCTTTCTGAAACGCCCGGCGCCAAAGCGACCCGGGCCAATTCCCAGTGTGTCGATTTGGCTGAGGCCTGTCGAAGCCAACTCTTGGATGCAGGAATGGCTGCGGAAAAGATTTTCACCGATGGACCCTGCACCGCGTGTGAGACGGAGCTTTTCTTTTCGCATCGCGCAGACGCGGGGAAAGCAGGTCGAATGATGTCGGTGATTGGAATCGTTGGGAGCTGATACCGGGAGGGGCGGACGGCTCGTCCGTAACTGGTGATTGCGGAACGACGTGACTCTGCCTACCTGCGTGTGATCGCCAGTAAGCCACCCTGTGGCACCACCTCGCGAAGTTCTCCGCGGCTTGCCAGGTGCGCTGTTCGGAGAGCCACAGGTCGCAGTAGGAAATCAAATGTTTCGATTTGATACTCGGCTTCTTCCAACCCGTTGAGCATCAATGCGACTTGGTCAGCATTCGTGCAGTTGGCGATGAATAACTTTGCCACTGTCTCGTGGACATCCACGTTGACTGCATTACCTGACCGCAGATAGACAAACGCCTCGTCAACCGATTCGATTTTCTGATCCGGCTCCGCAAAATCGCCGATCGGTCGGAAGATCCCCGTTGTTAGCCCGGGTTGGTGTGCATGATAGAACCCTAACCAAGCCTTGGTGATTTCTGCATGGGAGGGCGGGCCGTCCTGCAAGTTGGCCCCGATGGCAGGCACTCCGCTGAAAACCGTGGTCGCGACGTACTTGCCAACCGTCATCTCGTCGGTTTCCGGCGGCCAGTACATTTCGTCGGTCCCCATGACGACACCCGCGCTAAACGGTCGCATCATCAAGTTACACAGCCGCATGGCGTCGAAATCCCCTGGGAAGTCGATGCTCTGCCACAGATTCGCAAATCGTTTGTTATTCAGGTTGGCGCCGGGATAACGCATCTCGACGGTCGCGTTCGTGTTCTGTTCCAGAACGGATCCCACTATGTTTGCCTGGGACTGGTTGAATCCACCTCCGAACGCCGTTGCATGCTGATGCTGCGCCTGGCAAAGAAAGGGCACAGTCTCCTGAAAATCCAGCCAATAGCCGTCGGGCTGATAGTCAGTAGCCACTCGGCGAAAGAGCGATTTCAAATACTCAGGCGTCGCGGGCGTTCGTGGGCAGAGATTAACGTTCTCAGCAAGTTGATTGTCCATTTCCACGGTCGCTGGGTAGCTTTCGATTCCCCCGTGGTACCAACCTTGCGCTTGGTTCAAAATGACGTGCGCGTCCTTCATCTCCTCATAGAAGGTGCTTTCGCGGCCCAGGGCGAAAGGGGCAAGCCATAGGATGACGTTCATTCCCAAGTCTTGGCGTGCCGACCGAAGGAACTCCACAAACCCGGGGAGCTTGTCCTCTGGCGGAGAATAGTTACCCAGACTGCCCTCCAGCCAGCGGGACAGCTCACCGGGATTTGACTCCCAACCTGAGTCGAAAAGATACGACTGGAATCCTAGATTCTTGGCTTGAACCAGGGTTTTCCAGTACAGCTCCATATCGGTATTGTCACCGGCCCAGTACCAAGTATCGTAAAGCGGATAATAACAGGCTGCTGTCACCGGAAATGGTTTGTATCTCAACCGCTCGTCCACTGTTTGAGCGTAGCTCGCAATGGTGGCGAACCAGTCGTTTGGAGCAGTTTCAGTGTAGAGCGTGTCACGAAAGATCTTGGTCTCCAGAGGTGTGCGCGTGTCCAGATGAAACTGGTATTCCCCATTCTCGAGTGGCCAGCCTCGGACATTGACGACGCGACTCTGGCTCAATAGCCCGACGGCCAATAGATTCCTGCCCTCACGCGTGACAGCCATTGCGAAGGGGATGCCTGAATTGGGTCCAGTGAGATCGCCAAACGATTCAGCTGCCAAGGCACGGTAGTTCTTGTGCTTGGCAGGATCCTGGCCGTAAGTCCAGATTGCAAACAAACGCGCATCATTCAGCCTGCAGTTCCAAAGAATGTCTTGCAGTACAAAACTCTCCTGGTCGTCTCGAGTCAGCTTCACCTTGATTTCGCTCCGGGTGCCCTGCAGGGACTGCTCGAAGACTAGCGAATAGCCATTCCCTGAATACTCATTGTCACCAACCCGTTCCCAAGATTCCACGGCTGGCGAGAGTTCCAGGTAAACCTCGACAATTGCGCCACCGTTCAATTGGAATGAAAACTCAGAGGCTTGCAAGGAACAGCTGAACAAAATGACGGCTAGCGCTGAGCAAACCACCAGCTTCTTTAGAGATACCAAGGAAATCACGAAACAACCTCAGAATTGAGCTACTTCTACGCCAGAATCGGGGAACCTGCGGGGTCTTCTGGAGGCAACCGACTCGGGGTGACCACCCTTTGCGGCTACCTGAATTTCGCAGCCTTTGTTGCGCTAGAAAGTTATCGGTCTCCCTAATGACGTAACTTAGGAATATCAGCCATGCAAGTGGCCTGCCTGGAAGCGGTTAGAGCAGAGCAGAACCCTCTGCTGGCTGGTAGTTGACTGAGAAACCAATTAGTTATGAGAAGGTTGCCTGGGGGGCTTTGCTTTTTTGGCCAGCATCATGTCTGCGAGCACAGCAGATTCGTAACCGGGAAGAGAGGGGGTGTAGCAAATAGGCTAGCTATTGGGGGAGGTCGGAGAGGGTCTTTGCCGTCAGCGCTGCATAGCGGTGAAAGAATCGTTTGTCGGGGCCGGTCACAGTGTTGGCCCTCGTGGCGATGCGGCGAAGGCCGTGAAAGAGCTCCGCTTGGGGACCGACTGGAAACGCCAAGCCCAGGTATTTCTGCGGTCCTGGCGATTCTTCACAACTGTTTCAAAATCGTTGCTTTGAAGGAACCGCCATCGTGACCCCAAGGGCTGCTGAGGTTTCTGACTTTTGTCAAATTGCAACTCAGGCCCTGTCTTATCTTTGGCTAGGACGCGAGAAAGCAGGTATCTGAAGACGCCTTTTTCAGAGATCGCAGGCTATAATCCCGACAAAACCCGCTGGAACACTCCCCGTACTCTGCCAGTGACATCGAGGTAGTCGGTTTCGAAGTTGCGGGCAGCCTGCGGATCTTTCGTGCTGGAATAGCCAAGCAATCGCCCAATCCGGCCCAGAGTCTTCGGATTTCGCACCACAGTAGCTGTGCCGTAGGGCGAGGCAATGCGCAGGCGGTTTTCCAGAAACCTCAGGAACTCGTAAGCCATTGACAGTGCCAAATAGTCCTCGCGTGTGACAAGACCGTGTCCCGCGAGGTTTGCCAGTGCGGACATTGTATTGGGCACCCGCAACTCCGGAGCCTTGCCTCCATGACGGATCTGAAGAAGCTGAACCGCAAACTCGATGTCTGTCAAACCACCGCGGCCTGCTTTAGTGTGGAAGACTTGGCCCTCGCTTTCTTTGCCTAGCTCCACTTCCATGCGATGCCGGATGTGCACAATTTCCTCCAGCGCCCGTTGGCCAAACGGCTGGCGGTAGATGAAGGACCGCAACATCTCACCGAGCCGGGCACAGTTCTGTGCGCTACCCAGAACAAAGCGATGCCTCACCAAGGCGAGACGTTCCCAGGACTCGGCTCGGGTTTGGAGATATTCCTCGTAGCGATGAATCGCCGCCACGACGCCTCCTTTCTTGCCTTCCGGCCGAAGTCGTGTGTCGATTTTGTAAATTGATCCCTCACCGTGGGAGACGCTCAGGATTTCGTCGATCCGGTCAACGACACGAGAAGCCCGCCCCTGAACGGTGGCCGTCTGCTCGGCGCCGACCGAATAGAAGTAGACCAGATCCAAATCCGACTTGTAGCTCAGGTCGCAGCCACCCAGCTTCCCCAACGCCACAATGGCAACATGCTCTTCCGCCCAGCTGGACAATCCGGAGTCTCCCTCGTTTTCGAGCTGGCGGCAGGCCATCTGAAAGGCCGCAACCAGACAGGCTTCGGCAAGCCCGGCGAGCTGTGCACCCACGGTAGGACGGTCGTTCGCCTCCAGGATGTCTCGGGCCTGAATGCGGAAAAGCTCCACCTGCTGAATGTCTCTCAGAGCAGAGACCTGTATTTCAGGGCCATCGGCAATGCAGACCCCCCTGTGAAGTTCTGCCAGGTAATCGTCTTTGGTTTTGACACCTTCCAGGAAATCGTCTCGGAGCAGGAAATCAAGAAACTCCGGCTTGCGGCAAAGAAAATCGGCGAGGAACTGGCTGCACGAGAGCACACGCACCAGACGGTGCAGAGCCGACGGCGACTCATTCAGCAAAGTGTAGAGTGCATCGCGCGCTCCGAGGGTACTGGCAAACCTCTCGAAGTAGCTCAACCCAGTGTCGGGGTCGGGACTTAATTGCAGAGCGCCGAGCAACGGCGGGAGCAGGTTCGCAAGTAGGTTCCTCATCTTCGAGGGCGAGTGCGCAAACGAGGGAGCGTCGCGCAGCAGCATCACTTGATGGAGAGCGGTCCGTGGGTCCTCAAACCCCGGTTTTGAAAGGATGTCCAACGCCTCGGCCTCGGTGAGGCTCCTCAAGATCAGGGCTGCCTCCCGCATCTGTTCGCCGGCGCTCCCGGTGCGTTTCAACGCAATGAGACTCTGAAAACTCCTCTCGACGACCGAACGGTGCCCGTGAAATGCCGTCAGGAAGCGATCCACGGTCGACGCTTCCGACTTGGCTTTGAAACCCATACGTCGGGCGCACTTGTGAAGCTCCGCCGGCTCGGTGGGAAGTTCATGCGTCTGAAAGTGGTGAACCATCTGCAGTTTATGCTCGAGATCGCGTAGAAAGAGGTAAGCCTCTCGCAAGGCTTGGTGCTCGGCTGGCAAAAGGTAGCCACCCTTCAGCAGTTTGCTCAGTGCTGGCAAAGTGCCTCTTTCCTGCAGCTCTGGCTCGCGGCCGCCATAGATCAGCTGGAGGGCTTGAACGAAGAACTCGACCTCTCGAATCCCGCCGGGCCCCAGCTTCACATGGTGGCCGTGGCTTTTCCTGGCCGACAGCTTCGCTTCGATGCGACTTTTGATTTCCTGAATCTCCTCCAGGGCGGCGAAGTCGAGGAACTTGCGATAGACGAAAGGACTAAACGTCTCGCAAAATTCCTGTCCGAGCTCCATCGATCCGCCCACGGGACGCGCCTTGATGAGTGCCAGGCGCTCGAAAGTTTCTCCCCAGGAGCCATAGTAGTTCTTGCAAGCTGACAGCGGGCTGGCCACGGGGCCGGCGTTGCCTTCCGGCCGCAGGCGCAAATCGACCCGGTAAAAGTAACCCTCTTCAGTTAGCGTCGAAAGCTCATGGGTAAGCGACTGCCCCAGTTTTGCGAAGAACTCGCGGTTGGAAATAGCGGTTTGAGACGGCGCCGAGGCTTCGGTGCGGCCTTGCTCGCCGTCGTAAATGTAAATGAGATCGATGTCCGAGCTGTAGTTGAGCTCGCGCCCTCCCAGCTTGCCCATGGCCAGAATGGTAAAGCGGGCGTCGCGTGGCCCTAGGGCGGCATCCAGATCGCGTGGAACACCATGCCGCGCCACCAACCCGCGGAAGCAGACTTCGTAAACACACTGAATGACGACGTCTGCCAAATGTGAAAGTTCAGCGACCGTGCCCTCGACGTTCGCCACTTTCAACAAGTCGCGAGCGCCAATGCGCAACATTTCGCGCCGCTTGAGGCGCGCCAGCGCGCGGAGCTGTTGGATTCCGTCTTCGAATTTCCCCATCACCTGACGCGCCTCCCGCAGATACAACTCTGAAGGCTTGGCCCAAGGAGAACCTAGCTGGTCCAGCAGCCAGTAGAAGTATTCAGGATTGCGAATCAGAATCTCGGCGTTGAACGGCGACGCGCCACAGATGAGAATGAGCGCCTCCAGCGCTTCGGGTGCGTCACCCAGGAAGCCGAGAAAGTTGGCGCGATGAGTGACGGTGGCAGACAGCCGTTCGAAGTGATTGATTGCAGCATCAGGGTCTGGAGACTGGCGGGCTGCTTCCAGCAGTGCTTTCATCATGCGGGCCAGCATGTGTCTCAGCGGAAGCTCCTCCGCCATGAGTTGCAGATTGCGGTCAGCCGCCTCAGGGTCCTTGAAACCGTAGCGTTTCAAAAAGTCTGCGACCTTCTCAGCGCTCAGCTCGGCACTTAACAGGACGTCCTCAGGTTTCATTTGACTTGGGAGATGGGCTCGCAAGAATCAAAGGCCATAAAGTATCACAGCTCAAAGCGCAGCTAAGCACGTGCTGAAACGCTCCAAAACCACCGACGCCGATGAGAACCTAGTAAATCCGAGAATCCTGCGAGTCGAAAGCGGCCTCTGAACGGCTCAAGCTGGCATTCAGTCGCACGGGCTCGGAGTCTCTTTTTGACTTCTCACAGCGTCAATGAAGCCCGGACGCCGCCTTGACATCACGCTCGCCTATGCTAGTATTTGGCGGGTTTTTCATCGACTTACTTCTCACCCGGCGTTCAGATCCAAACAAGATGCCTATTCGCGAAAAATCTCAGATCATGACCGCCACCGAAATGGAGCGGGCACTGAATCGGCTGGCACATGAGATTGTTGAACGCAATCGCGGAACCAAAAACCTTGCTCTCATCGGCATTCGGCGGCGCGGTGTTCCGCTCGCTGACCGACTGGCGAAAGTGATCCTCGAATTCGAAAAGGAAAAGGTACCTGTCGGATATCTGGATATCAATCTGTACCGCGACGACCTCTCTACGGTTTCGACCCAACCGGTAATTCAGAGGACTGAGATTCATTTTCCGATTGTCGATCTGTCGGTCGTGCTCGTGGACGACGTGCTGTACACAGGACGTACAGTTCGAGCAGCAATGGATGCCTTGCTTGACTACGGACGACCCAAGTTCATTCAGCTCTGCGTTCTGATTGACCGGGGCCATCGGGAGCTTCCTATCGAAGCCAATTATGTTGGAAAGTCTGTGCAGACAGCGGACAACGAGATCATCGAAGTGAAGCTCACCGAAGTCGATCAAAAAGAATGCGTCCTGCTCGTCGAGAAAGTCTAGTTTCCCTGGATTCATCCTGGTTTAGCCACCACTTCACTGTTCCCGTTCTCAAGGAGGCATCGTGCCTCTGAAGTTCAAGCACCTGCTCGGCATCCAGGAGTTGTCTGTTGAACAGATCCAGTTGATTTTGGAGACGGCAGAATCATTTCGCGAGATCTCCACCCGCCCTATCAAGAAAGTTCCCACGCTGCGCGGCAAAACGGTCATCAACCTGTTTTTTGAGGCGTCAACCCGAACCCGCACGTCGTTCGAAATTGCGGCCAAGCGGCTCAGCGCCGACGCGATCAATATTTCGGCTTCAACCAGCAGTGTCGTCAAGGGTGAGACTCTGGTTGACACGGCACAGAACCTGCAGGCCATGGCTCCTGATGTCATCGTCATCCGGCATTCCTCTTCGGGTGCGCCCCACCAGCTGGCCCGGATCTGTGATGCAGCTATTGTGAATGCCGGAGATGGGGCCCACGAACATCCGACCCAGGCATTGCTGGACGCCTTCACCATCCTTGATCGCAAGAAGAGTCTAGCCGGTTTGAAAGTCTCCATCGTTGGCGATATTGCCCACAGCCGTGTCGCACGTTCGAACTGCCTCCTCTTGGGCAAGATGGGTGCGCACGTCACCGTTTGCGCACCGCCGACCCTTTTGCCCTGCGCATTCGAAAGAACTCTCGAGCTCTTGCAGCCAGACGATGCGTCGGGCAGCCTGAAAGTGACTCACGACATGCGTGAGGCTCTTGAAGATACAGACGTCGTGATGATGTTGCGAATTCAACTCGAGCGGCAGCAGGAGGCATTCTTTCCATCGGTACGCGAATATTTTCGGTTCTACGGATTGAGTGCGGAACGAATGCGTGCGGCCAAGCCGGACGCCATTATCATGCATCCCGGACCGATCAATCGTGGTGTCGAAATTGCTTCAGACGTTGCCGACGGTCCCTATTCCGTGATTTTGGACCAGGTGACCAGCGGCGTTGCGGTGCGCATGGCAGTGCTGTTTCTGCTGACGGGCGGCAACAAGGAAGAAACGGCAGGATGAAGAGAACAGCAGACAGGATTGACAAGATGAACAAGATTCGAGTGTCAAGTCGTGGGTTCCCAGAGATCTGCACTTGCCAAGACGGTTTCGCACTAGGCTTTTTCGATTCGCTTGACGACCACTTCTTACCGAACAGTTTTATTCTTGAAGCTCCTTGCCGTAGAGGTCCGGAACTAGTCTTGTCAATCTTGTAAATCCTGTCTTAAGTCCTGTCGTGAATCGTGTAGGAGAATCCATTGAGTTCACTGTTGATCAAGAACGGCAGAATCATCGATCCGTCTTCAAATCTCGACCAGGTTAGCGACCTGCTAGTCGAAGCCGGCAAGGTCAGCCGAATCGGACAGGGCATTCAGGCGCCAGGAACACCGAGCCTCGATGCCACGGGACTGATTGTTGGTCCCGGTTTTATTGACATCCATGTCCACCTGCGCGAACCGGGGCGTGAGGATGAAGAGACCATCGAGAGCGGGTCGCAAGCAGCGGCAGCCGGCGGATTCACATCGATCTGCTGCATGCCCAATACCGATCCCGTCAACGACAGTCCCACGGTCACGCATTACATCGTGAAAGAGGCCGAGCGGCGCGCCGTGACACGCGTGTTCCCGATTGGCGCGATTTCCATAGGAAGTGCCGGCGAGAAGCTGGCCGAGATTGGTGAGATGGTTGAAGCGGGTGTGGTCGGCATCAGCGACGATGGAAAGCCAGTCATGAACGGCCAACTGATGCGTCGGGCGATGGAGGATTCATTGCCCTTCAAGATTCCGGTCATCGAGCACTGCGAAGACTTGCATCTCTCTGCGCACGGCTCGATGAACGAAGGCTACCAGTCCACCGTGCTGGGAGTGAAGGGAATCAGCCGCACGGCTGAAGACACGATGGCTTCGCGGGACATCATCCTCGCGGAACTCACCGGCGCACACATCCACATCGCGCACCTCTCAACGCGCGGCGCCCTAGAGCTCGTGCGGGATGCCAAGCGGAAGGGAATTCACGCCACCTGCGAAGTCACGCCCCACCATTTTACCCTCACCGACGCGGCTTGTTGCAGCTATGACACCAACACCAAGATGAGTCCTCCGTTACGGACGGATGATGATGTTGAAGCGTTGACCGCAGGGCTGGCTGACGGGACGATCGACTGTATCGCTACCGACCACGCCCCGCATAACCCGAACGAAAAAATGCTCGAATTTGACCGGGCACCGTTTGGTATCACGGGACTCGAAACGGCCCTCGGCCTCACCGTGACGCGACTGTTCCATACCGGCAAGATCGATTTGAAACGGCTGATCGAACTGTTCACCATCAACGCGGCGAAGATCATCAACAAACCTCTCGGCACATTGAGCATCGGTACCGAAGGTGATGTCACGCTGTTCAGTACTGAAGCGGAATGGGTCTACGACGTTAACCAAACCAAATCGAAGAGCCGAAATTGCCCGTTCCACGGAATGAAGCTCAAGGGCCAAGTGGCGGGAACCGTTGTGGCAGGAAAAATCGTTTATCGCAATGAAGGGTTGCTGCGGGGGTAGGGTGCGCTGCGTTTTAGGCGCACCAACAGGTTGGTTGTCCAGTGCGCCTTATGGGAACAACCCCCGGACGTTGGTTGCGTCGGAGACTCTTCCTACCGCTTGAACATATGCCGCCACACGCATGGCGAGCTTGCGCTTCTGCGCAACTTCGTAAATCTCCTTGAAGCTACGAATCATGATTTTCTCGAGCTGATTATTAACTTCCGCTTCGCTCCAGAACAGCCCCTGCAGGTCCTGCACCCATTCGAAGTAGGAAACAATCACGCCGCCCGCATTGCATAGAATATCCGGGATGACGAAACAGTCTTTCTTGCCGAGCGCTTCGTCGGCTCCCGGCGTCACGGCCGCATTCGCTGCCTCGGCTATGATCGAGGCTTTTATGCGAGAGGCATTCTCGGCAGTTATTTGATTTTCAAGCGCAGCCGGAACGAGAATGTCGCACTTAAGCTCCAGCAATTCCTGGTTCGAGATAGAGTCAGCGCTGGGGAGACCTTTGAGCTTTCCTGTCATCTGTTTGTGCGCCAGAGCCGCTTCGATATCCAGTCCCTTCAGATTGACGACGCCACCGCCAGAGTCGCTCAGGGCGATGATCTTGGCACCGTCTTCATGCAGCAGCCAGGCGGTCGTGGTTCCCACGCTGCCGAACCCTTGAATTGCCACGCGCGCATCTTTCACATGAATGTTTCTCACCTTGCAGGCTTCACGAATGGCAAACCAGCAACCTCGCGCCGTTGCTTCCTCGCGCCCGCGTGAGCCGCCCAGCGCCACCGGTTTCCCCGTGACAACCCCCAGCATGGAATGACCCACCGTCATGGAGTAAGTGTCCATGATCCAAGCCATCGTTTGCGAATCGGTGTTTACATCGGGCGCAGCGATATCACGGTCCGGACCGATCATCAGCAGAATCTCGGAGGCATAGCGTCGGGTAAGCCGCTCCAATTCGCCCTGGGACATAGTCGCGGGGTCGCACACAACGCCACCCTTCCCTCCGCCATAAGGGATGTTGGTGGCAGCGCACTTCCACGTCATGAGAGATGCAAGTGCCTTCATCTGGTCCAACGTAACGTTCGGATGGTAGCGGATGCCACCTTTGGCCGGACCGCGAGCGATGTTGTGCTGAACCCTGTAGCCGTCGAACACCCGGATGCTCCCGTCGTCCATCCGGACAGGCAATGAGACGATGAGCTGCCGCTTCATGTGAGTCATCACCTCACGCAGATCCCGCGGTAATTTCAGGACATCGGCTGCCGCCTCGAAGCGAGTGCGCACCATCTCAAACAAATTATTCGTTTCTTTCACAATAGGTCTCCGTTGTCAGGGGATCTTGATAAGAGCAATAGGCTGGTAGAAGAACCTAACCGTTAGCGCGCTTCCTTGTATTTGTTTAAACATTCCTGGGAGCAGAAATGCTTGGTCTCTCCGCGAAAAACGCCGTGAATTGAAGTGGCGACATCCACGTAGGTGCCGCACACTGGATCTTTTTCCATCTTTCCTAGTTTCACGCCGCTGCTTCGTTGCGGCCGGTCTGCATCCAACTTCGCCTTCTCTGTGGAAGCCAGCAATCCCTGGAGAACGGAGCGCAACAGGAAGAAGAGGAAAAGAACCAGAAATATTGGGATCAGCAATCGCATCAAAAGATCCGCTGTCGTGTGTTGGACGAGGGCTGTTGGGAACGGACTCCCTTTGAAGCAGGTTCGTCGATCATGCGGGCAAGGTCTGCGATGGAAGAGTTTCCAGGGTCAACACTCTTCAAACGGTCCAAGGCTACCCGCGCCGCAGCCGGATCCCTTTTACCTTGAAGGTTAACGATCACGAGATTGTGCAGCGATTGAACATGTCGCGAATCGATCTCAAGAGAACGATTGTAGAAGCCGATCGCTTCGTCAGGGCGCCCTGCATAGAAATGTGCCGTGCCCAAATCAGTCAAGACACTAATGTTTCTGGGGTCTAGAGTCAGAGCCTTCTGGTAGTAGCGAATAGCCTCCTCGTACCGGCCAGCGTCATAGTACTTGTTGCCCAAATTGGTCGCCAGCGCAGCATTCTGAGGAGCTTGTTCCGCGGCTCTCTTCAGGGTTTCAAAATCAGCTTCGGTCGTTATGGGCGGGTGCCCCTCGGGCAATCCTTGAGGTTGCGAAACTCCCGAGGTTGGGTTTGAGGATTCGTGGGTGTGCTCTGCGACCTGCTGCGCCCGTTGCTTCCACGCGGACTGCACTCCGACAAGGTAGCCGATCAGTCCGCCAACAACCAGACCAATCAATCCGATCCAGACATTATCCTTCTTCACCGCTGACCGCCTTGCCTTCTAGTGAGGGCCTCACAAAGCGCGAAAAGTCTAGCAACCGCATTTTCGGAGTGTCAAGGACAAAGCCCGGCAGGACCATCCGTCGGTCAAAGTCGAGCGTCGGTTCGTCAAGACCGATTTCCTATTGGTGATTGCCTATCTTCCATTAGCTATTTAAAGGAAAGCGATGACGGACCTCGATGGAGAATGACAAGGATAAACACGGAGAACGCGGATTCTGAAACGTCAGAAACGTCTTTGCCAGGACAAATTGCAGCTTCAGCCGTGTTTTCTGTGTGATCCGTGTCCGAACATTTTCTTGCACCCAAGGGTTTGAGGAAGTCAATGAACTCGCCTCGGATAATCAATAACAATAGAAAATCCCTCACCGGCTTCTT
>Ga0180085_1000237_pt1 | contig 19340 bp, 19 predicted proteins | sample EasRiv730_16_10D_FD_123013 | JGI IMG/M metagenome (GOLD analysis project Ga0180085, IMG submission 123013) | Soil microbial communities from meander-bound floodplain in the East River, Colorado, USA - East River metaG ERMLT730_16_10D | ecosystem: Environmental > Terrestrial > Soil > Floodplain ... | reverse complement strand
TTGTTTAGCGGGTCGAAGTACAACGTGTACGGCCCTGTCGCGGCGCTGATCCCCACGATTGCAGCGATCATGGACAGCTATAAGACGCCGGACGACCCTTTTGCCGGCCACGGTTTTCTGGTGTTGATCTGCATGTGTTCGGGCCCGATCCTGATGCTGGTTGCCCTCCTTGGTTGGGGCAAGATCGGCAACATGGTGCCCCATTCGGTCGTGGTCGGTTTCAGTGCTGGGATCGCGGTGACCATTGCTATGACCCAGTTTGGCGAGGTCCTGGGATTCAAGACAGCCGTCACTGGCGGGTTTTTCGAGAAGCTCCAGCTCATCCGCGACAACATTGGGCAGGCCAACGGTTCAGCTATGTTCCTGGGCTTGCTGACGTTTATGATTACGCGATCCTTGCTCAGCATCTCCATCTATATTCCGGCGCCGTTGCTGGCGCTCGGCACTGGGACTCTGCTGTCGTCAACGATCCTGTCGAACGACGGTTTATCGCTGGTGATGACGAAATACGGAAAGATCCCGACAGACTTCCTGGTTATTTCGCCACCAAGCTTGCCGTCCTGGGACCTGGCTGTCCTGGGTGATCTGGTCTTATACGCGGTGGCCTTCGCGTTCGTTTGTGGGTTCGAAAGCATTCTTGCGGCTCGCATGGCGGATCGCTTGGCCGACAACCGGGGCACGCCTTACAATCCGAACAAAGAATTCTGGGGGCAAGGGCTGATCCAGACCTTCGTGCCGATGCTGAACGGAATGCCCTTGTCAGGCGCGCTGGCCCGGACGGCAACCAACATCAAAGTGGGCGCCATGACGCCGCTTTCTGGAATCATGAAATGTTTCCTCAAGCTGTCACTGGTCTGGTTTCTGGCACAGTATCTGGAGTTGGTTCCGATGGCCTGTATCGGGGGTATTCTCATGTGGGTTGCGTTGAACATGGTCAAGCCGGCGGAAATCAAGCAGGTCTGGGCACACAACCGGTTTCATGCCGGACTCATGGTCTATACGGCCCTGATGGTGATCTTCACAAGCTTCTTGACGGGCGTCCTGTCGGCCATGGTGATTTACGGATTGCTCTACAGGTTCCTCGACAAGCCGGCCGTGCGTGCGATTGCCTAAGGCATTCCGCAGGGCTGTCGGCGGTTTCTGCGAAATGCGTTCGCCAACGCGATTGGCGTTACATTTTGAAATGGAGAACACTTATGCATCGGTATCGAAACTTCATGGTGTCGCTGGCACGCACGCATGAGGATGCTGGCCTGATTCGACATGCCACCACCATTGCGGGGCTGGGCACAGCCGATCAGGTTCGTTTTGTACACGTGATGGCCGGATCTGCCGGCCCGATGGCTGCTCCCAGCCACGATCAAGCGCTGGCCGAGCTGCAGGCGAGCGTTAAACGCCATTCCTCCGGCATGCCGACCTCGGTTCAGATTGCGTATGATGTGCTTATGGGGCCGCTCACGGACCAGCTGCTGGCTCACGCGGCTGAGAAACAAATTGACCTGCTATTTTTGGGCCACCGGCTCGATCCACCGGGGCGCAAGCCGTTGGCACGCCGGCTGGCGATGAAAGCGCCCTGTTCTGTATGGATGGTGCCGCAGAACTCGAAAGCGACACTCCGCCGCATTCTAGTTCCCATCGATTTCTCCGAACCGGCTGCCGATAGCCTGCGCGTGGCCACCTCTTTGGCCGCCATGAGCAGGGAGGCGGAGTGCCTTGCCATGCATGTCTACTTCAACGAAGCTGTGATTACCTATGAAGAATACGGTCGCGTGCTGCGGGGGCAAGAAGAGCAAACCTTCCGGCAGTTTATCGCCCCGATCAACTGTCAGGGTATCAAGGTGAGACCCCTATTTGAGGAGGGGGCCAACGTCCCTCACGTCATCGCCCGCGCTGCCGAGCAGCACGCAGTCGATCTGATCGTCATGGCCACGCGCGGCCGCAGCCGGTCTTCATCCATTCTGCTGGGCAGTGTTACCGAAGAAATGATCCTCGAGACTCGTGTCCCGATCCTGGTTGTCAAGCACTTTGGCGCCCGGCTCGGAGTCTTGCAGGCGCTGCTGGACAGGCGGTTTCGGCACCAAGGTGACCTTCGCACAGATTAAGGAAGCAGCAGTTCTTAACGACACTGTCGTCCCCTTCTCAGGATCTATTTGGCGACGGGATTGCAGGAGCAGTTGCGCGACCAATCGAAAGCAATGGCAGTTGAGTGAAGCAGGCGTGCCGATACCCTTTCGCGGCAAGGAGGGTCGCTATTGGAAAAGATCCGGTGTCTCTGGCTAGGCTTCATCTTTCTGCTGATTGCTCATCCTGCCTGGTCGCAAAATTCTCAGCGCCTATCGACAGTAAACGCTAATGGTTGGTACAACTTCTTTGGAGATCACCCCGTAAGCAAGCGATGGGGAGTCCATCTTGAAGGACAATGGCGGCGCCACGACGTCATCAGCAAATGGCAGCAACTCTTGCTCCGGCCGGGTATCAATTTCAGTCTGAACAAGAATTTGATGCTCACAGCGGGATATGCCTTTGTCGACACCTACCCTTACGGAGAGTTCCCGGTCAGATATCGTTTCCCGGAACACCGCATTTTTGAGCAAGCCATTTTGAAGCATGAATTGGGGAAAGTGGGGTTGCAGCACCGATACCGTCTAGAGCAAAGATACCTGGGAGAGAAGATCCAGGCCTCCGACGGCTATATCGACTTCTGGCGGTACGAAAACCGGTTTCGTTACATGCTGCGAATGAACATCCCTCTGGGAGATGAGAAAAAACTCTATCTGGGAGTTTATGACGAGATTATGGTCAACTTCCGGAACAACGTCGGCTCGAACATCTTCGACCAGAACAGGGCCTATGCCGCCCTGGGATATTCCCTGAGCAAGAACACTAAACTGGAAACAGGTTATCTTCTCCAAACGCTCCAGCAGCGCGACGGTCAAAGGATCGAATACAACCACACCTTTCAGTTTTCTATCATTTCCACGAGGCCGATCTTTCGAAGTAAGTAGGGACCAATCAGCTCCCGGCTCTGTTGCAAGGCCATGCCAGGCAACTAGCCCAACTTCGTCAGGACAGCGGGTTTGGCCCGCGTGACGGGCCTCAGAGGGTTCAGGAGTTCAAGGGTTATTGTCGTGGCCGCGATACCGTTTCGTTTCGTTGCGGCTCTGTGACGAAGAAAAGAATCACCAGGCTTGAGATCGTCAGCAGGCAAGCCGAGAAAACTCCGACCCACGCATATCCAGACGAGGCAAACAGGTAGGACGCGCTTAGCGTCGATGCTGCGATTCCCAATTGTGACAAGGCATTGCGCAACGCCAGAAAGGTTCCCCTTTCGCTGGCGTTAACGAGTTCCGTTGTGATCGCGAGCAGCGGAGCCATGCGAAACGCAATGGAGAGTCCGGCCAATGCGAGGACCACGAACAACCCAGGACCCCACACGAGCTTGGGCACAGCGACCACGCAAGCGGCCAGAACCAGTCCGCTAAGAACCAAGAGAGGTTTCTTGGCCCAACGGTCTGCCACGATGCCTGATAGCGGGGCCCCCGCCAGCGACGCCAGTCCACAAAGCAGGAACACTAGGCCGACCTGTTGCACAGAGACGTGTTGTTGATGAATCAGGTGGCTGGAGAGAAAAGTGATGAAGGCGACGATCGCGCCCGAAGACAGTGGTGACGCCAGGAGAATCGATAGTGTGTCTCGGCGCCGCAGGCAGAGGCCGAAGACCTGGCGAATTCGGCTGAGGCTCAAGCGGTGCTGAGAATCAATCGCGTGAACCTGGGCCGGGGTCTCCGCCTGGATGAACTTCCAAACCAAGAGGCCGCAAATCAGAGCGGCCGAAGCTGTAATAAGAAAGAGCGGCCGCCAACCCCAGCGACCGGCGATTGCGGTTGCGGTCGGAATGCCAAGAATGGCTGCCGCAAAGTAGGCGGTCGAGAGTATCCCCATGGCGCGCCCCCGCCGGTCGTAGCTGAAGTAGTCCGCAGCATAGGAGGTCGCCGCCGTGACAATCGCGCCCGTGGTAACTCCTGAAAGAAACCGCGCGAACAGGAATGTCTCGAAGGAGGCACTGCCGAAGGCGCCGGCGCAGGTGACCGAAAAGCAGACCAGACCGGCCTGGATGAACCGTTTTCGTCCGTAATGGTCCGACAGATAACCGAAGAGCAAAGAGAACACGGCCGAGGCAACCGAATACACCGGGACGACACGGGCGGCGTGGCTGGCGGTGACTCCGAATGTCGTGGCGAGCAGAGGCAGCAGCGGGGGAATCATCTGGTAGTCGACTTCACCGAGAAGACCGACGCAGAAAAGCAGAAGCAAAATGAGTGCCGGGCGGGCTGGATCCTTTGTCATTCAGTGAACCAGGTTCAAACAGGCCGTTAGACGCAGGGAACTTATAGCATTGAAGACATGCTTGGCGAAGGGCTTTCGGCCCGCCATGCGATTCGCAGAAGGAACGCTCTTTCATTTACAATCGGTTTTGAAACCGATACCTTTCCTGCACATTGGATTCAAATGCAAGAACGATTCGTAAACAGGCACGATTGCGAGGGCTGGTAATGGCCGGTTTGAATCATCTAATGATGGTCGAGCTGCAAGCAGGGTTAGAAAAGATCCGGCGGTCGCCAAAAGACGCAGGCGTTTTGGAATTGATTGTGCGACGGCCGAAGACCGGAGCCAGAGAGCTCTTACAGGAAGGACGACTCGACCTGGTTGAGGGTTTGGTCGGGGACAACTGGAGGACGCGCGGATCGTTTTTGACAACCGACGGCTTGGCGCATCCGGACATGCAGTTAAACGTCATGAACTCCCGTGTCGTTGCCTTGGTGGCACAGCAGCCGGAACGGTGGGCTTTGGCTGGAGACCAGCTCTTTGTCGACCTGGACCTAAGCGCTGAAAATTTGCCACCCGGGACAAGGCTGGCACTCGGCTCGGCGGTGATCGAAGTCACCAAACAGCCCCACACGGGCTGCGCCAAATTTGTGGAGCGATTCGGAATCGACGCGGTGAAGTTTGTGAACTCAGACGAAGGAAAACGGCTTCACCTGCGGGGCATCAATGCTCGAGTTGTTCTGGCTGGCGTGATTCGAGTTGGGGACATCGTAAGAAAGGCGTGAGTGCTGCTTAAGGGGGCCGAGAATGGTAGGCATCTGCGTTGAGTTGAAGCTTCCTGGACCCCCTCTTTATCTCCCCCTTATTCGCGCTTCGCGCAAGGGGGAGAGCAATGGCGATGTTGAAAGATCTGAGTCCTGACAAACACTTATGAAATCTATCCGACTATTGTTGACGTTTTCCTTCGGCCTGACGCTCGTTGGCTTACCTGTTCACGCGCAGGGAAGGGTTTCATTTCGACCGCAATTGACCGGTCCTGACGTGCTGGCGGATTGGGTGTTCGATGGTTCCGGCTCCTGGACTGCCGCCGATGGCAAGCTGGTTCTGGAGAAAGCAGGTACGCCAACGGGCCCCATACGACGGCCTGCCGCACTGGCGATCTTCAAAACCGATCCTCTCAAACAGGTGACGCTGAAAGCTGAAGTTCGATCGACAGCCCCACAGGATGTGATTCGAAGGGATCTCAACCTCATCTTCGGCTATGAATCTCCCAGCCGCTTCTATTACGTGCATCTTTCTGGCATCACGGATGACGTGCACCACGGGATCTTCCTTGTGGCTGACGCGGACCGCCGCAGGATCGACGATGGCAAAGGCCAACCTCAGCTCAAGGACCAGAACTGGCATCGCGTGCGCTTGGAGAGAGACGGTGCGACTGGGCGGATTGAAATCTATGTAGATGGGTCCAAGGCTCCGGTCCTGGCAGCTTTGGACACGACGATTCGCGTGGGTCGCGTTGGGCTGGGCTCCTTTGACGACACAGGAGAGTTTCGCAAGATTGAGATTACGGGCTCGAAATGAGCCCTTGTCCACTAGATTGCAACCCCCATGAAGTCCCCCCTTGTCCAAGGGGGGACAACTTTCAGGCCGCCGTGGCTTCACCCAATCTCGTAGGGTGCGTTCGATTTGTGAACGCACCACGACCGCCCCTGGTTTCCTGGGGTAGGAGATCGCGCTGAAAAACCCAACGCAGCCAGACTTTTTGCCCGGTCCCGGAAGAGTGAGACACGTCAGCCTTTCCGACAAGTTTGAAACGATACCCACACGCAAAGGAGTTTTGAGTATGACAACAGAAAGCTCCATGTCTCGCCGGTTGTTCCTGGCGCTGCTTGGCGCTGCGCCGCTGACGTTTTCGAGTCCCGCCAAGCAAAAGATTCCCGTTGGACTTGAACTCTATTCGGTTCGCGACGCGCTTGGAAAAAACCTCATGGGCACGGTGCGCGCCGTTGCCAAAATGGGATATGAGGTGGTGGAGTTTTACTCTCCCTACTATGACTGGACGCCCGACTACGCCAAGGAAGTGGGGAAACTTCTAAACGATCTCGGCATTCGCTGTCTTTCCACGCACAACAGTGCGAATGCGCTCAGTCCCGAAGGCTTGAACAAGGCCATCGAACTCAACCAGATCCTGGGTGCCAAATTCATCATCATGGCCAGTGCTGGCCGTGTTAGGGGGCTCGACGGATGGAAGACGGTGGGGGACACGCTTGGCCGGGCTTCGGAGAAACTCGTGCCGCTGGGAATGCGAGCTGGCTTTCACAATCACAAGCTGGAGTTCGTACCGCTGGACGGCACACGTCCGATGGAGGTGATTGCTGCTCACACGCCCAAGGAGGTGATGCTGCAACTCGACGTGGGTACGTGCGTCGAGGCTGGCGCCGACCCGATCGCCTGGATCAAAGCGCATCCGGGACGCATCAACAGCCTTCATTGCAAAGACTGGGCCCCAGGCGAGGACAAGGGCTATCGGGTCCTGTTGGGAGAAGGTGCGTCGCCTTGGAGGGAAATATTCGAAGCGGCTGAGACTGTCGGCGGCGTGGAGTTCTATTTGATCGAGCAGGAAGGAAGCCGTTACCCACCTATGGAAACTGCAGAGCGATGCCTGGGAACTTGGAAGAAGTTGAAGAGTTATTGAGAACAAGCGGTGCCTTTCCTTGCCCCTCAGCGTGCTTGCTCAGGAAAGTCTTTTGTGTAGCGCTTCAGTAAAGCAGGAACATCGTTGGGTACGTAGTAGATCTTGCCCCGGATTTGTTTTGTCTCGCCAGGCTTCAGGCCGCCGATGCGAAAATCACTATGAAGACAAGTGAACACGCCCTGAAATAACTCCTGATAGGGCTCCCACACCGTGGCAAAGATCTTCGAGTTGTCGCCGCTGAAGCAGCCAATCAGCCCATTGCTGGGTACATGAGGATTCAAAGGTCGAGGATTGACGTCGGCACGAGGAATACCCGGTGCGGCCCACACCTGGCCTGGTGTATAGCGCGCTTCCGTTGCCCAATCCTTGGTTGGCATTAGCGACAGACGCCCGTCGAGGAAGATAAAAGACTTCTTCAAGTAGTCGTAGGTTCTTGGATTCTTCGGATCGCCCAGTCCGGTGAACTCGCCCACACGAATGCATGGTTGCGCCCAATGAGCCGCGGAAATGGATTGGGTCGGGTTGTGAGCAACCAGGCGGAAATCCACTTCGTCGGAGCGGGCCGTAATCACATGGTCGACAATGACTCCATCCTTCAGGGTACATTTCAGTTTGAGCTGCGTGCGATCCGGGTTGATTGCAATCAACTCGGTTTTGTGACCGATGACGGTGTTGGTTACCCAATCGGTCGTTTGTGAGTTGGGACGGCAGTAGGCCTCGAGATAGAGAATCTTCATCTCCTTGCCGGGAAGTCGATTGCTTGAAATCGTCAAAATGTCGTGCTCCCAGGCAAGCTTTAGGGCTGAGGATTCTCTGGCCATGAGCGCGCCAAAAGCGATCATTCCCGCAACGGACAGGATGAAAATGATCTTACGGTTCATTCCCTTGCCTCCTTCGAATCTGTCTGGGGATAACGGCTCTCGTCTGAGACAGTCGTGACGGATCGTGCGTCGAAGGTACTAACGAATAATGAAAATCACGAGATTCTCAGACGTGATGTTGCTCAAGCCTTTTTGATAAAACAGATGTGCCGCACTCAGGGCTTCGACCATACCTTGTGCGTCGTTGCCGTATTCTTGCTGACAGAACGCGAGTAGCGGTTCTGATGCAAGCACGCGAAGCGTCACAGGCGCGTCGAATGGAAGGCAGCCGTAAACACCTTACAAAGCGTGCTGGCTACTTCGGATTGTTCGTCCGCCAGTTGAATCTGATTTACGGCAAGCTGCGCGTCAAGATAGGTACCCAGGACGTATCCCGAGTAATCGAAATCCACCTCTTCCACTAACGCTGCCTGCCAAGCCTGGTTGAATTCGCTGACGCCGACAACTACGGTCTTCTTGAAGAGCCATTTCCCGCTGGATTCTGAACAGATGTTTCGTGCGTGATCCAGACAGGCTGCAAAATTGCTGCGCCTCAAGACGGCGTAACTACCGATGGCACTCATCGAGATCTCGGTTTTGACGGCGTTGGCGAGTGCACTGGAGTCTCATTTTCGTGCTTTCTGAATTCTATAGACCCGGTTGTGCAGCTTGATGAGGACGTCCTCAGGACGCGAAATCACAGGTTGATAGAGAGCTAGTTGCTTACGGTATTTTTGGAAGTCGGGCGAGAGCATGTTGACCACAGTAGGCCACGGATCATCTGGCAGAATCGACGCGTCTCTCCAAAGGCCGTCGCCTAAGTTGAATCGCTTGCCTCCGACTTCGATTTGACTCACGGCGGTTGCTTCAGATGCAGCGAATGCCCCCGCCTCGCCCTTGCCTTCAGCAAGGACCTGTTTTCTCTTAGCAGCAGCATCCCCTGTGCTTGCCTGTTCCAGATTGGCAGGCTTGTCCTGTTCCATCTTTCTTGCGGAGAGTGCTCCGAGCGCCCCAGCTGGTGCTGCGGGCCGAATTGGTTGTTTTCTGGCATTCGCGGCCGTTTCATCGGCCTTTTTCTCGAGCTCCGAATTCTGACGACCACCCCCCGAAGCAGACAGAGACTCTTTCTGCGACTGTTCAGGCAAAGCTTGAGTTGACGCGGCTACATCACGACGTTCTAGTCTGCCATTCGCATCGCGATTCGGCTCGCCTGGAGCGGACGACGGCGGTTCTGCTGCAAAGCCATCCTTCATCTCGCGGTCCTGGCTGTTCGACCTCATTTTGTTGCGGAGGTCTCCTGGTTGGGCTTGTGATTCCCGCGCCGCTTCCAGCCGGTCCTCGGCGTGACTACGAACCAGCGACGGTTCAGATGTGGCGCTCGGTTTTTGTTCTAGCGACTTCTGATCATGCACAGGTGGTGCCACCGGTTGGTTATCTGCGTCGGGCCAAGCAGAACTCTTAGGAGCCTTGGACTCGGCTGTTTCGACCGGGCGCTCTCGGAGGATTCGATCGTCCCGAAGGAGCCGGTATCCGACAACCCCCGTCACTACACTGACCAGGAGGATTGCAAAGACTGGTCGGAAAGTTGCCGCTCTCGTCCAACCAAGCAGATCCGTAAGCAGATTGCTTCTCGGACTCGGTACAGTCGTGAGGACAGACGGCATCGGCTTAGCTTCCGTCTCGTGCGTTTTCAACAGAAAAGCCATTTCCGACTGGCAACGATCGCATTGCAGCAGATGTTGCTCGAAGGTCTTCTTGAAATGGTCGCTTTGCGAGCCTTCCAAGTAAGCAGCCATCCAATTCTCATCCGGACATGGCTCTGCCGGAGGCCGCGAGAGCGACCCAGACAGATGACTTTTCAAGAGTTGCTCGAAAGGATTCTTCTTCTCCAGGCTCATTCTTCCTCGGTTCTGCTTACCTGCCTAGACTTCAAAGCGCGCCCTGCCAAAGACTAGACGGCGTATCTCCTGAGAATTGCAGACTATCGAGACAGTATTTTCTTTAAGTCGATCTCCAGATGTCCTTGAGCCAGTTCGATCAGGTGCGGAACCTCCGTCCTTCGCACCTTGAACTTCTGCTGGAGCTGCTTGTTCACCGACTTGTGCAACCGGGTCTTGAGCCTTTCTATCAGTCTGCTGGCGGTGGACTCGTGCGCCTTCAGGAACTGTCCGATTCCCTTGAGGTTGACACCGTTCAGGAAGTACAAGTTCAGCACCAGTCTCTCTTGAGCATCCAGTTGCTCCAAAGCGGTGGTGAGACATTGAGACACCATGTCCCGGGCGCGATGGGTATCCCGTTCCTTGATCGATTCATCCGTCCTGCCATGCGCGCTGTTTGATGGCAGTTCACCTTCCAGGTCTTCGATCGGGACGTCCCGTCGATGGAGCCGAATCTGATCGATGGCCATCCGATGAACCACAACTTTGATCCAGCCTTCCAGAGATCCAAGGCCATGGTATTGCGCAATCTTGCTTTCTCCACGCCCGCTTTCGTGTGGTAGAAAGAGGTCTGTGAGTAATGTATCGCTGAGTTCCGCAGCCTCGCTGGCACTCGTCGAAGTCTTGAGGGCGGCGCTGTGAATGACGGACCGATACTGCCTCCCAAAGACTTCCCAGGCTGCACTGTCTCCAGCCGCACACGCGGTGGTAAGGAACAAGTCAGACCACTTCAGATTGTCGAGCAGTTGCAGCACAGTCTGTTCTTGCGAAACGTCTGCCGTTGCCAAGCTGGAGACATGTTTTTCCGCAACTCGCACCACTTTCTCCGCGAACTGTTGAAGTGGCAACGTGACCTGTGAATGCGTCCGCGAAGCAACGTGCCATTCTCTCTCGACACGTGCGTGGATTGGAGCGACCAGCGCAGGCATCAACTGACTGTGCCGTGGCAATGCCGTGTTTCGGCCGCAGTTCGGGCAAACCTCGTCAACGGCTCCTGGCAAATTGCAGGCCGGGCACATGGAACTGGCGCACATCGCCCGAGTTTAGCCGAGCCGTTGCATTTATTCTATGCCTTTGCTACACACACCGAGTGATTCACCACTACTGAAAATTGCCATGCACGGTGAAAGGCTCCAACCATGAGGTTAGAAACGCCAAAGGGTTCGAAACAACTGGAGATCGAAGTGAAGCTCAAGATCCGCAATCTGCAGCGGCTCCGAAGAGATTTGTTGGAAATGGGCTGCAAGGAGACAGTGCCTCGAAGCTTGGAGCGGAATTGGACATGGGACTTCCCGGGCCAGCCCTTGCGGCAGCAGGGAAAGTTGCTGCGTGTTCGGCAGTTTTCCGGTCGGTGTCTGCTCACATTCAAAGGTGCAGCCCAACGTTCGCGCCACTTCAAGATCCGGGAAGAACGGGAGACTGAAGTTCAAGATCCGGAAACTCTGGGTGTCATTCTAGGACGGCTCGGGTTGGAGGTTTTCTTTCGCTATGAGAAGTATCGCACCTCCTACTCATTGAAACTCCGAGGTAAGCGACGTTCCGTCGATCTATCGGTCGATGAAACGCCGATTGGTAACTACTTGGAAATTGAAGGGACAGAAGCAGACATTCATAGAGTTGGTAAGAAGCTGGGCTTTGATGAGGACGCTTTCATTAAGGAGAGCTATCTTGCGCTGTTTGCGAAAGGCCGATGGCGCAAAAGCCGGCGAGACATGGTTTTCCCGAAATTCGTGAAGGGAAAAACACCAAGAGTGTAATTCTTATCGACGCGGTCATCCTTTGTGCGTGCGCTAACTTATTGTCACATCGCCGGTTGCCTGATATTTGAACTTGGCAGCTGTTTTGCAAGGTGTCAGATGAAAGCTGAGTTCGACTGAACCATTTTAGGAGGAACCGTGAGAGACAATAAGACGACACGCATCGGAATTCTGGCAGCTGGTATGGTGATCTCCAGCTTGATGTTGCCACCCAATATGGAAGCGGGCATGGGCAAGCTTTGGCCATTTGCCTCCAAGAAGCACATCAAGCAGCAGGTTGACCCTGTGAGCGGAAGAGTCTCCGAGCTGGAAGAGATCAGCCGGAAGCACGGGGCGCAAATCAAAGAGATCGACGATCGAACACAGTCTGCACTCCGGACTACGATGAGCCAGGTGGAAGCAGCCGATGTGAAAGCGATTGCCGCTGGCAGGAAAGCCAATGAGGCTGGAGTAGCCGCAGACAAGGCCTTTGCGTCTGTTGGCGACGTGGAACGACGCCTGGGCAGCCGCTTGGAAAACGTGGAGAACTACCATCAGGTACGTACCGTCCAAGTTGCTTTCAAGCCAAGCCAGACCGAGATGGACAGTGCTGCCAAGGCACAGCTTGATACCTTGGCTTCAGAGCTTCAAGGCTCAAAAGGATATGTCCTCGAGGTGCAGGGGTTTGCCGATCCGCGAGGTTCGCAGCAAGCGAACTTGGAACTGAGCCGCCAGAGAGCGAGCGCTGTGGTTCGATATTTGTCGGAGAAGCATGAGGTGCCGCTGTTCCGGATGCGGACGCTGGGTATGGGCGCAGCCAATGCCGTGAAGGACGAAAGTGGACGACTGAGTAACGAGAAGAGCCGCCGCGTCGAGATCCATGTGCTTCGCAATGACTCAACTCAAGTGGCCTCGAACTAGGCTGGGTGAAGGTCTCTGCTCCGAACTTTGAAACGGGTGTTTGACGATAGTCTGAATTGCGGGTGATTCAAATCCAAACCGGGAGACGTACAATGAAACGTTGGACTTTGATAGCTTTGTTACTGGGCATGACGCTTGTTTTCAGCCAGCACGAGTTGATCGCCAAGGGAGGTCGTGGGCAAGGAGACGGTCTGGGACGCGGGCATGGAACCGGATCATCCGCATCCGCTCAGAACTCGCATGGAAATGGCCAGGGAACCGTTGATCGAGACTTTGGAAAAGATCGGGCAACAGAGGTTGGACGCGGGAAAAAGAAGGGACTACACAAGGACCAGTATTCGATCGGGGACGGCCGTGACAAGGACCACAATCGCGACTCCCACAAGAAGGACAAAGACAAGAAACACCACAAGGACAAGAAGGACAAAGACTAGTTCCGACAGCGAATCCTCCTAAGCCGCAGATGCGCTTGCCTGGCATTTGCGGCTCAGTTGTTTCGGGGGCATCAACCCAGACCCAGCCTCTTTGGAGCTTCGGCGCCGGTCAACCAATGAATCGACGCAGAGCTTGTGCGACACCTCCGGCATCGTTACTGGCGGTTTCTTCAAACCCCCGGTTCCTGAGCTCTGCTACGCAGTTTGCCACCACCACACCGACTCCCGCATAGTCCAGCATTTCCAGATCGTTGTGATTGTCTCCAATGGCCAGCGTTTCTTCGCGGGTAACGCCGTAATACCCTGCCAAGAACTCAACAGCGGTGCGTTTCGAGCAATCCTTGTCCAGAAGATCGATGATTCCAAGATTCTTGTGCGGATAGTACGTTTTGGTCAGCCTGACCCTTTCGGCCAACGCTTTAGATTGAAGCATCGCTTCAACTTCCATGATGGCTGGAAGCTCTCCACCGAACATTATCTGAATCAGATCTGAATCAGCCCACGGCAGCAGCGACTCGGTTTCCATCACCGCTTCTGGGAACTGGCCCAGATACCCTTGCATCAGCAAGTTCTTGCGGCAAGTGGGGTGAATGACCGTTTGACCCTTGAGATCCTGGTCGCGATGCAAAACCAGGTAACTGAAGTGGTCCTCTGAATGGGCAAGAATCTCTGCGGCGAGGTCGGGTTTTAGGAAACAGCTCGCGAGACGATGGGAGTCAATCGGAGAACGAATGAGTGCCCCATTGTGGGCGACGACCGGAAAGTTCAGCCCGAGAGCCGCAGATACTTGGCGAGCCATGCTCCAGCGTCGTCCGCTGACCAGGATGACGTTCACTCCTTTCTCGACCGACTCTTTGATGGCCCAACCGTTTTCGGTGGGCAAATTGCCGTGACTATCCAACAGCGTTCCGTCGATGTCGAGCGCCACCAGCTTGATTGCCATTTGAGGGGTTCAGCGCGCAGGGTGAAGCTTCGGAGTGACCGTCTGGAGGCCCGTTGCGGACGCGAATGTCATATCTTGGGCAAAACAAAACTGCGGTTACCAACAAAGAAGGCCAGCTTTTGGGCTGGCCTTCCTTGGGGGGAGTGAGGAGAGAACAACGCGCTGCGAGACGCTTCTCTGAACTGCCCCTTAGCTGCTATTCTAACTTCCTTATCAATAGAGTCAAGCGGTGTTCTTAGAAAACTTTCGACACTTCAACTCAGGGCAATTGAGGAAACGATCGTTCTCATGCAGTAACGAAAGGAATCCAGACCGCGCACTCAGCAACTGCTGAACTAGAGTCAAATGTTATATTTAGACAGCGTCAGTGTCTCAGCGAGCCGACGGAGTTATTAGGTTCCCTGCCATTCAAAGAGTGCGGTCTCTGCGACAAACCCGGGGCCAAACGCAGCCATCAGCCCAAGATCTCCACTCTTCGGCTTCAGACAAGTCTGAATCTCTCGCAGAACTGCCAACACCGTGACGCTGCTCATATTGCCTTGGTTGTACAAAACGTTCAGCGTCGGGGCGACTTGTTCAGCGGACAAGCCCATCTGTCGGCCAATGATCTCGACGATGCGAATGCTACCCGGGTGCAGTGCGAAGTGCTGGAGAGATGCAGCTTCTACCTGACACGCATCGAGGAATCCCCTTAGAGTCGGCTCGATCTGGCTCTTGACGAACGGAGGGATGTCTTGCGAGAGGCGGATGCTGAGGCCAGCATTCGTCAATTCAAAGCCCATGAAATGCAACGTTTCGGGGAAAAATCGGGTTGCACACTGTTGCATCGCAGGCAATGGCTCAGAAGTTTTCAGCTTCCTGGAAACCACCGTGGCTGCCACTCCGTCGCCAAAGAGCGTTGAGCAAACAATATTGGTCATACTCAGATCATTGAGTAAGAAGGTTTGTGAACAAAACTCATGGGCCAACAGGACGACTGTGCGGTCCGGATAAGCCTTGCAGTATTCCCATGCCCGCATCAGACCAACTGCACCGCCCGCACAGCCGTGCTCGGTCAAGATCATCCGCGCAGAGCTGATTCCTAACTTGTTCATAATGTACGCGTCCACACCGGGAATCGCGAATCCCGTACACGAGACGCTAATGAACATGTCCACATCCTTCGGATGAATCTCATTCGCATCGAGGGCTTCCCGAACGGCTCGGGTTCCCAATTCGATCGACGCTTTTATATATTGCTGGTTAGTTGTGTGGAAGTCCCTTGGCTCAAGGACCTCGTCGGGAGAGAGCAGAATGTAGCGTGTTTTGATCTGGCTGCGGTCCAAGAGAGAGTTGAGCTTCGCAATAAGTTCATCACTCTTCCCTTTCCCGCGCAGCCAACGCTGAAGGTAGTCCCGGCTAATCTCTGCTGAGACTTTATGGGGCGGATGGACGACTGCTACTCTTCCCGTACGGATATGGCTTTGCAATAGAAACCTCCGGTGCTTTTACCGACGGGGACACAAGACGCCTCTACGACCCCAGAGCCGGCTTGCGTGGCGAAGCAGTTGAATTGATCTGCGACGACTGAACTATACCTTCAGACATTTCATTTGACAAAACGATTCTTTACAAGGCTTTTCGCGCACGGAGGGTCGGTACGGATGGTTGCTGAAGCAAGACTGAGTGGATTGGAAGCGAGAATCTGCGGGCGTAGTCGCTATCGCCCGCGTGGAAAGTATCCCTCACGCGTTCGAACGACGTAGGACGGGTCTTTCACCCGAACTTGGATTTGACGAAACTCTGACGCTGCCGAGGCGGCACGCTGGGGATAGTAGCCGAGGTAATACTGAGTTCGCAGTTCTTCGCTGATCTTGTCGAAGGAACTCCGAATTGCGTCGGGTGAAAGCACCCGGAAAAACCGGCCGCCGGTTTTTTCGGCCAAGTAGTACATGGCGTGCTCTCCACCCAGATTCCTACCGGGTTCGCTTTTGATCGGTTGGACGACCAACCCATAGATTGCAGCCTCAGCGATTTGTGCCTCTTTCAAGCAGTCCTTGATTTGCAAATCGCTGGTCGTATCGGTTCCGTCGGTGATGGCTACGATGACTTTTCTGCCTTTGGCATTGCCCAGAATATCTGCTGCCAGGTAAATGGCATCATAAAGCGAGGTGCCCCCACCTGGTCGGATTGACCGAATGGCGTTGCTCAGCCGGTCCATCCGGCTGCTGGCGCGCACTACTTCATCGACATCTTCAGAGACGCGCAAAATCGAGACTCGGTCGACCGGTCGGACAATCGAAGTCAGAAACTGGATCGCTGCTTCCTGTTGGGTTCGCAACTCAGTTGCGATGCTGCTCGAGCTGTCGAAGAGCAAACAAAGCTGCAACGGAAGTTCTGACTCCTTCCCGAAGACCTTGATCTCTTGCGGTTTTCCATCCTCGTAGATCTGAAAATCGTCTTGCTTCAAGCCGGCCACCCAGTTTCCATCGGGAGTCGTGACAGTTGCCAGGACACTGACCAAACTCACGTCGACCACAAGGCTGAAGTCGCGATCCTTCGCTTTGGACTGACCCAGAGCAATACCCTCGGCCAGCGAGAGCAGAGCAGCACTGGCGAAAAGGAGTTGGAGTGAAGATTGTTTCATCTTGAAGTACTACAGTGGCAGAGGCCGTGCGATAGGATGGAAGGACTGTGGCGCCGGGTTGCCGGGGAATGTCAGTCCCTCACACGACCGAACCTAACCATAACCGGCTGGAACTTCACCTTCAACCCAGACTTCACCATCGGCGAAGAACTCCTTCTTCCAGATGGGAACGGTCTTCTTCAGGGTGTCGATGACGTACTGACAGGCTTCAAAAGCAGGCTTACGGTGTGCCGACGTAACCACGATAACGACACTGGCTTCGCCGATTTCGAGCCGCCCCAGGCGGTGTACAATACCGATGCGATTCACTGGCCATCGGGTTCGAGCGCTCGCCTCAATCTCCTCCATCTTCTTGAGCGCCATCAGTTCGTAACCCTCGTACTCCAGGTACAGCGTCTTCCGACCCCGGCTGTGGTTGCGCACCGTGCCATCAAACACTACTACGGCGCCATCCTCCGCCTGACGGAGCTGATTCACCAACTGTTCGATCTGGATTGGGGAACGTACGATTCGGATCCGGTTGTCGTCCTCCGCCCCTCCGCTGACAGGAGGGAAGAAGGCCAATTCATCTCCCTCCTTGACCGCCGTGTCCCACCCTGCAAACTCGTGATTTACAGAAACCAGCAGGCTCTTTCCAAAACCTTCGACCTGTGGATACTGGGCCCGCAGGCCATCCCAAACATCCCGAACAGTGAGCAACTCCTGTCGTTGAACCACGACGCGATCGTGCCCCACTAACTCTCTGAGCCGCGCAAACAAAAGGACTTCAATATTCATGGCATTCCATTGGAAGGTATCGTTGGCGCAAGCGTCAAGGCAAAAATCGACCAAGGGCAATGGCTCGTGCCGAACGCAGCAAATTCGTCCATGAAATGCTAGACTTTCGCCTTGCGCTGATCTGGATCGGTTCAACAAGGAGGAACCATGGAAGAAACGATGGAACAAAAGCTGGCGCGACTGGAAGCAGAAAACCAGGCTTTGAAAGGGAGGAGATCTGGCAACCTCTCCCTGAAAGTGAGTGAAAAGGGCGGGCTTTCGGTCTATGGGTTGGGTCGTTTCCCGGTAACTCTCTACAAGGAACAGTGGGTGAAACTTCTCGGATTCGCGGGCGAAATTGAGAGCTTCATCAAAGAAAACGAGTCACAGCTTAAGACCAAGGGTGAGTGAGTGTGGGGGCATCCTTTCTCACCTTTTCCTACGGCGTCCAGCACTTCAGAGAAAGGCGAGGACGAGAACAACGACGAGGACGGCACATCCTAACAGTCCTTCCGCTGTCCTCAGGCTGACCGGAACAGTTCGAGAACCGGCTTGCCTTTCCCGTCTTTGGTCGCATGCACCGGGCGTCTTTCCACTTCGTAGGCCAAATCTGGCGGGATGCCCAGAGCGTGGTACAGCGTCGCATGGAGATCGGGAATCGTTACCGGGTTTTCGAGAATCTTGCAGGGGCGCTCATCCGCGGTCTTGCCGTACAGAAATCCCCTCCGAAACCCACCACCGAACACCATGACGCTGCTGGCCTCGGTAAAATGCCGGTGCATCCCGTAGTGTTTTGGCTCTGTCATGATCTCGGGTTGTTGGATCTGTTCCTTGACCGTTTTGTCCGGCTTGCCCTCAATCATCATGTCGCGACCGAACTCACTGGCCAGCACCACCAGCGTTCGATCCAGCAAACCGCGTTCCTCCAGATCCAAAATCAACTGAGACACCGGGCCATCGATCGTCTGCTTCATCGTCAGCGCCCGGGTATGTCCGTTCTCATGGGTATCCCAGTAGCGAAAGGGGATGTACTCTGTGGTGACTTCGATGAACCGGGCGCCTGACTCCGTCAGCCGCCGCGCCAGAAGGCAGCCCAAGCCAAACCGGCTGGTGTTGTAGGTGTCGTAGATCTTCTGCGGTTCGAGCGACAGATCGAAGGCCTTGGCCGCAGGCGAATTCAAGAGCCGGTGCGCATTCTCAACCGAGCGCAAGAGCGATTCCTGCTGATAGTCGCTGCCCTGCTGCAGAATCGGGCTGCTCTCCACTAGCTCGCGGTAGCGTTGATGTCGCTGGCGAAAACGCAACGCACTGATGTGCGCCGGTGGGCGCGTGCTGGCCACCGCGTCTCTTGGATCAGAGATAAAGAAAGGGCCGCACTCGGTGCCGAGAAAACCAGCTGTGTGGAAGGCCTTCAAAGAATCGCTCTCTGCGCCGATCTCCAGGTTCTGGCCAATATCAATGAAAGCCGGGACATCGGGGTTCTTGGGCCCCAGAGTTCGCGAAATGAAAGCACCCAGGTGAGGCACGGCCACCGATTGAGGCGGCTCATAACCGGTATGCCAATGGAACTGGTGCCGCGAATGCAGAATGAAACCAAGGTCTCCCACGCGGTGGCTTCGGATCAGCGTCCCGCGATCCATGACGCTGGCAAGCCGTTCCAATCCTTGAGAAAGGTTTATGCCATCAACGGCTGTCGGGATGCTGGGAAATGTGCTGAGCACGCGCTTCGACTCGAGCCCGCTCTCGTAGGGGGTGTGGGCCTTCGGGTCGAATGTTTCGGTTTGCGCCATGCCACCGGCCATCCAGAGGAGGATCAGCGTGTCAGCGCTCGGCTCGATTTTCTTTCGAGCTTCCGACCCGAGCAACTTCGGGGCGCTGCCTGTAAGCGCGGCCAAAGTCGCCACGGTCGAATGCTTCAGAAACTGCCGGCGATCCAGGTTACTAAAGAAATTCTTCTCTTTCATAAATCAACTTCTGCTTTGGTCGTCATTCCGGCGAAAGCCGGAATCGTGCGCCTGAAAGCGCATTTGGTCAGAGAGGTGGAAGTCCTCTTCAGGTACGCCCTCTCCGGCCTGTAACCGACTGCCACTGCGTCGCCGTGAGGCG
>Ga0180085_1000236_pt1 | contig 19381 bp, 9 predicted proteins | sample EasRiv730_16_10D_FD_123013 | JGI IMG/M metagenome (GOLD analysis project Ga0180085, IMG submission 123013) | Soil microbial communities from meander-bound floodplain in the East River, Colorado, USA - East River metaG ERMLT730_16_10D | ecosystem: Environmental > Terrestrial > Soil > Floodplain ... | reverse complement strand
TTCCGCGAACCTTAATTGCCCAATACAGTGCCTGGGTCCTGGATGGCGAATCTCTGTTGATGGTTCAGGTGGCTGGCCGGCGCGATACCAGGCAGGTTCTCGATGTTCTCCGCAGTGGCGAAGGTACTCCGGCCGTCTTCCTCGACCGGGCAACTCCTGCGCAGCCTACCCACACCCCAGAGCGAACTGCACCGCTGACGGGGCAACAACTTCGAGAATTGGCGCAGCATTTGACGGAGACCCACCAGGTTGGTCCCCCTTCCGGCAAAGCACAGGGTTTGCTTCGCCGCCTAAGAACCAACGGACAAATTCTGGAACAGGTACGTGAAAGCTTGGACGAATCGGCTCGGCTCTTGCAGCCGATCACTCCAGCGGCAGAGTGGTTATTGGACAATAGCTACATTATCCAAGGACACATTGCCGATATTCACCGCAATTTGCCAAGGCAGTATCACAAGGTACTTCCAGTACTCACTGCCAAAACTTCGACTCCCACTAGTCCGCCATGGCGTTTTTTGCAGTACCGACTACAACGCGACCGCCGTGAGCTAGGTGCCGGAACGCTGCGTATTTATCATTTGGCAGTGGAATTGATTCAGGGGACCGACGCCAGATTTACTCGTGACCTTCTCATCGAGTTCCTTCAAACCTATCAGCAACAGGCGTCACTGACGATCGCAGAACTCTGGGTTTTTCCGCTTATGCTTCGCTTTGCGTTGGTGGAGGAATTGGCGCGCCAGGGTCTTGCGGTCAGCCGTCGTCAGAATGAACGCGAAAGAGCCGATTTTTGGGCAAATCGACTCTTGAGTGCTGCTAGAAGCAACACCAGCCAGTTTGAGCACACTCTGGCTGAACTGGCAGACGTTCAAGCGAATGTGCCTCCTCATTTTGCTCTGCGACTCGCGGGACAATTGTTGGATGAAGAAGAAACGGCGTCCGCGGTTCAGAAGTGGCTGGAAGAGAAGTCGGGAATTCCTTTGCATGACGTCATACGGCAGGAACAGGCCCGGCAGGCTGCCGATCAAATCTCGATATCCAATGCCATCGGCAGCCTTCGCTTGCTGGCTCAAATCGATTGGCGGGACATTTTTGAAAACACGAATCAGGTGGAACACCTCCTGCAAAAGGATCCTGGAGGCATCCATTCTCTGTCGGATTTTGCGACGCGCGACAATTGTCGCCGGGTCATTGAGGAAGTGGCTCGGTATTCGAAACGGCCGGAGTTGGAGGTCGCGAGAGAGGCCATGGTGCTGGCTGAGGCAGCAGCCGGGCAAGGAGAGCGGCATCACATTGGCTACTACCTGGTCGGTGCCGGACGCACTGTCTTGGAATCGCGAGTGGATTGCCGTCTTCCTTTTGCAAGCAGAGCAACACGATGGGTCCGTGCTCATCCCACGTCCGTCTATCTGGGAAGTATCGGGACGATTACCACCGTCATTTTGAACCTGGTGTGTGTCGGGTCGCGAGATTGGGTTTCGTTTGGGGCGTTGGCTGTTTTGGGAGCTCTCGCGCTCTTTCCAGCCAGCGAAATCGCTCTTCAGCTTGTGAACTACGTCGTCAGCCTGACGCTTTCCCCGCGCCTCCTACCCAAGCTATCGTTCAAGGAAGGCATTCCCGACGAATATCAAACTCTCGTTGTCGTTCCAATGATGTTGCTGACGCGAGATTCTATTCAGCATGAATTGGGGAAGCTGGAAGTGCGGTATCTGGCTAATGCCGATCCCAATCTCTACTTCTCGTTGCTTTCCGATTTTGCCGACGCGATGGAGCAACGGACGCCTGAGGATGCCGATCTCCTCGAAGTAGCGTTGCGGGGCATCAAGCAATTGAATGTGCAATATGGTCCGGGTCGCTTCTTTCTCTTTCACCGCGAACGGGTGTGGTCGGAAACGGAGCAACGATGGATGGGTTGGGAGCGGAAACGAGGCAAGATTGAAGAGCTCAACTGCCTCCTAAGTCGGATTAATGGGAGCGGAGGGAGGCCGGATGTCACCAAGGGTGTCTCCGATGAACTCGAGGAGATGCTTTTGGTCGGCGGCCCTCACGATCTGCGCGGCATTCGCTTTGTCATCACCCTTGATTCCGACACTCAGCTACCTCATGACACTGCCAGGCGTTTGGTCGAAACCCTGGCTCACCCACTCAACCGTCCTCGCCTAAGCGCTGACCGTCGTGCGGTCATCAGTGGCTATACCATCATTCAGCCGCGCGTGAGCACGACACTGCCCGGCGCCATGGCGACGTATTTTACTTCCCTCTTTGCCGATGCAAAAGGAACTGACTTTTATACCAGAGCCGTCTCCGATGTGTATCAAGACCTCTTTAATGAGAGCATCTTTCATGGGAAAGCGATTTACGACTTGCAAGCTTTTCATGGCGTTCTTTCCAATCGCTTTCCCGATGCCACGCTGTTGAGCCACGACTTGATCGAAGGATGCCACGTCAGGGTAGCTCTCGCGAGTGACATTGAACTCTTTGAGCAGTTTCCGGTGAACTACCAGGCATTTAGTTCCCGGCAGCACCGCTGGTTCCGAGGCGATTGGCAGATCGTCAATTGGATCTTCCCGCGGGTTCCGCAAAAGGACGGCCGGCTAGCTCCCAACCCACTTTCGTCGATTAATCGTTGGCAAATCTTTGACAACCTGCGCCGCAGTCTCGTGCCGGCGGCGTCGCTTGCCCTGCTGGTCGTGAGCTGGTTCAAGGCGCCCGACATTGCGGTGTGGAGTATTCTCGTCGGTTCCAACCTGCTGTTGCCCAGTCTGCTACCTTTGCCGGGACGATTCATTCAGGCATTACGGGGTGCTCCGCAATGGCGTGATCAAGCCTGCGACTTGTTGAGAGCACTGGTTAACGCTTCGCTGCTTCCTCACCTGGCATATATCTCCTTGCACGCCATCGGACGGGTCTGGTTTCGCCGGCTCATCAGCCGGCGACATCTGCTGGAATGGGAGTCGGCGCAGGTCGCCCATTGGCGGGCCACACGCCAAGTGAGTCCCATTGTGTTTCACGCGATGATTGTCTCGCTAGTGACCGCCTTACTGACGATTGCGTTGGATCATCGGGATCCGTCCGTCTGGCCGCAGGCTTCTGCTTTTCTCTTGGTGTGGTTGATCTCGCCGCTGGTCGCCCACTTGATGAATGGACACAAGAAAATCCGTTTGATCCCAGAACTGGGAAGGGAAGACCGCGCCTATTTGCGGCGTGTTGCCCGGGAGACGTGGCGTTTCTTCGACGATTTTGTTGGGCCGGAGACGCACTGGCTGCCGCCGGACAATTCTCAGGAAGCTTTAAGAATTGAGGTGGCACAACGAACATCGCCAACGAACATCGGCTTGTGGTTGATCTCTGCCTTGGGAGCGCGCGACTTGGGCTATCTGACGACGGGGCAGATAGTGGAACGAAGTCTGGCAACGTTGGACACACTCGAAGGTCTGGAGCGCCACGAAGGGCACTTCTTCAACTGGTACGACATCCAAACCCTGGCTCCGTTACGCCCTCAGTATATTTCAGCCGTAGACAGCGGGAACCTGCTCGCCTGTCTGTGGTTGCTGGAGCAAGGATCTCTCGACTTGGAGGAAAAACCAATTCTTGGCGCCGAAGCTTTACAGGGCCTGAGCGACACGGTGCAGATCATCAGTTCGATGATTCTGCGCGATCTCTCGATGCCAGCCACGGTGCGCAACGCGACGACCGCGTTGGCGGGACTGCTAACCGCACCTCCGATGCCGATTACGGAACTAGCCCGGCGGCTTGGCAGCGCCCTTGGGCCGGCGCAGCAACTCATCCAGGCAGTCCGCGATGGGGTGCAGCCGCAGACGGAGTTGATGTATTGGTGCCTGCGCCTCGAACGAGGAATCCGTGCGTGGCAGTCGACCGCGGATGAGTTTCTGCCGTGGCTCGACGGCGTAAGCTCCTTGGCCGATGCACTGCGCTCGAAGCCCACGCCGGAGGGAGGAGGGTTTCTCGGACTCACCCGGGCTCCCTCTTTGCGCGAACTTGCCGAATCAAGTTCAGGGCCAATGATCGCTTTGTTTGAAGCGGTTGCCTTTCCAGAACGTTTTCCAGGGGGACTGCGACCTCTCGTTCGAAAGACCAAAGGCGAGCTGCTCAAAGCGCGGGAACAAGCGAGACAAATGCTGGAGAGCATTCGCGTTTTGCGGACTCGCTTAGGCCGGTTGGGAGAGGCGATAAACCTTTACTATCTCTATGACTCCAGCCGGCGCCTCTTCACGATTGGATACAACGTGAGCGCAGGTGTGTTCGATTCGTCGTACTACGATCTGCTGGCAAGCGAAGCCCGCCTGACCAGCTTGGTTGCGATCGCGCGCGGAGAAGTCCCCGTGAAGCATTGGCTCGCTCTCGGAAGACCCTACGCTTCATTGTCGCGCCAAAAGACGCTGCTCTCCTGGAGTGGCTCAATGTTCGAATACATGATGCCTGCGTTATTCAACCGTAGCTACGAAAATTCCCTGCTGGATCAAGCATGCGAGGCCGCCGTAGCACGGCAGATTGAGTACGGCAATCAGCGGAACGTCCCCTGGGGAATTTCTGAATCTGCATTCAGCGCATTGGACTCCCATCAAACCTATCAGTATCGCGCATTCGGCGCACCTGGTCTGGGATTGAAGCACGAGATTGACGATGACGTCGTCGTAGCGCCCTATGCCACGATGCTTGCGCTGCCAGTTGCGCTCAAAGAAGCTGTTCGAAACTTGCGGCGGCTTGAGCGCTACGGAATGCGCGGGAATAAGGGTTTCTACGAAGCCATCGACTACGCCCGACAACGCAGCCCCAGCGAGCGCGGTGTGATTGTCTACGCCTACATGGCGCATCATCAGGGAATGAGCCTGATGGCCTTGGTAAACGCGCTCCAAGATGAGGTGATGCAGAAGCGGTTTCACGCGGATCCACGGGTGCGAGCAGTCGAGCCGCTCCTATTTGAGCGAATTCCGCCGATGCTGTCGAACACGTTCGTAAGCCCCAATCCTGATCGGCCTCCCTCCCGGAGGATCGAGGCCACTTCGGACGATCTGCCTATAGTTCGCGTCAACACGGAAGATACACTGATTCCCAGGGCCCACCTCCTGAGCAACGGCAACTATTCCGCTATGATTACGAACGCCGGGGGAGGTTACAGTCGTTGGCGGGACTTCGACATTACACGTTGGAGAGCGGATGCCACTCGAGATGCCTGCGGAACCTTTGTCTACGTTCGGGACTTGGCCAGCGGGCAAGTCTGGTCCGCCGCCTATCACCCCATCGATCGACCGGAACGACGCTATTCGGCAACGTTCAACTCAGACCGAGTGGAATTCCGCCGCCGCGACGCCGGGATTGAAACCCTGATGGAGGTTTTTGTTTCGCCCGAGGATGATGCCGAGATCCGGCGGCTGACCTTCATTAACTCTGCGAACCAAACGCGCCATCTTGAAATTACCAGTTACGTTGAGCTGGCTCTGGCACCTCACGACAGCGATCGTGCGCACCCGGTGTTCAACAAGTTGTTTGTGCACACGGAAGCCGCCCCGGAAAAGAACGCCCTCCTGGCTTGGCGACGGTCTCGCTCTCCGGAGGATGCCCCTGTCTGTGTGGGTCACGTCATCGCCGCTGAGAAACCAAATCTGAAAAGCCTTGAATTCGAGACAGATCGGGCGCGCTTTACAGGGCGAGGCAATGGTCTTGAAAACCCTCGGGCTCTGAAGCGGGCACTGTCGGGCTCTAAGGGGGCGGTGCTGGATCCAATCTTCAGCCTGCGTTGCCGCCTTTCTGTGGAACCTGGCCAGCGTGCAAGCGTTGCATTCATCACCTTGGCGGCTGATTCCCGTGAACGTCTCTCGGACCTCATCGACAAATATGGTGAACCCATGGCCACGTCGCGGGCTCTCGAACTCTCCTGGACCCACGCGCAGCTGGAGTTTCGTCATATGGGAATTCGAGCCGAGGATGCACACCGCTTCCAGGAACTGGCAACTTGTATGCTGTATCCGAATGACCGCTTGCGACCACCCCCAGAACGGTTGCGCCGCAACCAGCGAGGCCAGTCATTCTTGTGGGCTTACGGCATTTCAGGAGACCTGCCGCTGCTGGTGGTGAGCGTGGTTGATGCAAACGATTTGGGCGTGGTACGCGAGGTGCTGTTGGCGCACACCTACTGGCACAGGCGCGGGCTAAAAGTCGACCTGGTTATTTTGAACGAGGAAGCCGGGAGCTATGGGCAGCCTTTGCAGAACAAGCTTGCAAAACTTGTCCAGGCCCACTCATTGGCAACCGGCCTCGACCGACCCGGCGGCATCTTCCTTCGCTCCGCCGACCAACTTGCTCCTGAGGACGTGACCTTGTTGTTGACCTCAGCCCGAGCAGTGTTGGTGGCGGCGCGAGGCTCGCTGGCACAACAATTGAGCCGCTCTCCCAGAAGGATTGAACTCCCTGCCGAGCTTGAAGTGAGAAAGATTCGAGAAGAACCTTCCGGCCCATTGCCTTTCCTCGAGCTTCCCTACTTCAATGGCTTAGGCGGGTTTACCCCCGATGGACGAGAGTATGCGATCTATCTTGGACCGGAAGTCCGTACGCCTGCGCCGTGGTGCAACGTGATAGCGAATTCACATTTCGGCGGGCTGGTCACTGAATCCGGTTTTGGCACTGTGTGGTGCGGCAATAGTCAGATGAACCGCTTGACCCCGTGGCTCAACGATCCGAACAGCAATGCTGTCGGAGAAGTGCTCTATGTGAGAGATGAGGAGAGTGGCATTTTCTGGACGCCGACGCCCTTGCCTATTCGTGAGCTGGATGCCTATAGGGCTCGACATGGGCAAGGTTACACAGTGTTCGAGCACAACAGTCATGCCATTGAGCAGGAGCTGCTCGTCTTTGTCCCGGTCCAGCCAGCCTTGCCGGTGCGCATTGGGCGCCTCCGCCTACGGAACCGCTCAACCCGTCGCCGTCGCCTGAGTATAACGACCTTTGCAGAGTGGACGCTGGGCACAGACCGCGAAGAGAACCAACTGCATGTTGTCACGCAGTGGGATCCGCAAAGCAATTCGTTGTTGGCTCGCAATGCCCGCCGAGCCGACTACAACACCACTGTAGCTTTTGCGACTTTGATTCCGGCAGCCAGTTCCTATACCGCGGACCGTGTCGAGTTTCTGGGAAGAAATGGAGCCTGGAATCGGCCGCGTGCGCTAAAAAGGAAGTCCCTATCGGGCCGGGTTGGCCCCGGTCTGGATCCCTGCGCCGCCTTGCAGGTGGCTGTCGAGCTCGGGCCGGATGAACAGCGAGAAATTGTGTTTCTGCTCGGCCAGGCCGGCGACGTTGAGGAAGCCCGGGCTTTGGCCCTGCGTTTTGGCGCCGGCGATGCGGTGCAGGCGGCATTCGATGCGACGCGCCGATGGTGGGACGAACTACTGGGACAAGTTGAGGTGGTCACTCCGGTTTCATCGGTGAACTATTTGCTCAATCGCTGGCTTCTGTATCAAACGCTGAGCTGTCGTATCTGGGGACGGACCGCATTTTTCCAGTCTGGAGGCGCTTTTGGCTTTCGCGACCAGCTCCAGGACGTCCTGGCTTTATTGTACGCATCCCCTTCAACGGCGCGAGAGCACATTCTTTGCGCAGCGGCCCGGCAGTTTGTCGAGGGAGACGTGCAACATTGGTGGCATCCCCCGTCTGGCGCGGGAGTGCGTACTTTGTGCTCGGACGACCTGGTTTGGCTGCCTTATGTTGCCTCTGAGTACGTGCACGTCACCGGCGATGCATCCATCTTTGATGTGGAAGTTCCCTTCCTGCAAGGCCGTCCTTTGGAACCCGGCGAACATGAGGCGTATTTCGTGCCGAACCCCACTACCGAGGAGCAGCCGTTAATTGAGCATTGCCATCGGGCCCTAGCGAAAGCGCTATCGAGAAGAGGCTCTCACGGACTCCCACTCATAGGTTCTGGAGATTGGAATGATGGAATGAATGAGGTTGGAAGCGATGGCAAAGGAGAGAGTATTTGGTTGGCATGGTTTCTGATCGACACTCTAGAAAGCCTTCTCAAAGTCTGCGAAGCCAGAATCGGCATGACGCAAGCGCAGGCATACCGTCGGGCCATCGGAGAACTGACTGAGGCGGTTGAACTGCACGGCTGGGACGGAGAGTGGTATCGACGAGCTTACTTCGATGATGGAACTCCGTTGGGTTCGCGGGTCAACGATGAAGCACGCATTGATTCCTTGCCGCAGTCTTGGGCGGTGCTCTCGGAAGCGGCTCGTCCAGAGAGAGCAATCTCGGCATTGCGCGCCGCCGAAAGACAGCTTGTTCTCGAGGCAGACAAGCTGATTCTTCTCTTCGATCCACCTTTCGATCATTCCAGTCGGCATCCCGGTTACATCATGGGTTACCCACCAGGCGTCCGCGAAAATGGTGGACAGTATACCCATGCGGCGCTGTGGCTTGCCCAGGCTTTTGCTCGCTTGAAACAAGGAACGCGGGCCGTGCAACTGCTCGAAATGATCAATCCCGTGGAGCGAGCCCGGTCGGTGGAAGAAGTCGAACGATACAAAGGTGAGCCGTACGTGATCGCCGCGGATATCTACAGGCTCGAAGGGCAGGTGGGCCGTTGCGGCTGGACCTGGTATACGGGTTCCAGCGGTTGGACGTATCGCGTGTGGTTGGAAGACGTGCTTGGGTTCAAGCTTCAAGCCGAACGTTTAGCGATTGATCCTGCAATTCCATCGCACTGGACGCATTACAGTTTGCACTATCGCTACCGGAGTACGCGATACGACATTGCTGTGGAAAATCCCGAACATGTCAGTAGTGGTGTGGTGTCTCTCGAACTAGACGGAGTTCCGTTGTCCTCGAAGTGGATTCCTTTAGTTGACGATGGAAGCCGCCACAAGGTTCGCGTTCAATTGGGCAGGCTGCCGGACGAGGAGGAAAGTGGGCGTGTTGATGCAGATCGCCAGGAGAACGTGAGTTCTACAGCGATCTCAGGATAGAGAGAGAACGATCTTGTCGCCGGGGGAGAAATACCGACTCCCGGCGGTAGTTCCAGGGAACTCTAATGCCAAGAAAAGCTACAGCGACAAGCATACTTCCCTACGGTATCGCCGTAGCGGCAATTGCCGTCACTTTGCTTGCGCGGTGGCTCTTGCAACCGGTGCTTCGGAATAATATTCCTTACTTGATCTTCGTTCTGCCAGTCAGTTTGAGTGCTTGGTACGGCGGATTTCGTACAGGCCTCTTCGCGACTTTTTTATCAGCGGTGGTTGCAGAATTTTTCTTCGTTCCTCCATATCACTCGGTGAAAATCGATGTCGGAGTCGACGCCATCCAATTCACACTGTTCCTTTTCGTCGGCGGACTGATTAGCTGGCTTAGCGAGAAGCGCCTGGTTGAGGCCCGCGCAGCGAAGAAAAGTGACGAGCTGCTCCATGAAACCGGCCAACACCTTGAAGCTTTGGTCGAAGCATCGCCTCTAGCCATCATGGTCGTGAATGACACGGCTCAAGTTCAACTGTGGAATCCTGCGGCGGAACGCATCTTTGGTTGGCTGTCGGCGGAAGTCATTGGACGTCAAATGCCGATCATCCCCGCAGAAAAGCTGACTACGTTTCAAAGTAGTTTTCGAGCAATACCAAAGGCCGCGAAAGCGACCAGCATACGGGAAACTGAAGTTTCCTGTCTGCGAAAGAATGGCTCTTCCTTGGAGCTTGAAGTATGGGAAGCGCCTTTGCAGGACGCATCAGGCGCTTTTGCGTTGACGCTTTACATTCTAGCGGACATTAGCGCCCGCAAGCAGGCTGAAGAGGAAAGGTCCGACCTGCTGAACCGCGCTCAGACGGCACGCCTCGAAGCCGAACGAACCAGCCGCCTAAAGGATGAGTTTCTGGCAACGCTTTCTCATGAGTTGCGCACGCCCCTGAATGCCATTCTAGGCTGGGCCCGTCTCTTGCGCGGTGGCCAGCTTGACACAGAAACTGCGTCTCGTGCCATCGAGAGCGTTGAACGGAATGCCAAGATTCAGACAAAGCTGGTTGAGGATATTCTCGATGTCTCCCGTATTATTACGGGTAAATGGAGGCTGGAGACGAGACCTGTGGATCTCTGTGCTTCCGTGGAATCGTCTCTCGATGCGATACGGACTTCGGTCGAGGCCAAAGAAATCACCCTCGAAACAGACTTGGATTCGCGTGTAGGCCTTATCTTGGGAGATCCAGGTCGTGTCCAGCAGATCCTGTGGAACCTGCTCTCCAATGCGGTCAAATTCACGCCCAAGAGGGGACATATCCAGGTTCGTGTTGCCCGCGAAGGAGCCAATGCCGCGATTTCGGTGAAAGATGACGGGAAAGGAATTTCCGAAGAGTTCTTGCCTTATGTTTTTGAGCGATTCCGACAAGCGGATGGGACGTTGACCCGCAAATTCGGAGGACTGGGACTGGGCTTGGCAATCGCGCGTCACCTCTCTGAACTTCATGGAGGCACGATTGAAGTCGAAAGCGCAGGCGAGAACCAGGGCTCGAAGTTTACCGTGAAGCTGCCCTTGCTTACTGAGTGGGGGTCCGAACGACTGACTGGCGAAGTAATCCGCTTCCCATCAGTGGCCGCGGTCGACCCGGCCCCGCCGGAGCTTTCGACTGCGCTCAAAGGACTGCGGATCTTGGTCGTCGACGACGAACCCAATTCGCGCGAACTTCTTCTGACGCTCTTGAGCCACTGTGGTGCTGAGGTCGAAGCAGGTTCGTGCGCAACCGAGGCTCTCACGGAGGTCGCTCGCTTCAAACCAGACGTGCTGATCAGCGACATTGAGATGCCGGACCAGGATGGCTACTTTCTCGTGCGGAAACTGCGTTCACTCGAAGACGATCAGGGGCAGCGCCTCCCCGCAGTAGCGTTGACAGCGCATGCTCGCACGGAAGATCGCATGCAGGCACTCGCGGCGGGGTTTGACACCCATGTCTCCAAGCCGGTGGAACCCGCCGAACTGGTAACCGTCGTTGCCAGTCTGGCTCGCCGGCGATTCAAGGCCAAGGGAATGTAAGCAAGTGACAAGTGACGAGTGACAAGCAATGTGCGCAATCTGTGTTTCTCTCGCCACTCGTCACTGCTTTTGGATAGGAGGGTCGATGCCATATCGCGTCATTCATCTCATTGATTCCGAAGCTGGCAATTATCAGTGGCCGTTCAAGCTGGGTCAGTGGGTTTGGTCCAAGACCCATCGCATTGCAGCGACTATTGTTGGTGGCTGGTTTGAAGTACGGTCATTCGGACGGAGGCAGGAAGCAGTTCCAGAAGCAAATGCCGTTCAAGTGTTCTACAGAGTTGAGACGCCGGACGGGCGGGAATTCACCGAACCTGCCCAGGATTTGGAGCCCCGTTCGAAAGACACCCTCTAGCGCAGGATAGGGCCGCCAAGGCTAAGAATTTCGCCTCTCACCAGGTGCAAAGATTGCGTTGTGGCGGCCGGCCTCCGCGCCAGCCCGTGTCGTGGATGGGCCTTCAGAAAGCGTGCCGGATGGACAGGCAACGCCAGAGCTCACTACTGGTCAGCCAACCTGTCTGTTTCTTCAACAGCATCCTTGACGGCCTGTTTAACTCCCTCTTTGACTGCTTCCTTAACCGCTTCCTTGACGGTTTCTCTAACTTCATTGGAGTTCAGTGTACTTCCTGGCGACTCCACCGCTTGCTGAACAGCTTCGTTGACGACATCCGACAATGGAGGCAGATCTTTGACCAAGGCCTTGACGGCTCTTTTTAACTTCTTTGACGAAGCGAGGTGCTTGTCAATCGGCTCTGGGGAAGTCTTATCTGCTGCGGAATCCCAGTCTGCGTCGAACGTGGAACGAATCGACGCCGCTATCGCTGAGTCGGAAACGATCACGCCAACCTCGCGTCGTTCGTCCAGTTCTTCTTCACGCAGGCTCTGACTTCCGATAAAAACATCCAAGCCATCTCGAACCATGGCACGGCAATGAAGACGCATCGAAAGCTTTCGAACAGCCAAGCCGCTACCCGCCTTGCCCACTCGTCCAATGACCCGCAACTTGACTCCCTTTGCGTTTTGCTGCTTCAGGAGACGGATCATTTGTGGATCTGAAATCTTTGGGTCGTAGATCAACAATTCCTGGCGGGCTCCTTCAATGAAATCGGCCAGTCGCCTTCGAGCGTTGACAGGGCTCACCACCAGAGAGTCCGTCTGTGAAGTAAAAGGCTGACGCGTGCAATCCGCTTCGAACAGACGTGCCGCTTCCTGGACCAATGAGCGATCCTGAGATAGCAATCCGAAGCTCCGGCTGTGGTCAATGTCGATACCAGTGAAGTTGAATGCTAAGAGGAAAAGCTCTTGCCGGTCTATGATCATGAATTTGTCATGATACCGGAGGAGATCGTCCGACGTGCGCGCCACAGTCACGCCGGCTTCCAATAGTCGCATTTCGAGCTTCCGCAGATTTTTCTCGCCACCGCGATTCCGGTAAGTAACCAAAGCATGAACAAACACACCTCGTGCTGCGGCTGCTTTCAGCGCCGCTTCAATCTCACGCCGGTCAAATCGGAAGATGACAATTTCAATAGTCTTGACTGCACTGTTCATCGCCTCTACGAGATCTGTCAAGCCAGCTCCCGGTTGAATAAGCAGTTTCATGAGATTCCTTTCCGGATCGGATTCGCTGAGCGTATGGTTTTTGATTCGTTGCGTCAAGGAAGGTTGCCCCTGTCGGCGCCTGTTCAATATTGAACAGCCCTTTTGAATGGTTTACGGGATGCTAAGAGTGGTAACGAAGGAGCGAATCGTGAAGATCTTGCTTGCCATTGATGGGTCGGAGCATTCGGCACGGACAGTCGACGCCCTGGGATCTCATCCTTGGCCTCCCAGCTCCACCGTACGGGTCCTCTCAGTTGTTGATCAAGTCGTCACTGCAACTCCGGAAGTCGCCATCTTCTCTGCCGAAACTATCGAAGCCGAGCGTCAACAACTTGAGCAGGTCGCCGACGAATTAACCACCCGTTTCGCCAACTGGCTTTGTTCCAGCGGCCTGACCGCGGAGAAGAAGGTTCGGGCGGGCGATCCGAAGTCGGTGATCATTGAGGAAGCCCAAGAATGGGGCGCCGATCTCATAGTCGTGGGCTCGCACGGCCACACCGGAATCAAACGGTGGCTACTCGGGAGTGTCGCCCAGTCTGTTGTGAGTCATGCGCCGTGCTCGGTGTACGTCGTCCGAGAGCGGAACCAAAATCAAGCCGCTGAGACAAAGGAATCGGAACGGGCACTTTCACAAGTATCGTGACCTGGACAGCTATTACTCCGCCCTTCCCCAGACTTTGTAGGTTAGAAGTGCGTTGAGGCGGCTGCTCCCCTCCTATAAAATAGAATTGCATTCGGATGCTCTCACGGGCCTCATGCACGTTTCGACGAGATTGCGCCAGCTTGGGCGAAACCCGCACCGCGCGACTCGTCGCATGGCCCGGTAGACCCCAGATCTCCGGCCCTGGAGGTCAACTAGAGGGCCGCAAGTCGACCATCCTCTCCCACACGGCGAGAGGGGCTGGGGTGAGGGCGGGCCGCAACAGAGCGACGCTGATGCGAATTTACTTCTGCCGCCCTTGTTTAGAATAGACGGTTCAGCAACAAGCGATAGTGACGGAGTGTTTGACGAAGGTCCTCGGTTGGAATTTCACCGTTACGCTGCAGGTGTTCCCGCTTCTCTGCGAAAACACCAGTCAACTGGCCCAAAGCCTCCTCAACCAAGACACTGGCTTGCTCCACAGCACGGCGCGGGTCGTCGACGAATCCACTTTGAATTATTTCCCAACGGGAGCGAAATTGACTCGCGGCTTCTTCAGGCAACAGCAAGATCGGTTCAGTTGCGCTCGGGCTCGGCGGCACGTCGGGAGGCGCATCAGCGATCTGCGCCACGGGCGCAGATCGCGTGCGGGGTCCCTTCGGAGAGTCCTTTGGCCGTGGCTCGCTTCGTTCGTGAACGGGAATTTGCCTGGTGTCAGCTCTCATCGTTTCACCTCCGAGAGTACCGGTTCGTGAACTTCCAACAACTCTTCAAAAAGCAGACGGTAGTAGACCAAACCCTGCCGCAAAGTCTCGGTGGTGGTAGCTTGGTCTTCTCTAGCTCGAACGGCTATTTCATGGGCCGCGCGATAATTGCTGACGACCTCCGGATGATCTACTGAAACGTCAGCGGCTTCTTGCTCGAAATCGCCTGTTGGGTATCCACGAGCCCGCATCACTCTATGGACAAGCCAGTCCGCATCGGTGACTGCGGTCTTCGGGTCGTCGACGAATCGAGCTTGGATGGACTGCCACTCCTTCAGAAATCGGTCTTGATCTTCAGCGGCAAGGGGCCGGAGGTGCAACATGTCCACACGTTGCTCGCGCTCTTTAAGGATTTGTTCTGCCTTCCGACGGTCGCCTTCTTCTTGAACGGTCCGGTCATACTCCTTGCCAAAGCGTCCTCGCAACTGCTCACTGCGCCGCCTCTCCGTGTAGATCCAGAAGGCAGCTCCGATTGCAATCAGGACGCCCACCAAAACTGCCAGAATCGGCCAATCCAGGGTAACCATCTTGATAGACCTCCTTAGTAAAATGCCTCTAAGCACTTGGTAAGATTCTGAAGAGATTTCCGAACTTTGTCCGTTCAATATTGCCCACTGTTCCTACCGCTTGCTTCAAGCGAACAATCCTCGACAGAGCAGCCAGGTTGGCATCGATCGTGCCTTCAATACCTCTCACAGAAGCTGTGTCCGACGGATTCTGCCGCACCCTCAAAGAGGCAGAAAGGAGTTGCTATGTTTAGATTGGCTCCATGTGCAATCTTCCTGCTGTTGGGGAATTGTTACTTGCTCGAAGCAGCGGGCAAGAATGACGTGAACGAGCAGAAAGTTCGCCGCGAAAAAGAACCTGTCTTGTGGAGGGCTCCACAGAACATTGCTTCGATGGATCTTTTTTGTGGGCCCGGAGGTAGGGAACACGAGCCTCAAGGGCCATTCGTCTTCGTTGAGGAAGATACCAGCGGATCGAGCCCGAAGTTTGAGATACGAGATGCCAAGGGAGTTACCTGGCGAGTGAAATTGGGCGAGGAGGCTCGGCCTGAAACCGCGGCGACCCGTTTGATTTGGGCGGTCGGCTACTTCACGGACGAAACCTATCTTGTCCCGACACTCCAGGTCCAAGGTCTCAAGGAACTAAGCCGCGGTAAGGAACTAGTCTCCCCGGGAGGAGTGGTGCGTACAGCGCGCTTGGAGAGAAAAAGCCCGGGTCAAAAAAAAGTCGGCGACTGGGACTGGAAGAAGAATCCGTTTGTCGGCAAGCGCGAATTGGATGGCCTGCGCGTCTTAATGGCACTGATCAACAACTGGGATCTCAAACCGAGCAACAATGCCATTTATGAAGTGAATGGCGAACAGCGATATGTGGTTAGCGACCTGGGTGGAACCTTTGGCAAAACGGGTAGCAGCTTTACCCGATCCAAAGGCGATATAGACGACTACACGCAATCGAAGTTTATCAAGCGGGTTTCCGGGAAGGGCGTTGATTTCTATCTGGCCAGTCGGCCGTTCTTCTTGTCTGCGGTGTACTGGCCCTACTATCAGGATCGGGCGTCGATGGAAGGCATCGTGAAGGATGTTCCCCTGCCGCATGTCGAGTGGATTCAGTTGTACCTGAATCAGCTGACACGCCAGCAGCTGGAGTCTGCGTTTCGCGCAGCGGGCTACTCTGACCAGGAAATCACGGCTTTTGCTTCCGCGATCCAGCGGAGAATCCGCGAACTTGGCACAATTCGAGAGGGCGGTCCAGGACGAATTAGCGATCAAACGACGAAGGTGTTGAGGCCACCGACCAGGTAGGTGGAATAGCATTCAGGCGGACGACGCCTACTCTCTTGTAGGCAACACTACCCGCGCCACCACGCCCGAACGTCTGTCAAACCCCTACCCGAGCTTCATCCTGGCCAAACTGCGTCTCGTGCAGCTCCGCGTACAGTCCTCCTCGCGCCAGCAGTTCCTCATGCTTGCCCTGCTCGACGATTGTGCCTTCGTTGAGAACGAAAATGACGTCGGCGCGCTGAATTGTTGCCAGCCGATGTGCAATAACGACGCATGTTTTCTTCTGCATCAGGCGCTCCAGGGCCTCGAAAACAAGTTGTTCTGAATTTGCGTCGAGTCCCGAAGACGGCTCATCAAGAATCAGAATGGGAGCCTCCCGCACGATGGCGCGAGCAATGGCGATGCGTTGGCGCTGTCCACCCGACAGCGTCGCGCCGCGTTCTCCGACGATCGTGTCGTAGCCGTCGGGCATTTGCTCAATGAACTCATGGGCGTTAGCGAGCTTGGCCGCCTGCACAATGCCATCGCGGCTAGCCTCGGGCCTTCCATAAGCAATGTTCTGCCACACAGTGGTGTGAAACAGCAGTGTGTCTTGGAGAACGAAACTGATTCGCTGGCGCAAAGAGCGTTGCTTGAAGTCTCGAATGTCTTTGCCGTCAATTCGGACACATCCTCGCAGCGGATCGTAGAAACGGGCGATCAATCCAACCAGGGTTGTCTTGCCCGCACCGGATGGCCCCACCAATGCAGCGACTTGGCCGGGTTCGATCGTCAAATGTATATCCTTTAGAATCTCCTGATCTGGTCCGTAGCTGAAGTCGACGTCTTCAAATTCAATTCTTCCCCGGAATCGGGGCGCTAGCACGGCTCCTCGCTTATCTGGCACCTGACTCTCAGTTTCCAAAACTTCCTGGATGCGCTCCCATCCCACAACAGCCTTCGAGAACGTGTCGGTCATTTTGGAAAGCTCGCGCATGGGCTTGTACATCTTTCCCAGATACAGCAAAAAGACCAGCAAAGAGCCTGGGGTCAGACTGCCCGCTAGAACCAGACGAGATCCATACCAGAGCGCCACAGCAGTTCCGCAAGCAACAATGACCTCCACCAAGGGAGCCAGCTTTGCCTTGATGCTTCTGGCTTGGAGCGAAATCTCCACGCTCTCCAGACTCTCCTGCTCCAGCCGCTTTTGCTCGTAGTCCTCACGCGCAAAAGCCTTCACGACTCGCATTGAGGAGAGAACCTCGGCAATCACCGAAACGATCTCGCCTTCCTTCTTGCGCACGGCTCGCGAGGCTTGCTTGATGCGCCGCGTAAAACTGTAAGCCACCAGAAATAAGACAGGAGCGACGCAAAGGGCGACGAGCGTGAATTTCCAGCTCAGGTAGAGCATGACGCCGAGCATGCCCAACAGAGTTAGAGAATTGATCAACGTGCCCAGTAACGCCGAGCTGACCAGGTTCTGAATGGCTTCGATGTCGCTCGTCACGCGGCTGATCAGGTCACCCGTGCTCTTTTCGTCGTGATAGGAGAGGGATAGTCGCTGAATATGGGAGTAGAGAGTACGCCTTAGGTCGTGCACAACCCACTGTCCTACACTTGAGGTCAAATACTTCTCCACGTAAGAACTCAGCGCGCCTAGAAGTGCAACCACGACAAGCGCGATCGCTGCAAAGTTGAGCAGGGAAACCTTGTCGTTATTCCCAAAGGTAGACGTAATGGGAATCAGCCATTCTGGCAGAGCCCTGGCCTTGAGCAGGTAATCAAATACTAGTTTCAGGGGCCACGGCTCCAGCAAGTCCGTGAGTGTTACTCCCAACACAGCAACGAACGCGAGGCTGAGTGACTTCCAGTGAGGACGCAGCAAATCAATGAGCTTGAAGCGTTGTCTACGAGAGGCCTTAGACATAAGGAGTCCTGTGCATAGAGCCCTCAGTCCGAAGCAAAAGAGTGACGCACACGATTAGAGCGACGGGAATGTCGGCCTCGTCTGTCGCAACGAACCTTGCCTCTCTCACTTTGCTGCGGCCGCACTCACGGCCTTGTTCTCCGCCTGGAGGAGGGAAACAATGCCTGTGTCGATGGTGGCCCCGGGGCGGCTGATCGTTTGATAATGGAGAGTATCGCCGTCAATCTCCATCAGCATGAAGTGATTGTCCTGATCGAATCCTTTGGCAGTCAAGTTTGTTCGAGCGATGTTGTCGCGCCGCAGCTTCGCGGAGCCGCCGCTGATGAAATAGTAAATACCCTTTTGAGGCTTGAGACGTTCATAGAAGTGTTCGTGGCCGGCCAACACTACTTTCACGCCATACTCCAGAAACAACGGCTCGAGAAAGCGTCTCAGGTCGACGTCGGAACCATGTTGTTTCCCTGACGAATAGAGGGGGTGGTGGAAGAAGCAGATCTTCCATGGACTGTTTGAGCCCTTCAGTTCTCTTGCCAGCCAATTCAGTTGTTCCGGATCCATGTAGTTGCTATCCAATACAAAAAAGCGAACCCGGTCGTTTGCCTTGAATGTGTAGTAACGCTGTCCATTCATGTTGAACGGTTTGTAGAAGCGCTGCTTGGGATCATCATGATTGCCTAGAGTCGCGTAGAATTTGACCCCGGCCGCCAGCAGGTCTTTATACGGCTCCTCAAACTTCGCTTTGAAGTCCTGAGGCGACTCGCCGCCGTAAAGATTGTCGCCCAACATCAATACCATCGCGAAAGGGAACTTGGCACGAAACGCGACCATTTGGCGCGCTATTTCATATTCATTCCTGTCGCCAGTTCCACTGTCACCGATGACTGCAAAATGCAGGGAATCCTTCTTGTTCGGCAAAAACAGATCCTGCGCTGTGGCCGTTGACAAGAAAAGGATCAGAGATAGTAGGACTCGCACGGATTATGACCTCACGTTCAGGATTACCTCAGAAAAACAAAATGTGTGCTTTAGGGGCGAACAACCCGCAGGCCGGTGGGTGCTTTGAGCCTGCCTGTCTGGATTTCGCCCCCTAGGCTTTTGGGACTACATCCGGCAAGTAGTCCACAATCAGGTTCGACATCGAGTCCAGGAGAATGAGGTGCCGACCCAAGAATCGGTACTCCAGCCCCTTTGGCAGCTCAGGCAGGCTGAGCAAGATAGTTGCAGGGACCGAAGACCGAGGCGCTTTGTCCGGGTAAGGCGCGTTCACAGCCAGCACAATCTTAGCGCCCCCTCCTTCTTCCTCTGCCGGGTTTCCAGTTTTGACCGTTTTTCGGGTGGCCGCGCCATTCTTCCCTTGTAGTTCCTTGCGTATGATTTCCCGGAATTCTTGGGCTGCTCCGGGGAAGAACAGATCACCCTGCTTGGCGTTCGCCCGGGTTTTTTGAATGCCGCTCGCTAACGCTTGGGTGCGGACTGCAATTTTGGCCGGATCGACCTCAGTCGTGGCGAGAGGCGGGACGTTGGCACTGACCTGTTTCTGAATCTCCAGATAAGCCTTGACCCGGACACTGAATTCTTTGGCGTTCTCCGTGTCGGCTCGGCATAAGCCCGTTAGTGCGACAAGAAGAAGCCCGAAGAACTCCAGCCTCAGCGCAAAACGAT
>Ga0180085_1000235_pt1 | contig 19390 bp, 16 predicted proteins | sample EasRiv730_16_10D_FD_123013 | JGI IMG/M metagenome (GOLD analysis project Ga0180085, IMG submission 123013) | Soil microbial communities from meander-bound floodplain in the East River, Colorado, USA - East River metaG ERMLT730_16_10D | ecosystem: Environmental > Terrestrial > Soil > Floodplain ... | reverse complement strand
GCGCGCCCAGTTCTCCAGCACCGCGACTTTCGGCATCTGGTAGAACGTGTTGTTGATCTCGACCGTCGGCAGCCGTTGCGAATAGAACGCGAGCATTTCCTCCGGTTTCATCTTTTCCGGATAAAAGCTTCCCTTCCACTCCTTGAACGAATAGCCGCTCGCGCCGGCGAGCAGTTTCTTAGAATTGGGCATGGCGAAAGGCAAGCTTAGCGAGTATTCCGCCAAGCGGAGCTTCACGGCGACGCCGGAGCCGGCGGCTGCGGTTCCCGAAGCGCGCAGCGGGCCGCTGCTTTTCGTCATCCAGCAGCATTCCGCCACGCGGCTGCACTACGACTTGCGCCTCGAGTGCGATGGCGTGCTCAAGTCCTGGGCCGTGCCCAAGGGGCCTTCGCTCGATCCGTCGGAGAAGCGGCTCGCCGTGCAGACCGAAGACCATCCCTTCGACTATGCCTCGTTCGAGGGCGTGATACCGCCGGGGCAATACGGCGCCGGCGAAGTCATTGTCTGGGACTGCGGCGTTTATTCGCCCGACGAGGAGGGGCCCTGGGTCGAGCGGGAGGAGGCGGAACGGCGAGTACGCAAAGGGCTGGAGAAAGGGAAGCTCAGCATCCTGCTGCGCGGGGAGAAGGTGAAAGGATCCTTCGCGCTGGTGCGCACCGCGGACCGCAAGAACTGGCTCCTCATCAAGCACAAGGACCGGTTCGTGTCGAAAGCGGTCATTACCGCGCAGAACCGGTCGGTGCTGTCCGGAATCGCGGTCGACGAAATGAAGGCCGTGCCTGTGCAGCGCATGGCTGCGGCGAATCTCGTCCCCGCGGGCAAGCGCCAGGCGATGCCGGACGACCTCGCACCGATGCAGGCGGAGCTCGCCGACGCGCCGTTCAACCGGGCCGACTGGATGTGGGAGCCGAAACTCGACGGCTATCGCGTGCTTGCATTTCTGGATAAGAAAGTTAGGTTGAAATCGAGGCGCGGACTCGAGCTCGCGAAACAGTTCCCCGGCCTTGCGGCGGGACTCGCCAAGCAGGGCCCGAGCATGATCCTCGATGGCGAGATCGCCGCCTTCGACGAGAGCGGCAAGCCGTCCTTCAACGCGCTGCAGAACCGCTTTCAGCTGAAGACCGAGCGCGAGATCGCGGCGGCCGAGAAGAGCACGCCGGTCGTCTTCTATGCATTCGACCTGCTGCACTTCGCCGGCGTGGACCTGCGCAAGTCGGCCTACGCAGACCGGCGGCGCTACCTCGCGCAGTGCCTGCTGCCCTCTGCGCTGGTCCGGCTCGTGCACGCCTCGGACGACGGCGTCGAGCTCTACTCGGCCGCGCTGGCCAGCGGCTTCGAGGGCGTGATCGGCAAGCGCAAACAGAGCAAGTACGAATCCGGAAAGCGCTCGGCGTCATGGATCAAGGTCAAGTCGACGCGCAGCGCGGAATTCGTGGTGGGCGGCTACACGAAAGGCAAGGGCGCGCGCGCGCCGCTCGGCGCGCTGCTGATCGGCTGCTGGGAAAGCAGGAAGCTGCGCTACGCATCGCATGTCGGCTCGGGGTTCGACAGCAGGTCGCTGGCACAGGTGCAGGCGCGGCTGGAGCCGCTGCAGCGCAAGTCCTGTCCCTTCGCCGACAAGCCCGAGCTGAACGCGCCTACGACGTGGGTGGAGCCGCAGATCGTCGTCGAAGTGAAGTTCCAGGACTGGACCGACGACGGTTCGCTGCGCGCTCCGGTTTTCCTGCGGCTGCGCGACGACGTCGATGCGAAGAGCGTGCGGCGCAACGATCGGGGCATTGCCGATCCCAAGCCATCGCCAGGTTCTGAAATCGAGGAAGTGCTGAGCCAGCTTGAGACGAGCAAGCCGAACGGCACGATTTTGGTGGGCGCTCATACGATCAAGCTCAGCCACCTCGATCGCGTGTATTGGCCGGCTGATCCGGCGCTCAAGCAGCCGGCGCTCACCAAGCGCGACCTGCTGCGCTACCTCGCGCAAGTATCGCCGTTCATGCTGCCGCACCTGGCCGACCGACCGCTCACGATGATCCGCATGCCCGACGGCATCAGCGGTCAGCGCTTTTTCCAGAAACATTGGACGCAGGCTCGGCCCGAGTTTGTCGAGACGATCACGGTGTTCTCGGGGCACAAGGACGAAAGCCACGAATACCTCCTTTGCAATAACCTGCCGACCCTGCTGTGGCTCGCGCAATCCGGAACGCTCGAATTCCACGTCTGGCATTCGCGCGCGCGCCCGGCGCCGGATGGTGCGAGCAGGAGCACAGATTACGCATCGTCGCTCACGGCCCTCGAGGGTTCCGTGTTGAACTACCCCGATTACGTCGTGTTCGACATCGATCCGTACATCTACTCCGGCAAGGAAGCCCCGGGCGACGAGCCCGAGCTCAACACGGTCGCGTTCGAGAAGGGCAAGGAGGTGGCGTTCCGGCTGCGCGAGCTCTTGAATACCATGTCGCTCGAGCCGATCGTCAAGACCTCGGGCAAGACCGGGCTGCACGTGTTCCTGCCGATCCGGCGCACGATCGACTTCGATGCGGCCCGCGAGGTGAGCGAGAAGGTCGGCCGCCACCTGATGCGCCTGCATCCCAAGGACATCACGCTGGAGTGGAGCGTGCCGAAGCGCACCGGAAAGATCTTCATGGACTACAACATGAACGTGCGCGGCAAGACCCTGAACGTGGCGTACTCGCCGCGCGGCGCAGCCGGCGCGCCGGTGTCCATGCCGCTCACTTGGGACGAGCTCGCCAAGGCGCACCCGCTCGACTTCCGCATCACGAACGCGGCCGAATTCCTGGCTCGGTCCGGCGACCGCTGGACCGATGCGCTCGAGCGCAAGCAAAGCCTCGAGCGGGCCTTGCAACGCGCCAAGGCATAATGGAGTATGCTTCGAACCTTTCGCTCGAAGTACGTGGCTCAATTCATTGATTTTAAGAGGTGAAGTATGGCTGCGAGATCGATTGCGTCGCTGACCATTTCCTTCGGGATGGTTTCCATCCCGGTGAAGCTCTACTCGGCGACCGAGGCGAGCCGCGCGATGTCGTTCAACCTCCTGCACAAGGCGTGCGGCTCGCGGCTCAAGCAGCAGTACTTCTGCGTCAAGGAGGAGGTGCCGGTCGCGCGGGAGGACATGGCCAAGGGCTACGAGTTCGCGAAGGACCAATATGTGATGTTCACCCCCGAGGAGCTGAAAGCCCTCGAAGAGGCGGGGACGCACACCGCGGAGATCACCGAGTTCATTCCGGCCAAGGCGATCGACCCCGTGTTCTACGACAAGGCCTACTACCTCGGGCCGGACAAGGGCGGCGCCAAGCCGTACGCGCTGCTTGCCCGCGCGCTGAAGGAATCAGGGCGCTGCGCGCTCGGCCGCTGGGCGGCGCGCGGCAAGCAGTACATCGTGCTGATCCGTCCGCTGGATACCGGCCTCGTCGAGGGGCTGGTGATGCAGCAGCTGCTCTACGCCGCCGAAGTGCGCTCGATCAACGACGTCGACATTCCCAGGACCGAGGTCAAGCCGGCCGAGCTCAAGCTCGCCCAGCAGCTCATCGAGCAGCAAGCGAGCGACACGTTCAACCCGGCGGCGTACACCGACGAGGTGCGCGCGCGCATCGAGGCCGCGGTGCAGAAGAAGGTCGAAGGCCAGGAGATCACCATGGCCGAAGCGCCGCAGGAGAGCGCGCAGGTGATCGACCTCATGGAGGCGCTGCGCGCAAGCCTGGAGAAGAAGCCCGCCAAGAAGGTTGAGGCCGCCAAACCGGCAACGCGGAAGTCCGCCAAGAAATAACGTGCAGCAATTCGGGGTGCGGGAGGTCGAGAAACTCCTGCGCCTGCCGCGCAGGACGATTCATGGGCTGGTGAAGGCGGGGTTCGTGTCGCCGGCCCGTGGTCCGCGCCAGGCCTACCTCTTCTCGTTCCAGGACCTGATCGTCCTGCGCACCGCGCAGGCGCTGGCTGCGGCCAAGGTTCCAGCGAAGCGCATTACGAAATCGCTCAAGGAGCTGCGCCGCCACCTCCCGGATTCGATGCCGCTCTCCGGGCTGAGCATCGGCGCGGTCGGCGACCGCGTGGTTGTCAAGGAAGGCGCGAGCCGATGGCAGGCTGAATCGGGCCAATACCTGCTCGCGTTCGAGGGCGATCCGGTGGCAGGCGACCTCAAGGTGATCGAACAGACGGTAGAGCCGGAGGATGCAATCGATCGCGGCTACGCCTTGCACGCGGCGGGCCGCCTGGAAGAGGCAGAGGCTGTCTACCGCAGCGCGCTCAAGACCCGCGGCGCCGATCCGCTGCTCCTGTACAACCTGGGCGTATTGCTCGAGGACCTCGAGCGCAGCGCCGAGGCCATGGAGTGCTATCGGGCCGCCGTGCACGCCGACGCGGCGATGGCCGACGGGTATTACAACCTGGCGCTCCTTTGCGAGAAGCTCGGCCTTGCGCAGGAGGCAATCCGGCACATGGCGCAATACCGCAGGCTCGTAGCAAAAAAGTAACGCGAATAATTCACGGCGCGCCTGCAGCATTCGAGACTTAATGCTCGGAGCGCGCCAGTTAGTCTCCAGGGCTCCAGGTTCCTGATCTAGGCTAGCCGGAATCATGGGGAGAACGTCGTGACAACCACACAGTTCTGGATGCTCTGGCCCGATAGCCCGGCGCTCTCGGTCTTCGTCCTCGCGGTCGTCGCAATGGTATTTCTCTACGCCGCGCGCAAGCCCATGCACGAGCTGCTCCGCGCGGTCGGCGCCCTTATCGGCGGCCCGCTGCGGCTCGGCGCGCGCTGGATGATCACCACCGCGGACCAGATGAAGGAACGGAACAAGGCGGTGCTGCTGGCGCATGGGCGCCAGGAGACCGGCCAGCGCATCGAGCGCGAGTTCGAGCGGCTCGGCGCCGTCGTGAGGCGCGACCTGCAGGGTTATCCGACGCTGCAGCGCAAGCTCCTCGACGAAATCACCCGCATCGAGGAGGACTACCGCAAGTGCGGCGAAGTGCCGCCGCCGCCGCCGGACTGGGTCGAAGCCGTCACCGCGATGGCCAATGTGAAGACCGGCGGCAGCGAGATGGTCCAGAGGATCCTGGAGGAGATCAAGAGCTCGATCGCCAAGATCCACGACAAGGCCATCAACGAGTACCGGCGCTCCTACGAGTCGCGGCACAAGATCCTCGAAGGCTTCATGCCGTTCTGGCGCTCGGTCGACCGCAATATGACCGAGGTCAACAAGAAGCTCGGCGACCTGCAGGAGAGCGCCAAGGGCGTCGATGTCCTGATGGCGAAATACGAGAGCATCAACGCCAAGACGGACAAGGCGGAGCATGCGCTGACCGTCTCCGCGTTCACGCAATTCGCGATCGCGCTCCTGGTCATGGCGGTGGCGGCCGGCGGCGCCTTCATCAACTTCAAGCTGATCGCGCTGCCGATGTCGGAGATGGTCGGGGCCGGCGACTACCTCACCGCCAGCCTGCGCACCTCGGAGGTCGCGGCGCTGGTGATCATCTTCGTCGAGGCCTCGATGGGCCTGTTCCTCATGGAGGCGCTGCGGATCACCCATCTCTTCCCGCGCATCGCGACGCTGAACGACAGCATGCGGCGACGGATGATGTGGATCGCGCTCGTGCTGCTGGTGACGCTGGCCGGCGTCGAGGCGGCGCTCGCGCTCATGCGCGACATGCTGATCGCCGACAAGCAGGCGCTGCTTCAGTCTCTTGCCACGGTGCAGCAGGCGGCTGCGACCGACGGCTGGGTCGGACGCATTCCGACCGCGGGACAGATGCTGCTCGGCTTCATCCTGCCGTTCGCGCTGGCGTTCATCGCCATCCCGCTGGAGTCGCTCATCCATTCGTCGCGCACCGTCGGCGGCGTGCTGCTCGCCGCGCTGGTCTCGACGCTCGCGCTGGTGCTGCGCGTGCTTGCGAACATCGCGCGGCGCATGTCCCGGGTGCTGATCACGCTCTACGACGTGGTGATCGTGCTTCCGCTCGTGGTCGAGCACATGGCGAAGGCCGGCATGGCGATGCGGCGATCGCCGGTGGATGCCGACGATTCGGCGCATCAGGCGAGGTAGCCATGATCAAGCGACTATTTCTGCTGGCGTTGGCGCTGTTCTGCGCCGGGCTCTCGGGCTGCAGCGACCCGCGCAGCCATGCCCAGGCCGTGTATGTGCTGATCGATACCTCGGGAACCTACGCCCAGGAGGCGGCCAAGGCCCAGGTCATCGTCAACTACCTGCTCGGCACGCTGCAGCCGGGCGATTCTCTGGCGGTGGCGCGGGTGGAAAGCCGCAGCTTCAGCGAGAAGGACATTGTCGCCAAGGCCACGTTTGACCGGCGCCCGTCGCAGGCAAATGCGCAGAAGCGCGCCTTCCGCGATACGACCGACGGGTTCCTGAAGAACGTGAAGCAAAGCCGCTATACCGACATCACCGGCGGCCTCCTGCAGGGCGCGGAATTCCTGAACGAGACCGGCGCCGGCACGAAAACCATCGTCGTGTTCTCGGATATGCAGGAGGAGATTGACAAGATCACGGTGCGCAATATCCCGATGAACCTGAAGCGGATCCGCGTCGTCGCGGTGAACGTCGTCAAGCTCAAGACCGACAACATCGATCCGCGGCGCTACTTCGGCCGCCTCGAAGCGTGGCAGAAACGTGTGGTGGCGGCCGGAGCGTCGGAATGGCGCGTCATCAACGATCTCGAGCGGCTCGACGCGATTTTCTCGAGAAGCTAGAAAGCTCTTCCCAATCTGAGGTAAGCGGTGCTCCGGCCGCCTTGGTCGCGGCCTTTCGCAAAGCCAAGGCGGAAGTCGCCGCCAAAGAGGTAGCCGAACCGGATTTCCGACATCAGCTCGACACCGTAGCCGCGGTGGTAATCGGGCTCTTCGCCGCGCGCCCACGCGTCGCCCACGTCGTAGAATAGGTTCACCGCGATGCGATTGACCCCGACCGGCGGCACCATGCCATGGCGATCGATGTCCCTTAGCGGCACGCGCCACTCGAGGGATCCGAGCCGCGCGCGATGGCCCGCCAGCGACGGCTCGCCGCTGCTGTAGCCGCGAAGCGGAAAGTCGCGCTGGTTGAGGAGCGGGAGCACGCTGGGCGGGTCGGAATCGCTGCCGCCCAGCTGGAACGGCTCGGCGTCCGGCTCGCCCCAGGCCTCGTTCCAGCGCAGCGAGAGGACCGTCGTGCCAACAGGGAAGTGAATGCGCCAGTCGGCCCGGTACACCTGCCCTGAATAGGAACCGTAAGAGTTCTCGGCGAACAGGCGCAACTGCTGGCCCTGGCTGGGACCCTCGGACAGCCAGTGCGTGCGGCGCGTATCGACGCCTGCCACGAGTCCGAGCACCCGCTCGTCCTGTTGCGAAAGCGACGGGGCGCCCACGCGATGCAGCCTTTCGCGCTCGAGCGCGCCGCCGAGTCCCCAGTAGAAGCGCCGGTTGAGCGCGAGGTGACGCCACGTGGAGATCCACTGCGCACCTTCCTCGATGGTGTAGGCCTGGACCTCGTCATCCACGGTTTCGCGGACCTGCATCGTGCGGTCGACGAGCAGTGCGTGGCGCCCGTCGTAGATATAAGTGGCGCTGCCGAGAAATTCCTGCTGCGTGAGCTCGTACTGCGGCGCCAGCACGTACTGGTGCAGGCCGAGCGCGTCCTGGCCGTTGATCAGCACGCCGAGCTTGACCGCGCCGTCGGCGATCTCGATGAGCGGGAACCAGGAGCGCGGCAGCAGCGAGCGCCACGGGGAATAGGCGTGGTCTGGCGCTTCGGCGGAAGGCATGGCTTGCGGTCGGGATGGCTCCGCCGCGGTAACGGCTGCTTGCTCGAGCGGTAAATCTGGCAGGCGGTACAGTCGCAGAGCGTCGCCCTCGGCCTCGATCGTCGTCAGCAGGAGCTCGCCGCGGTGCGGCGTGCTGATCTCGCGCACGCCATGCGCGGCCTCGGTCCAGCGGCGAAGCGGCCCGCCGCGGCGCAGCGACCAGACGTTGAACACCTTGCCGTAATCGGCCACGAAGAACACCTCGCCGCCGTCGCCGATGCGAGGCGAATGCTTGACCGCCGGATCGGAGAGCATCACTTCGGCTGTTCCGCTGGTCACGTCGATCAGCGACCAACGGCCGTCCCGAAGGCTGGTGACGACGACCAATGAACGGCTGGCAGCGACGCCGGTGATCGATTCGCCCGCGGCGGCGCGGTACAGGACTTCCCGATCCAGCATTACCTCGGCCGCACCGCCATCCATCCGCACGGCCACGGTACGGCCATCGTCCAGCGGCGCGGCGTGGCGATAGCGGCCGCAGTCGGTGACGCGCTTCATCCTGCCGTCGGGGCCGACCTGGTGGAGGTCGTAGTAATAGTTGTAGTTCCGGCAGATCTCGGGCTGGGCAAGGATGAGGTTGCCGCCGGAAGAAGCCGCGAGGCGCGCGTCCTGCTCGACTTCCCTCAGCGCTTCTGCCTTGCCTCCCGGCCGTTGGCGCACGAGCCGTGGCCGGGTGTAGCCATCCCCGCGCACATACCAGCGCGTGCCGTCGGCAGCGAGCGCGGGACTCGAAAGAAACCAGTCCCGGTCCACGACGTCGCCTTCGCGTACGGTATTCGATTTCTTTGCGAACCTGGCCTTGAGCCACTTGTGATACTCGCCCCAGAGCTGGTCCATGTTCCTCCCGGTCGCCACTCCCGGGTTGCTGTGGACCCTGAACGGAATGATGTTGTCGCTGTAGTTCTCGATGAAGGCCGTTACCCCTCTTTGGCCGTAGCCCTCCTGCAGGAAGTCGAACAGGTACGCGCCGTAGAGATAATCGCGGTTGAGCGGGAAGCCGCGCCCTCCGGCGTTGAGCTCGGCGAGCGAGCGAAAGCCGCGGCCCGCTTCGGCGCGCATCATGCCTTCGAAGTGCGCCTGGCCGAGACGCCCGTAGCCTTTTGCCGGGTCCGACTCCGCCTGCACCGCCAGGCCCTCCATGACCCAGCGCGGCTGCAGCAGGTTCGGGAAAAGGAACGCCAGGCGCCCGAACACCCGCCGCAGCCCGAGCGGAGCGGCGCGCGCCATGTCGAGGTGCACGATGTGGAAAAGCTCGTGCGTCAGCACGAGCTCCAGCCACTCGCGGTTCTGCAGCAGCTCGCCCTCGTCCGGCGGCGAAAGGAACACCATCGTGTAGTTGAACGGCAGCGGCGAAGCGAGCCCGTTGGCGAAGTCCGCGGAGTCCAGCACCACGATGTGGGTGCGCGAGGCGGGTTTCCAGCGCAGCAGGTTCGTGATGCCGGGCAGGATTCGCTCCGCCGTCCCGGCGACGATGCGCGCCTGCGCGCGATGCGGCTCGGCGAAATGCACCTCGAAATTCGCCGTCTGGAGGGTCCGCCAGCCCAGGCGAGGATCGACGAACGACAGTTCGGCCCATTGAGCCAGGGCCGCGGGAGCCCAGGCGAGGATGCAGGGAGCGAGCCATCGTTTCAAAGTTCCATTCCTTCTTTGGGGCGGGGCATTCTAATATCCGCCTCTCATATCGATGAGGAATGAGGAGGAACCATGAAACCAGCCAGCCATAGCAGGCGGCGCCTTCTTGCCGGCGCCGGTGCTGCACTTGCCCTTGGCCCGCTGCGCGCCGGCGCGCAGGCCTTCCCGTCAAAGAACATGCGCGTCGTCATTCCCACGGGGCAAGGCGGCGGCGCCGAGCGGCTGGCGCGCGCTTTCGACAACTTCTGGGGACCGATGCTGAAGACCAATTTCGAATACAGCTTCTTCGCGGGCGCGGCCGGGCAGGTCGGTTACGAGGTGTTCATCAACAAGCGCGAGAAGGACGCCTACAACCTGCTGTTCGGCAACATGGGGCCGGAGATGATCATGTACGCCCTGCAGAAGCCGGCGTACCGCTTCCCCCAGGACTTACAGTACTTTTGCCGCACCGACATCGACGACAGCGTGGTGTTCGCGCTGCGGAAAAGCAAGTTCACGCGCGTCGAAGACCTCGTCGCCGAGGCGAAGAAGCGTCCGGTCAACGTGGCGGTGAGCCGGCTGCCGCATCCTGCGTCCATCGGCATGCTCGCGCTGGGTGCGGCCGTCGGGGCGAAGTTCAACCTCATTCCCTACGGAGGCGGCAATCCGACCATGGTTGCGGTCCTGAACGGCGAAGCCGACTGCGGCGCGCTTCCGATCGCGGGGGTCGTGACGCAGCGCGAGCAGATGAAGGTCCTGGGGGTGTTCAACGACCAGAACGCGCTCGCGAGCTACAGCGACAACGCGCCGCCTATCAACGCCGTGTTCGGCACCAAGCTGCCCGACCTGTCCTCGTCGCGCTCCTGGGCGATCCACACCGAGGCGATCGAGAAGTTTCCCGACCGCTTTGCGCTGCTCGAGAAGACCTCGAAGCAGGTCTTCGACAACCCGAAGTACAAGGAGGAGTACGCCAAGACGGGCGCGCCGGTGGAGACCATCCAGTACGGCGACCGCGAGCTCTGCACGCGCTACGCCAGGGGAATGGTCGAGCTGGCGAACGAATACCGCTCGCTGCTGACCGCGAAGAAGAAGGGCTGAGGGGTGTCCCGGAAGGCGCCGATCGGCGCCGACCTCGCGATACCCCTGCTCGCGCTCGGCTTCGCCGTCTATTTCTTCTGGTCGATCGCGGATCTCACCTGGGAGGCGAAGGCGAACGGCGTGGTGATCGGCACGGCGTTGATCGCGCTGGTGGGAGTTCAGCTCGTGCGCATGGCGTTGCGCGTGGCGAGAGGAGAGGCCGACCTGCGCACCGATCCCTTGTGGCAGCCGAGCGAAGTCCTCGCGAAGCGGGTCGGCATGGTGCTCGTGACCGTGGCCTTCATCGCCGTGCTCCAGCTGCTCGGGCTCACGCTTTCGCTGCTGATTGCGATGATGGCGTCGCTCGCGATCATGGGGGTGCGCAAGGTCTCGACGGTGCTCTGGATATCGTTCGCGGTGGCGGCGGCGGCCTACATCCTGTTCATCGCCGTCCTTGACTCGGCCTTCCCCCACGGCGTGATCGAGAAGCTTCTGTCTTGAGCTGGGAATTCCTCGCGGGCCAGTTCGCGGCGCAGTTCGGGCTGTGGTGGGTGATCTGGCCGGGCATCCTGCTCGGCATCGTCGTGGGCATCCTGCCCGGGTTCAGCCCGCAGAACACGCTCATCATGCTGCTGCCGCTCACGCTGGCGATCCCGGTCGAGCAGGCGTTCGCCTTCATGGTGGCGATGTACTGCGCGAATCACCTTGCGGGCGGCGTGCCGGCGATCCTGGTCAAGATTCCGGGCTCGGGCGGCGCGGCGGCGACGACGCTCGACGGCTATCCCATGACGCAGAAGGGCCAGGCGCAGCAGGCGATCGTGCTCTCCTTCACGGCCTCGGTGTTCGGCGGCCTCATCACCACGCTCGCGACGCTCGCGCTGCTGCCGTGGCTTTCGCAGATCGGCCTGTACCTGCGCTCGGTGGAGATGGTCGTTGTCATGCTCTTCGGCCTGACGCTGATCGCGGTGATCGCCGCCAGGGACACTCTCAAGGGGCTGATCTCCGGGCTCTTCGGCTTGCTGATCGGGGTGATCGGCACCGATCACATCTACAACGCGCCGCGCGCCACCTTCGGGTTTCTCGAGCTCTACGACGGCGTGCCGCTGGTCGCCGCCCTGATCGGCCTGTTCGCGGTCTCCGAGGCCCTGGTGATGATGGAGGAGAAGCTCATCGTCGGTGCCGAGGGGCGCGAGCGGGCAATGCGTGCAAGCTGGAGCGATACGCTCGACGGACTGCGCCTGACGGTCAAGCACTGGTGGCATATCGTCTGGACCTCTTTCGTCGGCCTGTTCATCGGCATCGTGCCGGGCGCGGGCGCGAGCATCGCCGCGTTCGTGGCCTACCAGCAGTCGCGGCTATGGTCCAAGCATCCCGAGCTCTACGGCACCGGGATACCGGAAGGCGTGATCGCCCCGGAAGCGGCCAATAACGGCGTCACGTCCGGAACGCTAGTGCCGATGATGGCGCTTGGAGTGCCCGGCGGCACGACCTCCGCGGTGATGATGATCGTGCTGCAGTACCACGGCATGGTCATGGGCCCGCGGCTCTTCACCACCAACCCGGAGCTCGCCTACGGCGTGTTCGTCGCCATGGCGGTCGCGTACATCTTCATGATCCTCACCATCCTGCCGCTCGCCCGCTACATGGCGCGCATCGTGCTCATCGAGACCACCTACCTCGCGCCGATCATCATCCTGGTCACCGTGGTGGCGGCGTTTTCCGAGCGGCAGTACCTCTTCGACATGGGACTCGCGCTGGTTTTTGGAGTGATCGGCTACATCGCGCACAAGACAAACTATCACGTCACCGCGATGCTGATCGGGATCATCCTAGGGCCACTGTTCGAGCAGTACCTCGCTCGGTCCCTGCGCATCTCGCAAGGCGATCTGACGGTGCTCTTCTCCTCGACGATCGGCAACGTGCTCTGGGCCTTCCTTGTTCTGTCGCTCGTCCTGCCCGCGCTGAAAAACACCCTGCGCCGGAAAAGCCTCAGTCGACCTTAGCGCCCGCAGCCTTCACGACCTGCGCGTACTTCGCGTGTTCGGCGCGGATGAGCGCGACAAATTCTTCAGACGTCGTAATGTACGGCTCGAGGCCGCCCAGGTTGCGGATCTTGTCGCGCAGATCCGGCTCGGCAAGCAGCCGGTTGGTTTCGGCGCGCAATTGCGAAAGCACGGACGCGGGCAGGCCAGCGGGGCCGAATAGCGCGAGCCAGGGGGTGACTTCCAGGTCAGGATAAAAATCCGCGAGTCGCGGGAGGTCGGGATGCGAGGCGGAGCGCTGCTTGCCGGCCACTGCGAGCGCGCGCAGCTTCCCGGACTTGATGTGCCCGGCGACCGAATTGCCGCCGAACATCACGGAGACTTCGCCGCCCAGCAGCGCGACGGTCGCTGGGCCGCCGCCCTTGAACGGCACGTGCAGCAGATCGATGCCGGCGCGGGCCTTGAGCATCTCCATCACCAGGTGATGCTGGCTGCCGTTGCCGATCGAGGCGTACGCGAGCGGCGGCTGCGCACGCCGCGCGTAGTCGACGAATTCCTGCAGCGTCCGGACTGGCAGCGCCGGGTTGACCGAGAGCACCATCTGCGTGTTCACGAGCGTGGCGATCGGCTCGAGGTCCTTCAGCGTGTCGAGCGGCATCTTCGCGTAGAGGTGCGGACCGATGACGATCTGCGCATCCGCGCAGAGGAGCAGGGTGTGCCCATCAGGCGCGGCGCGCGCGGCGGCTTCGCTCGCGACATTGCCGTTCGATCCCGGCCGGTTGTCGACGATCACCGGCTGGCCAAGTGCCTCGCCGAGCTTGGGCGCGAACACGCGCGCGAGCGTATCGGTCGCACCGCCCGGCGGGTTGGGCACGAGCAGGCGGATCGGCCGCGCCGGATATTGGGCAGAGGCAATGCCAGTGAAGACGACGAGAAGAAGGGCGGCTAGAAGCCGGCGGGCGTCTACTGGCACCGTATGGAGTCCTTGCAGCTGCCCTGCATGATGCCGCCGACGTTCGGCGCACAAGTCTGGCTGCATTTGTTCGCGTCCGTTACACCGGTGACGCACGCCACCGGCGTGCTCGCCTTCGTCGCGCTGCCGGCCGTGACGCACTGGCAGCAATCTGCCGCGGCCAGCACCGGTTTCTTCGTCTCCGGCGTACGGGAATCGCACGCGCTCAGCGCGAGCAGCGGGCCGGCGAAGAGAAGCGCGAGAACCAGTGTCGGGCGGCGCATGGCAATCTCCTTTGTGGACGGATGACGACTACAACAAGGCCACTAGCCACCCTTGCGGAAATGGCAGGTGGAGAAGCTGATCGAACAGGCCGTAGAAGAAGAGCCAGACCGCGGCGGTGAAAGCCGCCGACAGGCGCCAGCTCTCCTTGCCCTGAAGCTTCAGGTAAAGGAACACGAAAAGCGGCACGGCGATCGGAAAGCCGCAAAGCACGATCGCGGCAAAGAAGCCGGCGATCCAGGCCGCGCCCACGGCGCTGCGTTTCAGCACTTCCCTGTCGGGCAAGTCCTGCGAGAACTGGAAGTCCTTCGTTTCGCCGCGCTCTGTCCTGCCGAGCGCTACCCAGAGGACTTCCACGGCGGCGAGCACAAATACCGGGATGCCGATCGCGACCGGAAAGAGCGATGCTTTCCACGGCCAGGCCCACGCCACGATTACACCGTAGCCCGACACGACCATGAGGCCGATGCCGAGGGCGAGGGAGGCCCGGCTATGCATGCACGGCCTTTCGACGCTGCAGCAGCGGATAGAGGATCACGGCCACGGCGATCGCGGCAAGAACCAGTACCACCGGCCGCGTCAACCACGCCGCCTCATAGCGTGCGACCGAGATGTAGAGATAGTTCTCCGCGATCTTGCCCAGCACCATGCCGAGGACGAACGGCGCGCGCGGCCAGCCGCCCATCACCATGAGAAAGCCGATGGCGCCGAATACCAGCGTGATCAGGATGTCGCCGTAGTGGTTGTTGGAGGTATAGCTGCCGATGAATACGAGCACCAGGATTGCGGGAATGAGCACCGCGCCGCGCACGGCGGTCAGCCTGGCCAGCTGGTTCAGGAAAAGGAAACAGACGAGCACGGTGACGATGTTGGCGATCACGATCGTCCAGACCATCGAGAAGGTGACCGGGAGGTGCTTGGTCAGCATGTCCGGCCCGGGGACGAGCCCGAGCAGGAAGAACCCGCCGAGCAGGATGGCCATCGCCGTGCTTCCCGGCACGCCGAAGGCGATCGTGGGAATGAGCGAGCCGCCTTCCTTGGAGTTGTTGGCCGCGCCGGGCCCGAGCACGCCGCGCACGTCGCCGGCGCCGAAGCCCTTGCGCTCCTCGGCATTGCGCGCGCTTTGGGCAGCGTGGCCGTAGGCCATCCACTGCGCGACCGAGCCGCCCATGCCGGGCATGATGCCGATGAAGGTGCCGATCAGGCTGCAGCGGATCGTGAGCCAGAAATGGCGGAAGGTGTCCTTCACGCCTTCGAGCGCGCCCTTGCTGATGCGGCCGTCGGGAAGCGCGCCTGCGATCGAGCCGCGGCGCACCGCGAGATCGATGATCTCGGGGATGGCGAAGACGCCGACCAGCACCGGCACGAGGTCGAGCCCGCCCCAGAGGTAGAGCGTGTCGAACGTGTAGCGCGCGATGCCGGCCTGCGGGTCCTGGCCGACCGTGGCGCACAGCAGGCCGAAACCCCCGGCCAGGAAGCCTCGCATCATCCCCCTCGGCCCGGGCGCGCTGAGCGAGGCGATGAAGGCGATGCCGACGATGGCGAGCATGAAAAGCTCGGGCGAGCCGAACGTCAGGACGAGGGGCCGCACCATCGGGATGGCGACAGCGAGCGCGAACGCGCCGACGATCGCGCCTACGAGGGACGAGGCCAGCGCTGCTCCGAGAGCACGGCCGGCCTCGCCCTTCTTCGCCATGGCGTGCCCGTCGAGGATGACGGCGGCGCTCGTGGCTTCGCCCGGCACGCCGAAGAGCACCGAAGTGATGTCCCCGGTCGTCGCCACCACGGCATGCATGCCGAGGAGAAAAGCGAACGCTTCCACCGGCTGCATGGCGTAGACGAAGGGCAACATGAGGGCCAGCGTGGTGGCCCCGCCCAGCCCCGGAAGCAGCCCGACCCAGAAGCCGAGCGCGATGCCGGCCAGCATGAAGACCAGCGGCTTCCACTGCAGGACGAGCAGCAGGCCCTCGAAGAGGGCTTCGATCATGCGGTTCGGCCTACTCGCCGAACTTCACGTACTTGCTGAACTCGTCGACCACGTCCTTCGGCTGCGACAGCACCTCTTTCATCACCTTTACCGCAAAATCGCCGTCGACGAACTCGAGGTCCATCTTGGCTTTCTTCGACTCGGCAACCAGTTCGGCGTCCTTGATCGCGGCTGCGAAAGCCTGGCGCATGATCCTGAGGTGCTCGGGCGAAGTGTCCGGGTGCATGACGTAGGGCCGCCCGACGACCTCGGGGGCGGAGCGCAACGCCATGATCGCCTTGGCGCGCGGCGTGGGCGCGAGATCCTCGTCGATCGGGAGGTTCTCCACCCCGGGCTCCGTGGCGCGTGCGCGCAGCAAGGGCTTCACCAGCTTGCGGTCGATGAACGGCCGCACCGAGGTAAAGGACCCGGCGCGGCCGTCGACCTCCTTGCGCTCGATCGCGAGCATGATGTCGGCGCTGCTCTGGTAGCCGCTGACGATCTTCAGGTTGACGCCGAGAAATTCCTTGAGGAGCAGCGGGAAGTCGTAGGTGTTGGCCCCCGGCCCCGTGGCGCCGATCACGATCTGCTGCTTCGACTTGCGCAGCTCCTCGAAAGTGTTGTAGGGCAGATCGGTGCGGATGGCGAGCACCGTGCACTCGCTCGCCGCGGAGCCGATCCAGGCGAACTTCGTCATGTCGTATTTCACGCCGTCGACCTTGATGAGCTGCGCGATCGGCAGGTTGCGGTTGAAGGTCGCGATGGTCAGGCCGTCGGGCCTGGCGACGGCGTAAACGTGGTTCGCGGCGATGATGCTGTTCGCCCCGGGCATGTTCTGCACGATGACCGTGGGCTTGCCGGGGATGTGCTTCGGCAGGTGGCGTGCAAGGACGCGTGCGGTGGCATCGTAGCCGCCGCCGGTCTTGTAACCGACAATGATCGTCACTGTCTTGCCCGCGTAGTACTGGGCAAGAACCGTAGCCGGAGCGAGCGCGGCAAGCAGCAGAACCAAGAACTTCATGGGTATCTCCTCCTGGGTGTTTCCGTATGCGGAACCGTGTTCTCCTCGACTCACTTCACCATAGAATAATGCGAGGGTCAACGAAGCCGCGGGGGGAGTGATTCATCCGGAATTGACGGGAATGGTGGCGCTGGTGTTCGCGCTCGGCCTGCGGCATGGCTTCGATCCCGACCACCTGGTGGCGATCGACGCGCTGACCCGCTCGAGCCAGTCGCGGTGGTGCGGCCTGTTCTTCTCGCTCGGCCACGGCGCGGCCGTGACGCTCATCGGCGTCGCCGTAGCGATCGCCGTCACCGAATGGCAGGCGCCGTCCTGGCTCGAGCAGACGGGCGCCTGGATCTCGATCAGCGTGCTGCTCGTTCTAGGCTTCGCCAATCTGCTCGCCGTTCTGCGCACGCCCGCCGGGCACCGGGTCGCGTTGGTCGGCCTTCGCGGACGCTGGCTGCTCGAGCGCTTCCGGGCGAGCCACCCGGCGGTCATCGCCGCGGTCGGTGCGGCCTTTGCCGTCTCGTTCGACACGGTGAGTCACGCGCTCGCGTTCTCCCTAACCGGGGCGACGATGGCGGGCGCCGCTGGCCTTTCCCGCTGGATGAGCGCCGCGGTCGCTCTGCTGTGCCTTGCGATGGCCGGCAGCGGGATGGTGAGGGAATTCGTGCCCGCGCCGGCGCTGAGCATTGCCTCGCTCGCGGTGATCGCGGCGGTGTGGCTTTTCGCCGTGCTACGATCCCGTTCCGCATACCGGGAAGCGCGTTCCTGAAGTGGAACAGGCTGCCAAGGCGCGACTGTCTTCGGTCGCGAATTCGATCCGTTTGCTGACCTCCTTCTCCGGAGACGAGAACGAGCTCGGCATTACGACGCTCGCCACCCGGCTGCGCCTTGCGAAGAGCACGGTGCATCGCCTCGCCGCGACGCTGACGAGCGCGGGCTTTCTGGAACAGAACGCCGAGAGCGGCAAGTACCGCCTCGGCGTCGTGCTGTTCGAGCTCGGCGCCCTGGTGCGCCGGCGCATGGACGTGGCGAACGAGGCGCGGCCGAAGCTGCGCGAGCTTCTCGAGAAGACCGGCGAGACGGTGCAGCTCGGGATCGTCGACCATTACAGTGTCCTGTACGTCTACGAGATGGAGAGCCGGCACGCGATCCGCATGGCGGCCGCGGTCGGCGGCCGCGCGCCGCTTCATTGCACCGCGGTGGGCAAGGTGCTGCTCGCATTCCAGCCGGCCGATTACGTGAAGCAGGTCATCGACCGCGGGCTGACGGCCCATACGGCCAAGACGCTCACCCGCCGCGAGGCGTTGCTCGCCATGCTCGAGGAAGTCAGGTTGCGCGATCACGCGATCGACGACGAGGAGAGCGAGAGCGGCCTGCGCGCGATCGCGGCTCCGGTGCGCAACCACAGCGGAACGGTGATCGCCGCCCTCGGCGTTGCGGCGCCGGTACAGCGCATGAGCAAGAAGGCGATGCACAGCTGCGTGCCGAGCGTGATCGAGACCGCGAACGCCGTCTCGGCGCGGCTCGGACATGCGCCCTCGGGCCGTCGCAATGGGGACTAACAAGGGGAAGAAAGGCGCGCATACCCTGGCCGACCACCTCCACGGCGAGGGTTACGACCACGATCACGACCACGACGCCGATCACGAGCACGATTCTCCGATCGAGGAAAACGCCCTCTGGCTGCAGGACAATATCTCGCTCGTCAGCGTCGGCATCGACATCGGCTCGGCGGGAACGCAGGTCATTTTCTCGCGCCTGCACATGCGCCGCATGGGCGAAGATCTCTCGAGCCGCTACTTCGTCGTCAAGCGCGAGACGCTGTACCAGTCGCCGGTCGCGCTGACACCGTACGCGAGCGAGACCCGCATCGACGAGGAAGCGATCGGCCGCATCATCGACGCAGCGTACGCGGGCGCGGGGCTGCACCCGGACAGCATCGACACCGGCTCGGTCATCCTCACGGGCGAGGCGCTGCGCCGCGAGAATGCCCAGGCGATCGGCGAGCTGCTTGCCGAGATCGGCGGCGAATTCGTCTGCGCCACCGCAGGTCACCACATGGAAGCGATGCTCGCCGCGTACGGCTCGGGCGCGGCCAAGGTGTCCCACGATCGCGGCTGGCGCGTCCTGAACATCGATATCGGCGGCGGCACGACGAAGCTCGCGCTGATCGAGCATGGCCGCGTTCTCGAGACCGCGGCGATTCACGTCGGCGGACGCCTGCTCGTAGCCGATGCCGAGAGCCGCATTACCCGGCTCGATCCTCAAGGCCGCAGCCTCGCGCGCCAGGCCGGCTTCGACTGGCAGCCGGGCGCAAAGATTTCCCCTGCTGAGCTCGATGAGCTTGCCGCGTGGATGGCTGAAGCGCTATGCAGGGCGATCCTCGGCGAGCGTCAGCTCTACCTCACCGAGCCGCTCAAGGATCTGCGCGCGATCGACGGCGTCATGTTCTCGGGCGGGGTAGGTGAATACGTCTACGGGCGCGAGCAGCGAGACTTCGGCGATCTCGGGCGGCGGCTCGGCCTGGCGCTGAAGCGGCGCCTCGACCGGCTGCCGGGGAAGCTGCTGCCGGCCGGCGAGTGCATTCGTGCCACGGCGTTCGGCGCATCCGAGTACAGCGTGCAGCTTTCCGGGAACACGGTGTACGTCTCAGAGCCGGGCGCGCTCCTGCCGCGCAAGAACCTGCAGGTGCTGCAGCCGCCGGTGCGCCT
>Ga0180085_1000234_pt1 | contig 19423 bp, 21 predicted proteins | sample EasRiv730_16_10D_FD_123013 | JGI IMG/M metagenome (GOLD analysis project Ga0180085, IMG submission 123013) | Soil microbial communities from meander-bound floodplain in the East River, Colorado, USA - East River metaG ERMLT730_16_10D | ecosystem: Environmental > Terrestrial > Soil > Floodplain ... | reverse complement strand
CCGCCCCTGAAGGTTGCGCTGCAACAATCGATTCATCGAGTCAGTGTCCTGTTGGGTGAGGAACCTGGTGCACTGAACGCTGAATTGGCAGAGGTGCAGCCTATACCGGCGACACCGATGTCGATCCCGGCAGGTGTACCTTCCGAGCTGCTACTCCGCCGACCCGATGTCCGGCAGGCTCGAGACGAAGTGGCCGCTGCGACAGCCAGGATAGGAATCGCCAAGGCCGACTTGTTCCCAAAGTTCTCTCTGACGGGCAGCTTCGGCGGCGCTGGTACCGTGGGAGAATCGCGAGGACTGGCTCTAGGATTCAGCCGGTTCTTTTCGTTTGGCCCAACCGTGTCATTGCCCATTTTCGACGGTGGCCGGTTGCGCGCGAACGTCAGGATACAAGAGGCACGTCAGCAACAGACTGTGGTCCGATATCATCAGGTGGTCCTTCAGTCTCTCGAAGAAGTCGAGAATGCCCTCGTCGCCTGCGAACGTGAACAAGAACGCGAGCAAGGTCTGGTGGCGGCGACGGAAGCAAGCAAGAAGGCGGTCGACCTGGCCAATCAACTCTACTCGCACGGAGTCGGCGATTTCCTCTCTGTACTTGAAGCGCAGGAATCGCTCTATTCTGCGGAAGACCAACTCGTGTGCAGCCAACGCAGCGCAGCCACGAATTTGATTGGTTTGTATAAGGCACTCGGCGGCGGCTGGGAGTAGTCGAATCCAGTTGCCCAAGTCAATCCGTTCCCAACACGCACCATGCTGGTGAGCCTGAAAAAATATGAGACAGGCTAGGTCAAAAAACGTCGGTCACTCCAGGAATAAAGTGAGGCATTCTGCATTCTAATAAAATATATGCACTCCTCATTCGTCTACAACGGTAGATGATGAGGGCACTGGGCACAAACTGGATGACGGCTGAGCAAGAGCAACGCATCGCCGAAGTTGTCGAGCAGGAGCAGTCGCGGCTCCGAAACTTCATTCGAACACGAGTGGCCAACAGGGCCGATGCGGAGGACATTCTTCAGGAAGTCTTCTACGAGCTGGTGGAGGCGTACCGGCTGATGAAACCGGTCGAGCTGGTGAGTGCCTGGCTCTTCAGGGTGGCGCGGAATCGGATCATTGACCTCTTCCGCAAGAAAGAGCCGGAGGCGCTGACCAGTGATCCAGTGGCGATCGCTGAGGATGGTGAGGAGCTGACGTTGGAAGACCTGCTACCGTCGGCTGATGCGGGCCCTGAAGCCGCCTATGCACGAAGTGTACTGTTAGAAGAGATCGAGGCGGCCCTGGACGAACTTCCTGAAGAGCAGCGCTATGTGATTGTGGCTCACGAGTTGGAAGGCCGAAGTTTCAAAGATCTGGCCGCCGAGACTGGGTTGGGCCTGAATACGTTGCTCTCGCGCAAACACTATGCAGTGCTTCACCTGCGCGAGCGCCTACAGGCGATTTACGACGAGTTCATGAAGACGGGAGGGCGGGAAAGATGAGAAGGGATTGGATCGTAGGAGTATTTGAGCTTGCAATTCTGATACTGATCGTCGTCGCGGGATTCGGCCAGGCCGTTCTGCAATTGTGGAATTGGTTGATGCCGGGCATCTTCGGGTTGCAGCGAATCACTTTCTGGCAGGCCGTGGGTCTTCTGGGCTTGTGTTGGATTCTTTTCGGCCAGGGGTTTCTGGGTCGGCCCGCCTACGGCACATCTTGGCGGGGCCGCATGAGAGAGCGTTGGGCGCACATGACCCCCGAGGAACGCGAGAAGTTCCAGTCTGGCCTGCAAGGCCACTGTGGTCATTTTGAACCACCACCGGCGCAGCCGAAGGTTTAGCGGCATTCTTGGACTAGCCGATCAGCGGAGGCTTCACACAAGTTGCCGCGCTGGAAGGAAATTCCTCTTTACCTGTGAGCAGGTCCCCCGTCGCAGACAAGCCCACGGGCGCTTCAGCGGCGGGTTTGACAGCCCCTTACCGAAGCTGTTAGGATTCGGTGCTTCAAACTCGTCGGATCGTTACTGTGCCCGCCTTGATTTGATTTCCCGAGTTTCCAAAGCCAAACTCAAGCCGGAGGTAAGAATTGTCTCACCTGACACGACACGAAATTCTCAAAGAGGACAAGTTTCTCCTGACAATAGATTCCGCAAGGGATTTTTTCCTGGCAAAGCGGAAAGAAATCCTAATCGTGCTCGGCGCTGCTGGAGTTGTGTTCTTAGCCGTGTTCGGTGCCCGTTACTATCTCGCCCAACAGGATGAGAGTGCCAAAGACCAGCTGAGCGCTGCGCTGCGGATCTACCATGGGACCGTTTTGGGTTCGACGCCGACAGGACCAGCAGGTGCCTCGGACCCTGTGTTTGCGACGGCCACCGAGAAATTCGAAAAGGCTTTGGCCGAATTTCAGAAGGTAGCGACGCAACACGCTTCGCGACCTTCAGGCAAGATCGCCAAATATTACGCCGGCCTTAGCTTGCGGAACCTAGACAAAACCAACGACGCGATTGCGACACTGGAAGCCCTGAGCAAGGACTCGTCGGATTATGGTGTTCTGGCTCAGCGCGCGCTGGTTTCGATCTATGAGGGCTCTGGAAATCTTGCCAAAGCGGCGGAAGTTTGCCAGCAACTGTCTCAAAGTAAGTCGGCGGTCGTTCCAAAGAGCGAGACGCTCATGCAGTTGGCTCAGCTCCATGAACGACAGAATAAGAAGGCTGAGGCGACCAAGATCTATCAGCAGCTTGTGAAGGATTTCCCTGGAACATCGACCATGACAGAAGCCGAGCAGAAGCTGAAGCAGCTGTCTCAATAGCCCAACGCCTGTTGCGGTTCCCGCCGACCTGATCCGGCGTTTCATTTCTCTCCTTGTTTGATCTGCAGCCTCCGTCCCGATGTCCAAGCCCATTCGACAGTTGATGGAAGAGAAAGAAGCGCGTGAACTTGCGCCTCAAGCGGTGCAGAGTGCTCAGACGCGCGGAAGAGAGCGAACGGAGCCGGAATGTCCCATTCGTACGGCCTTTCAGCGCGATCGCGACCGGATACTGCACGCGAAGTCCTTCCGGAGACTCAAACACAAGACCCAGGTTTTCCTGTCTCCTGAAGGAGACCACTATCGCACCCGGTTGACGCACACCTTGGAGGTGACCCAGATTGCGCGCACCATCAGCCGTGCACTCGGGTTAAACGAAGATCTGACCGAAGCCATCGGCCTGGGGCACGATCTGGGACACACTCCTTTTGGGCATGCCGGGGAAGCCATCCTGAACGAGATCGTTCCGGGAGGGTTTCGTCACTATGAACAGAGTCTTCGCGTGGTCGAAAGGCTGGAGGCCGGAGGGAACGGCCTGAATCTGACCTGGGAAGTGCGTGATGGAATCCTGAAACACTCCAAGGGGGCAGGCGCTGTCTTTACGAAGCAAGACCAGGGGCGGCCAGCCACTTTGGAAGGTCAGGTGGTACGGGTGTCCGACATCATCGCTTATGTGAATCACGATGTTGACGATGCGATTCGGTCTGGATTGATACAAGCGACCGATATTCCCAGGCAAGTCACGGAGGCTCTGGGTGATTCTCACTCGGCAAGAATCAACAGATTGGTGAGTGATGTCATTCATGCGAGTCTGAATGAAGGTCTGCAGTCCATCACCATGAGCACGGACATCTTGAAGGGAATGCTTGATTTAAGACAATTCTTGTACCAGTCGGTCTACTCGCTGAGTATTCCGAAACAGGAGCTTCTGAAAGCGAAGAAGATCCTCAGTGACCTTTACTACTTTTTGGTCGAGAACCCTGAGTCCTTTCTATCCAAATCCAGACAGCCTGGAGATACAGTGGAGCAAACTGCCACTGATTTCGCTGCGGGGATGACCGACCGCTTTGCCATCAATCTTTACGGGAAGCTGTTTCTTCCACAAAGCTGGAATCTGTTTTAGGACCTCCACGCTGGTGCTTGGAAACCTTGATTCCGCGCCTGTTTTGAGGTTGACAAGAAAGTGGCCGCCGCTATAATGAAGCCTTTTGTGTTTCAGGCACTTAGGTGTCCTTATGCGCATCGATGTCCGGGAGTTGGAACTGGGCCCGCTGGCTTTGAAAGGAGAGATCCCGAAGTCAGAGCTAGGCCTTGACCCCTCGGAAATTCAGGTTTTGACCCAGGTTCAGCTCGACCTCACAGCCGAGCGGCAGGCGCTCGAGGTTCGCATTCGCGGTCGGCTAACGACGGAAGTGGGACTGGCTTGTTCTCGCTGCCTGGAGCTGGTTCAATTTCCGGTGGCTACCGAGTTCGATCAGTTTTATGAATCGAACGCAGAGCACCCACTCCATGGAGAGATTGCACTCCATGAAAGAGATACGGAGATCGGCTTCTATTCAGGTGACTTCATCGAGGTTAACGATATTGCACGGGAGCAGATTTTGCTGAGCCTGCCCATGAAACCGATCTGCCGTGAGGACTGCAAAGGCCTCTGCCCGCACTGCGGGAAGAACCGGAATCTGAAAGACTGCAATTGCGAATCGGTTTTGGTTGATCCAAGGCTGGTGCAGTTGTTGAAACTCAAGAATCGAATGACCTTTTAGAGATTGCAGAGTCGAAGGGTTTAACAATTTTGTAGTGATAAGGAAATAAAATGCCGAATCCGAAACGCCGTCATTCCAAATCCCGCCGCAACAAGCGTCGCGCCCATGATTTTCTCCACGTGCGTTCCGCCTCCGAGTGCCCTAATTGTCACGAGGCGAAGATGCCTCACCGTGCCTGTCCGAAGTGCGGTTTCTACGCCGGCCGTGAAGTGCTCGAAGTTGGCGAAGAAGCTTAACAGCCGCGGGCCCAGGCCCAGTTCCACATTATGATTAAGATCGCCGTAGATGCCATGGGGGGAGACGCCGCTCCACATTCCGAGGTTCTCGGAGTGATCCAGGCTGTTCAGGAGTACCCTGTGGGCGTGATACTGGTTGGCGATGAGGGCAGGCTCAAGGAAGAACTCAAGCGGTACAAGGCGGCGGAGCTTCCCATTGAGATTGTGCATGCAAGTGAAGTGATCTCGATGGGTGAGGCTGTCTCAACGGCAGTGCGGAAGAAGAAGGACTCTTCCATTCGCGTTGCTGCGAAGTTGGTTCGAGACGGCAAGGCTGATGGGGTTGTGAGCGCCGGGAATACAGGCGCGTGCATGGCGGTGACGAAGTTGGTGATTGGAGCGCTGTCAACCGTGGATCGGCCAGCTCTAGCCGCAGTCATGCCGACAGCGAAAAGCCGTCCCGTAGTTCTCATTGATGTTGGGGCCAACGTTGACTGCAAGCCAAGTCATCTCGCCCAGTTTGCCATCATGGGAGAGATTTTTTCCCGCTCGGTTATGGGGAACTCTCGGCCTAAAGTAGGGTTGCTTTCGATTGGCGAGGAAGAGAGCAAGGGAAACGAACTTACCAAGGAAGTGTTTCAGATTTTGAAGGCGGCTCCCCTAAACTTCGTCGGGAATGTCGAAGGGCGAGATGTGTTCAGGGGAGATGTGGATGTAGTGGTTTGTGACGGATTCATCGGAAACGTGGCGTTGAAATTGAGCGAAGGTTTGACAGAGATGTTTAGCACGATGCTCAAAAAGGACCTCTCGACGCATCTCACTTCCCAAATCGGCGCACTACTCTCGCGAAAGGCTTTCAAGAATTTCAAGACTAGGGTGGATTATTCGGAGTACGGCGGAGCCCCGCTGCTGGGTGTGCGCGGCATTGTGATTATCTGTCATGGGCGGTCGCCCGCCAAAGCCATCAAAAATGCAATTCGCGTGGCACACGAATGCTGCGCCAGCCGTGTGAACCAGAGAATCGAGGACGAAATCAAGGCGCTCAGCTTCATGCAGCGCAACGCCTCGGCAAATGTCATGATCAACTAAATGGGCCAGATTGCATTTGTTTTCCCGGGACAGGGTTCGCAGGCTGTAGGGATGGGGAAGGCGCTGCATGACTCCTTTGAAGCAGCGCGTGCAGTGTTCGAGGAGGCGGACGCAGTATTGGGGTTTCCACTGAGCCAGCTCTGCTTTCAAGGACCCGACGAGCAGCTAAAGCTGACCGAGAACACACAGCCTGCCATCCTGGCAGTTTCTGCAGCAGCCTGGCGCGTGTTGTCAGAGGCGGGCGTGAGGCCCGACTTTGTGGCCGGCCATAGTCTTGGCGAGTATTCCGCGCTGGTTGCCGCGAACTCCTTGAGTCTGAGCGACGCTTTGCGGGTTGTGCGAAAGCGCGGAACGTATATGCAGGAATCGGTGCCGGTGGGGCAAGGCGCGATGGCAGCGATTCTCGGTCTGACGGCGGATCAAGTGGAGGCTCTGTGTCGCGAAGCCGCGCAGGGTGAAGTACTCTCTCCAGCCAATCTCAATACTCCTTCACAGATTGTTATCGCTGGGACGGCGGCGGCCGTTGACCGGGCCTTGCAACTAGCGAAGAGCCACGGTGCCAGGAAGGCAGTGCAGCTCTCGGTTAGCGCTCCGTTTCATTGTGCTCTCATGCAGCCGGCCCAGGAACGCTTGTCGAAGGATCTGGGAAAAATAACGTTTGGCAATCCCGAGTATCCGCTGATCAACAATGCCGATGCGGCTGAAGTGCGCTTGGGTGACAGGATTGCCAGCTCATTGTCACGACAGGTTTGCTCGTCCGTGCGGTGGACAGAATCGGTTCAGAAGTTGATCAGCGCAGGGGTGCAGCTGTTCGTCGAACTGGGTCCGGGCAAGGTACTGTGTGGTTTGATACGGCAGATTGACCGGACAGTCAGGACGGCCAATATCGAAGATCCCCAGAGTTTGGCACAGACCTTGGAGACCGTGAAATCGTTGGGATGAAGGTTCACAATCATGCTCTTGAAAGATAGAGTCGCATTGGTGACAGGGGGGTCTCAAGGGATTGGACGCGCATGTGCGCTGGTGCTGGCCGAGGCAGGGGCCGACGTCGCGGTCGGCGGCCGGAATGTTGAGAAACTCAACGCGGTTGTTCAAGAACTTCATGCGACCGGGCGGCGGGCAATTGCGCTTCCAGTTGATGTGACCGATCCGGTGCAGGTCAAGGCCGCTTTCGCCGAGTGCGTCAAACAACTTGGGAAACTCGACATTCTGGTAAATAACGCCGGTGTGACGAAGGATACGCTGTTGCTGCGGATGAAAGTTGAGGAATGGGACACGGTGATCAACACCAATTTGAAGGGTGTGTTTCTGTGCACACAGGAAGGCATCAAGGTGATGCTGCGCCAGCGCTATGGCCGAATCATCAATATCTCTTCGGTTGTGGGTCAGACCGGCAACGCAGGGCAGACGAACTACGTGGCGTCCAAGGCCGGAATCGAAGGCTTTACAAGATCGGTGGCCCAGGAGGTGGCCTCGAGAAACATCACCGTTAATGCAATCGCACCCGGTTTTGTCGCGACTGCAATGACCGAGGTGCTCGCGGATCCGATCAAATCGAGGCTCCTCGAAAAGATTCCCATGGGCCGGATGGGAACGGATCGTGAAATAGCGTGCGGCGTGAAGTTTCTGGCCTCCGACGAGGCTGGCTACATCACGGGGCAGGTCTTGCATATCAACGGCGGGCTATACATGTGATCAAAGGGGTCGTTGGCAAGGCTTTGCCTGAAAGTTAGTTTTGTTATATTTTGAGACCTTGCGCTCAATCGTGCGGTCTGACACCTACAGGAGGGTTAACAGGATGGCTTCAGTTGATGAGAAGGTAAAGCAGATTATTGTCGAGCAGTTGGGCGTCGATGAGGCGGAGGTAACTCCTACTGCGTCTTTCGTGGACGATTTGGGCGCCGACTCCCTCGATACTGTGGAGCTGGTCATGGCTTTTGAGGAGGGATTCAGCATTGAGATTCCCGATGAAGACGCCGAGAAAATTCAGACCGTGAAGGATGCGATTACTTACATTCAAGGCCACGCCAAGGCTTAAATGGTGCGATCTCGTGCTTAGAGGCGCTATGAGACGGATGCCAACGGCAGAGTCGGCAGCTGGTAGGGATCAATCTTCGAGAGCTTAGAGGGACAGATCACTTTCCCCGGCATCGGGTATTGCGATGAGGGCGCCGGTTTTCGCGATCGGGCCGGCCATCGCAGGAGGTGTTTTTGAAGAGAAGAGTTGCCATCACGGGTGTTGGATTGGTTTCTGCCTTGGGTATCGGCACCGAGGCCACGTGGAACGGTTTGCTCGCTGGCCAAAGCGGGATTGCGCCCATCACTCATTTCGACACGACTGACTTTACCGTGACGATTGCAGGTGAAGTGAAAGGGTTTGACCCGCAAACCTGGATTGATAAGAAAGAGATCAAGAAGATGGATCCTTTCATCCAGTTTGCCGTGGCTGCGTCTCAGTTTGCGATGGAGTCGTCCAGACTGAAGATCACGCCGGCAATTGCCAGCCGAGTGGGCGTGCACATCGGTTCAGGCATCGGCGGTTTTTCCACGATCGAGCGCGAACATACAGAATTAATTCGAGGGGGACCGCGTCGAATTTCTCCCTTTTTCATTCCTTCTTCCATCGTCAATCTGGCGGCGGGACATGTCTCTATTCGATTCGGAGCCAAGGGGCCAAACACGTCCACTTGCACCGCATGCTCCTCAGGTTCGCATGCGATTGGCGACTCGTTTCGAATCATCGCCCGGGGCGAAGCGGATGCCATGATTTGCGGCGGTTCTGAGGCAGCGATTACGCCGATGAGTGTCGGAGGCTTTGCCCGGATGCTGGCGCTCTCGCAGAGGAATGAAGAACCGCAGCGGGCTTCGAGGCCTTTTGACAAGGACCGGAATGGCTTTGTGATTGGTGAAGGTGCGGGTATGCTGATTCTCGAAGAACTGGAGATGGCGCGCTGGCGAGGAGCGACCATCTTTGCCGAGATGGTGGGTTACGGCATGTCGGGCGACGGGTTCCACATCACCCAGCCCCCAGAGGATGGTGACGGCGCTTTCAGAGTGATGAGCAATGCCATCATGGATGCTGGTATACAGCCCAACGAGGTGGACTACATCAACGCGCACGGGACCTCGACGCCCCTCAATGACAAGATTGAAACCCTGGCAATCAAGAGAGCGTTTGGTGAGCATGCTTACAAGCTGGCTGTGAGTTCCACGAAGTCGATGACCGGACATCTCCTCGGCGCAGCCGGTGGCTTGGAAGGTGGTATTTCCGCACTGGCGTTGCATCATCAGACGATTCCACCGACGATCAATTACGAAACTCCTGATCCAGACTGCGACCTCAACTACACCCCGAACAGCCCACGCAAGGCAGAGTTGAACTACGTTCTTTCCAACTCCTTCGGATTTGGTGGCACCAACGCGACACTCCTCTTGAAGAGATATCGAGAGTAGTCCACCTGATCGACTCCCTCCTGACTTACTGAGGTTTGCAAATCATAGTGACACGTCTGCGGGTTGGCTACAGGTAGCGCGCATCGGCTCCCCTCGCCCCAACGCGGGAGAGGGGCTGTGGGGTGAGGGGGATACCTCTCTGCTGGATTCCCGAAACGCGGCTCCAGATGAGGATCTCAGATCAGCCGCGAGACACTCCAGGTGTCCGTTCGCCCTCTCACCCCTAACCTCTCCCGCGCTGGGGCGAGGGGGACCGAGGTCCATTGAGTGTTTCGAAAGACGAAGAATGTCGTCACTATATTCTGTAATTCTCAATAAATAAGCAAACCGCGCGGAGCAGACCGACCTTGGCAGCCTGCTCTGCAATTCCGGTAGGGGCTGCGTTCATGCCTCGTCCGCGGAGGGCCCGTACGTTCCGGGTATTGGCACGTTATTGAGCCGCAAATAAACTCCCAGTTGCGCACGATGATGGACGTTGTGGTTCATCACCATGCTGCGCAGGACGCCAATTCGTGGCAGGGTGAAGATGACCTGACCACGCATAAGCAATGACCAGGGTTTCATCAATTCTTCGTCCTTGGCACTGGCAATGGCATTTCGAGCCGCAGCAATGTTCTTGTCAAAAAGTTTCAGTGTTTCCTGGCGAGAACTGGTCCTGGTCGGTTGAAATGGGGGGCCTCCGGGAGGTGCAAGATCCAGGGAATTCTGTTCGACCGTTGGAACCGTCCAACCGGGCATTTCTGCCAGGTGAGCTGCAAGAGCGCCCAGGGTCATGGACTTTTCGTGCGGTTTCCATCCGAATTTGTCATCTGGAACCCGGTCGAGAAACTTTCGTGTGATGGTCATTTCTTGGTCAAATTCTGGCAGAAGCATCTCATTCAACGGCATGGATTCCTCCTTTGGAAGACAGTTTAAGATTAAGCATCCAACTCTCGGTTCAACCTGTTCCAAATACTGAGCGGCAGACTATACCAGATCTGTGATGTGGCAGTTTAGCCTGTAGGGAGAATTGCCATTCTGGGTTGCCGTGCATACAAGCTCCAACTTCAACGTGCTCTTACGACATGTTACACTCCGCTCCGATGACTGATTTCTTTGAGGACAAATCGATTGTTGTGACGGGGGGAGCTGGCTTTCTCGGTTCCGAAGTCGTTCGCAGGCTCGACGCCGCGGGCTGCCGAAGGATTGTTGTTCCGCGAAGCCGTGAGTATGATCTCACACGGGAGGAGGCCATTCGAAGTCTCCTGGAGCAGACCAAGCCGGATCTGGTTCTGCATCTCGCGGCTGTGGTGGGAGGAATCGGCGCGAATCGAGTGCATCCCGGGGAGTTCTTTTACAAGAATCTCATCATGGGCGTTCAGCTCATCGAGCTGTCCCGGCAGCTCAAGGTTCCCAAGTTCGTCGCTGTCGGCACAATTTGCTCCTATCCGAAATTCACCCCGGTACCCTTTCGCGAAGAAGATCTGTGGAACGGATATCCTGAAGAGACCAATGCTCCGTACGGACTGGCGAAGAAGATGATGTTGGTGCAGTCTCAGTCGTACCGGCAGGAGTATGGCTTCAACTCAATTTTTCTCCTTCCGGTGAATCTGTATGGGCCGGGAGACAATTTTGATCTGCAAACGTCCCATGTCATTCCCGCGTTGATTCGTAAGTGTCTGGAAGCGAAGCAGCGAGGCGACTCGGAGATCGAGGTTTGGGGAACTGGAGAGGTCAGCCGAGAGTTTCTGTACGTCACCGATGCCGCGGAAGGAATTCTACTGGCGGCCGAACGCTATAACGACAGCGAACCCGTCAACCTGGGCGTAGGACGGGAAATCTTGATCAAGGATCTGGTTCACCTGATTGCGGACCTGACAGGGTTTCGAGGAAAGATTCGCTTCGACTCCACTAAACCGGATGGCCAGCCTCGCCGCTGTCTGGACTCTAGCCGCGCAGAAAGGGAGTTCGGCTTCAAAGCAAAGACGAGCCTCGAAGAGGGCCTTAAGAAAACCATCGACTGGTACCGCAAACAGCGCGGCTGGTAAGGATCCGCAGAGGTTGGTGACGCCTGGTCGTTTGATCTCGAACTCGAGCACCGGCTGAGATTCTGCAACGGCATATCGTCATTCCGGCCAAGCGGAGCGCGAGCCGGAGTTCAGGCTCGGCTTACTTACTGCCCTGCACGTCGTCAACAGAATAATGAGATGTGGCCCTATTTTCCCCCTCACCATGCTGACCCTCATGTTCCCCCTCATGTCCCCAGCAGTCAATCCTTCGGGAAGAGCCGCCTCTTGAAACGCAATTCTCTTCCATCGGTCAAATCGATACTCTCCTCGGAGTCCATCCGGGCCAAGGGAAGGCTTTTGGGATGGTTCCAGTCAAATCCCTCTGGTGGTTGATAGGCCGCTTCGTACAAGAGTAGGCCCGCCTTGGTCCACCTCCGACACTTGATTTCCTTCGCGTCGGAGTCTGATACGCAATCAAGCCAGTAAACCTCCTCCGCGGTCTCAATCCAACGCGCACTGGCAGGAACGCTGGAGGGTACCTCAGCTGGTCTTTCACTACAACCAATGAAGATCAGCGCAAGCAAGAGCACCAGACTCTGTGGGACAAAAGGTCCTTCCATTAGCCACCCCTCAGTCTTCATCTTGATCGTACCTAGAGCGTGACCGTCACTCTTTCTCCCTTCTTTTTTTGGTTCGAGGTGACGCGTCTTATTTGACCTGAAACGAGATTCAAGAATTGGAGCCTGTCTAGGTTCTGCAATGGCGTATTGCATGGACCACGGGCAACGCTGAGGGTCTGTTTTGCCGCCCTGTAGGGGGAGATTGGCCACATCTCATTCTTCATTTTGCCAATCAATGCGCTGCCTTCAGGCATGGGGTTGGCTACTTTGCCTTCTTGGTAGGTTCCTTCTTGGTGGGTTCGCTCTTGGAGGGAGTTTCGCTCTTCGTCGAAGATTCAGTTGCGGGCTTGGGGCTTTCGTCCGACTTACTCGTGGTCTTGCCTGATTTCGCGTAATCAGTCACATACCAGCCGGATCCTTTGAGTTGAAAGGAGGTTTGAGAAATCAGTTTGGTGAGCCGCCCCTTGCAGTTCGAACAAAACTTGAGGGGCTTGTCCGAGAATTTTTGAATTACTTCGAAATGACTGCCACACTTCTCACAACGGTACTCATAAATCGGCATCCAGGTCCAAGCCTCCTAGATCGAGAGCTGCGGCTCAAATCGGGTGTGAATCTAACGGATCTTCGACGAAAACGCAAGGTGGGCTTGGCTTGGCGGGATGCTGTGTAGCGATCTTCCAGAATTCCTCAGACGCTGAGGTGCGTTTGGAAAGCCAAGTGTCGACGCCTTCGTGGGCAGCGCACACTTGGCCTTCCTTCAAAAACGAGATTTTAGGCTTTTTGTGCTGCAGCCTTCAGCACTTCGGCACACCGCTTCCCAACGGCTTGATATTCCCCGGGCTGCAACATCCATACGGCGATTTCCAGGCGCGGCTCACTGCCGGCGCTCGGACGGACTTCAATTCTCGGTTCCCCGTCCCGCAAAGCCTTCGCAACGTCATCCCGTGTCTTAGCGATAGCCTTCGGGTCCCATTTGATCGCAAGGTGCGGTACCTGGTTGGCAATTACGGGGAGAAACTGTTCGGTTTGCACCCCCTTGATTCCTGCCACCGCTTTGCCGATGGCACTTACCTGGCGCTCCCAGTCCTTCCACACGGCCTGATGGTCTCGCTTCACAAAAAGCTCGACAGCGGTCATGAGCCCGACAATTTCCTCCTTGCCCACCTTGCCTCCGCGGCCGACGGAGTCCGAGTGCGGAGATCCATTCAAATAAGCCGCGTGAATTAGATCCTTGCGGCCGAGGAGAAGTCCGGAACACTGCGGTCCGCGAATGCCTTTTCCTCCGCTAAATGCGACCAGATCGTAACCCATCTTAATGTAGGCGCTGAGATTCTCTGCCGGTGGAACATCGGCCGCAGCATCAATGAGGCTCGGGATGCCTTTCTTTCGAGCGATCTCGGCAAACTCTTGACGTTTGATCTGTCCTTGAGGGTCCGCCGAGTTCAGAAAGAACAGCATTGCGGTCCTATCGTTCACGGCTCGGTCGAGTTCTTGCGCCGTCTCGACCTCCACAATTGTAACTCCGAGGTTCCGGATGGCGTGATCGTACCCAAAGCGGTGTGACTTCTGGAAAATAACTTCGTTCTTCATCCCGTTTGTATCTGGGGCACGGCGAATCTTGTTTTCATCCGAACCGCAAACACAGGCTGCTGTAGCCAGCACTAGAGATCCGGCGCAGCCCGAGGTGACCAGGGCGGCCTCGGACCCCACCAGCAAGGCGATGCGTTTTCCTGCAGCCTCATGGAGCTCTGGAATAGAAACGTGTTGCCGCGACGCCTCTTCCATCGCTGCCACAACTTCTTCGGGCATGACACAAGCGCTCAACGTTGTATACGTCCCGGCCGCGTTGATAAAGGGCCGCAGACCAAGTTCTTGGTAGATTTTGCCTCGTGCTTTGCGGGCGCTCTTGGCAGCCTTGTGGTCATTGACAGCCGCTGACAACGGGTGGAGCCCAACGCTGCTCATTAGCGAAGTCAGTCCCGCTCCCTGCAGAAAATGACGTCGTGTCCAACCAGTGAAAGGATTCTGCATTAGTTTTTCCTCCAGATGTTTTCGGGATTATACCGCTTTGAGGTCAAAACCAAGAACGATTTGCTGTTTGACTTCGACAAGTGAGGGTTGGGGTGGAAGGGTAGCCTGTCGCGAGTGAGAGTTTTGTCAGAATGCGAATGAGAGATTCAATGCTCGGGACCACGGCACCAAAGCGAAGCATGTATAGATAACTGTCAGGCTGGCGACTTCCAAGTGGCGGTTGAAGAGATGAAGAAAGGAGCCGGCGATTGTAGCGGCGAGCTTGGCGGATGTGAGGGCAAGGATAATGTCGTAGCGTTCCATCAGAAAACGCAACAGCGGGTTTCCTTCAATCTCAGTACCAAAGTAGATCAATCCCTGATACGTTGCCAACCAATCTGCTAGTTGGACAAGGATGAAGCAGGTGACTGCGATGTTACCCAGGAGTTTCCGCGTATTCATCGGTCTTCCTCTAAGGAGCAGCACCAATATTTTTGCAACTGCCATGCCAGAGGGACAGAGACGACTCTTTCTGACATCCGGAAGCACTGGTTCTCCACTGACCCATTCGCAAGTCTCTGTGTGACTTGGACATGCGAGCGAAGACTAAGCTTTGGTAACTGAAGCCAGCGGGCCACAATTCTGGCGTTTCTTGCCGAAGAGTGGCAAAGATGAGAAATAGTCTTCTCCATTGTTGTACTGCCAAGTCTCACTAGAGCCAAATCCTCCCTCGACCTTCCTCCTCACTGTGATGCTCTTAGGTTCGAGCCGGTGGCCTGGCTCGGCCGTCTTGGCTTTTACGTGTGGCTAATCTGGTAGCACTTTCGATTGTTTTTTTGCATACTATCCCGCCTCCAAGCGGCTAGTCTCGCCGATCGAGTTCGTCACTACCCCAAACTTGTCTGTCGCAGGTAGGAGGTTGCTGTTCCACAAGCTGGTGTGGCTATTTCAGACAGGGAGACCCGAAATTGCGTACTGAGGAAAAAATTCAGTATCTGAACAAGATCAAGAGTCCCGATGCCATGACCGAAGAGCTCCGCCAGATGAGCCGGAATCTTTGGTGGACTTGGAATCCGGAGGCTCAGGAGATTTTCGCAGACCTTTCACCGCTTACATGGTCCGCGTCGAATCACAATGCCGTAGCTGTGCTGAGTTCGCTCTCGTCCACCGAGTTGACGGCACGTCTAATGGAAAGAGCGTTTTCTGCCCGCGTGTCTGATGTCTTGCTTGAGTTTCACGAGTATTTGACACGCGAACGCACCTGGTGCTCGGCGCACGCGGCGCCATTCCTAAAGAGCCCGGTGGCTTATTTCAGCGCCGAATTTGCGATTCACGAAAGCTTGCCAATTTACTCGGGTGGGCTTGGTGTCCTGGCGGGCGACCACGCCAAGTCTGCAAGCGATCTGGGAGTGCCCCTGGTGGGAATCAGCTTGTTCTATCGCCAGGGGTATTTCCAACAGCAGATTGCTCCCCATGGCTGGCAGGAAGAACACTATCCCATGCTCGACCGAAACGACCTGCCAGTCGATTTGGTGGCTGGCGAGGATGGAGCTCCATTGATCTTGACGGTCGAGGTACAGCATATCCAGGTGAAGTATCAAGCCTGGCGTCTTAACGTAGGTTCGACGGTGATGTATCTGCTCGACACTGAGCTAATGGAGAATGACGACTACTATCGCGATCTAACAAGCCGAGTGTATGGGGGTGATACTGCCATGCGCATCGGCCAGGAAATTGTCATGGGCGTGGGGGGCGTGCGGTTGCTGCGGGCGCTGAACATCGCGCCGGCAGTATTCCATATGAACGAAGGGCATTCTGCCTTCCTCACACTGGAACTGCTGCGTGAGCAGCTGAGCAAGGGCATTTCACTCAAGCATGCTGAGGAATGGGTGAGAGAACATTGTGTTTTCACGACCCATACGCCGGTTCCAGCTGGCCATGACCGCTTCTCGCCCGACCATATGGAGTACGTTTGGGGAAAGTTTCGCTCTGATTTGGGGTTGGGCGTGAAAGACTTTCTTGGCTATGGCCGCGTGAATCCAGACGATGAGCAAGAGACCTTCTGCATGACGGTGCTGGCGTTGAAGATGTCTCGTGCGGCCAATGGAGTTAGTGAGCTGCATGGTGAGGTGAGTCGAGAAATGTGGAGACCCTTGCACATGCAGAAGACTGCGCCAGTGGCGCCGATTGGCCACATCACCAACGGCATTCATGTTCGTGGCTGGATGACCCGCCCGACTCGCCGATTCTGGAAAGCCCACCTTGGGCCTGATTGGGAGACACGTCTCATGTATCCCGATCTCTGGAAAATCATCTCTGACCGGGACCTGATCTCTGATGAAGAAATCTGGGCATTGCGCTATTGGTTAAGGCGCGAGCTGGTCGAATTCGCTCGAAAGAGGCTTCGCGGCCAGTTTACACGCGTGGGAGAAGGCGCCAAGGTCTTCGAAAAGATTCTTTCACCTGACGCGCTCACCATTGGATTTGCGCGTCGGTTTGCAACGTATAAGCGCGCACCACTGATCTTCTCTGACTTCGCTCGCGCAATTGCCATCTTCAATGACCCGAAGCAGCCAGTCCAACTGGTTTTTGCCGGGAAAGCGCATCCCCGCGATGACCGTGGAAAGGAGTTCATCCAGCGCATTCATGAGATCACTCGCCGCAACGAGTTCTTTGGGAAGGTCATCTTCCTTGAGAATTACGACATTCATGTGGCGCGCTATCTCATTTCTGGTGCGGATGTCTGGCTGAACACGCCGCGCCGGCCCTTGGAAGCCAGCGGCACCAGCGGCCAGAAAGTGAGTGTTCATGGAGGGCTCAATTTGAGTGTCCTTGACGGCTGGTGGCGGGAAGGGTTTGATGGCACCAACGGCTGGCCCATCGGAGGAGATACCTCTCCGGAAGACCCCGAGGCGCAGGATGCAACCGATGCCGAATCACTCTATGACACGCTGACGCAGTCCGTCATTCCGCTGTTTTTTGATCGCAACGAGCAGGGAATTCCTCGCGGCTGGATCGAAAAGATCCGGCGCGCTATGCAAACACTCATTCCGCAATACAACACCGACCGCATGGTGGCAGAGTACGTTACGAAGTACTATCTTTCGAAGAAGCTCGTATTGCGCGGGTAATGGCAAAGGGCTGAAGCGCGACTTAGAGCGTCGCTTGTGGGCTTGCTTGGGAGGCTAGCTCGGCTGTCAGGTCGTCGATAAACTGCCGTGCAGTTCTTCCGGAGCGGGCGTTGTGGAGTTGAACCCACTGCAGCGCCTTTCGCTCCAGATCCTCTTGCCCGATCGCGAGCTTGCGACGCTTTGCCAACGAGCTGACGATGGCAAAGTATTCTTTCTGGTTGGGTGTGACGAAAACAAGTTGAATACCGAACCGGTCAGCCAGTGACACCTTCTCCTGCAACGTATCCTGCTGGCGTACCTCACCGTTCCCTAAGTCGTTGCGATCGGAAAAATACTCTTGAATCAAGTGGCGGCGGTTCGAACTTGCGTAGATGAGAACGTTTTTCGGGCGAGCTTCCAAACTGCCTTCCAGCACCGCCTTCAACGTCTTGTACTGGGTTTCTCCTTCCTCGAAGGATAGGTCATCCACGAAAAGGATAAAACGTTCGCGACGCGCCCGAACGAGGGCCATCACCTGAGGAAGATCGCCCAGTTCGTCTCGTGAGACTTCAATCATCCGCAAAGGCGCGTCCGGAAAATGATTGAGGAGAGCCTTAATCGCTGAGGATTTTCCGGTACCACGATCGCCGTAGACAAACACATTGTTGGCCGGGTAGCCTGCCAGGAAATAGGATGTATTACGGACGAGGATTTCCTTTTCACTCTCAAATCCGACCAACTCTTCCAAGCGAATCGAATCGGGCTCGGCGATTGGCCGAACTGCCCCTCCTTCTGCTGAGCTCCTCCATTGAAAAGCCCGGTACTGTGAAAACAAGCCGGCACCGGTCTGCCGGTAGCATCTGGACAAAGCTGGTACCAACAGGCTCCACTCGGCGGCTTCGTGCAACAACTGAGCAGTCCGGTGCCGCTCTGAGGCAATCTCGTTGCTTGCCGGGCTACCGCCCAATTCATCCCATCTCAGCCACTCGCCCGTAGGATCAACTTTTCGCAAAGTGGACACTACAGACTCTGAATCCACGTGATAGAGCCTTTGCAAACGGGTCAGGTCAATCTCTACTTGGCCCACGACCGACTTCCCAAGATCGCCCAGGCTGCAATACTGTGATTGAGACGAAAACACGTTTTCATCATTGAGAATCAAATCGAGCAGATGATCTTGCCAGGGGGAACCCAACCCGAACGGCCGCCTCAGGGCAGTCCTTTCTGCCAGTCTGGAAAAGAATGTGGCATACGAGTCCGTGGCACGGAGCAGGCCTTTTCTCGTTGGCTTGGTGTTGCGGTCCAATTGGTCCAGAAGCTCGAGCAACGAGCACACGATCGGATCAGCCAACACCTTGCGATAGATCACCAGCTGCTGGGCAGCCCGCAACGCCTTGCTGAGGCTCACGATGTCCTCGTGTTTATCAGGCGAAGTTTTCTTCATCAAATCTCCATCGGGAAGCAACTCAGCCGGTAAAGTTCTGTGAAGTTACAACCGCAGAAATCCGATGTCAAGGAATGGCGGGGCACAGGCAAACCGCAGCGTGTCGCGCTGGATTCCGGTCAGAAACGACCTTGACATCATTGGAGCTTTCGTCAATCATCACCATCAGGTGTTCCGAGGGCTGTCCGACCGACGGTCCACTCAGTTTCGAATCGTTGTCCAAAGCAAGTTCCTGCGATCCCTTTCTTCTCAAGCTGTAACCTGCGACCCGAAAACTGACGGAACCGTGGTTGTTGAGGTGGGGGTAGTTAGTTGATTCATCTGAAATCACGACAGGAAATTGAGATTCTGCGTGAGTCGAATCTCATTGTTCACGAGGTGTTAACGACGCTGAAGTCGATGTGTCAGCCAGGCATCACAACGCTGGAACTCGACCGCGTGGCCGAGGACATGACCCGCAAGCATCGGGGCCGGCCAGCCTTCAAGGGATATAATGGCTTCCCAGCAACACTTTGTACTTCGATCAACGAAGAGGTTGTCCACGGGATTCCATCAAAGCGAACACTCAGAGAAGGGGACATTCTCAGCATCGATTACGGAATCTGTTATCGCGACTACTACGGCGATGCCGCGGTCACGGTGCCTATTGGCAAGATTCCCGAGGATCTGGAATTCCTGCTCAAGACCACGCAGGAATGCCTCATGCTAGGCATTCAACAAGCCGTGCCGGGGAATCATCTGGCGGACATTTCAGCAGCGATTCAAACTCATGCCGAAGTTCACGGATTTTCACTGGTCAAGGAATTTTCCGGGCATGGCGTGGGACGAAGCTTGCATGAGGAACCGGTCGTTTTGAATTATGTGGCAAATGGACGCGGCATCCAACTCAAACCAGGCTTGGTGCTGGCCATCGAACCGATGGTCAACCAGGGCACGGACAAAGTGGTTGT
>Ga0180085_1000233_pt1 | contig 19428 bp, 14 predicted proteins | sample EasRiv730_16_10D_FD_123013 | JGI IMG/M metagenome (GOLD analysis project Ga0180085, IMG submission 123013) | Soil microbial communities from meander-bound floodplain in the East River, Colorado, USA - East River metaG ERMLT730_16_10D | ecosystem: Environmental > Terrestrial > Soil > Floodplain ... | reverse complement strand
TCGACGCGGCGGTCGGCACCGGCGTCCGCAGAGCTGCCGAATTCGTCGAGGAGATTCCCGCTCCCACGCGTCGGCTCTCGACTCCCCGCCCCGCGCGTCTCATGCCGCGAACCAGCGTCGGCCGGATGCACGAGCAAACCGTCCAGGAACCGCCAATCGTCACCGATCTCCCGGTGACCGGTGACATGCACGGCGGGCTCCCTGGCACTTGTGATTCCTGCTGCGGCCAGGACTGCGGTCAGTGCGTCGATTGTTGCGGAAATTGGAATTCGTGCGGCCCGGTGCCGCTGTGTGCCCTTTTGCCGCGGCCGCGCCTCGACAACCTGGAATTCACCGCCGGCGTCCACGGCTTCACTGGTCCGCTCAATCGCGGCGCCGGCGGCAGCTTTGGCTTTCACGAGGGATTCAACTTCGCCCTTCCCATCTGCTACGGCAACTGGGGCTGCGGCCAGGTTGGCGCCCTGTGGACGCAAAGCAACTACGACGGCTCGCTCTTGACCGACGATCAGCGGGACCAGATTTTCCTCACGGCCGGCCTGTTCCGCCGCGTCGATTGGGGCCTCCAATGCGGCTTGGTTTTCGACTACCTGCACGACGAGTGGGACTACGAGCTCGACCTGGGGCAGCTTCGCGGCGAGCTCGGCTGGCGCTACTGCGGCTGCGACGAACTGGGCTTCCGATTCTCGGTCGGCGTGAACGACGACGACGGCATCTTCAACGTCATCGCCAACGACGATCAGGAGATTATCCTCCGCCAGGTCGAAGGCCGGGTTGAAGTGAACGACCTGTTCGCGTTCTATTATCGCCGCCAATTCGCCTGCGGCGGCGAGGGGCGGCTGTTTGGCGGCTTCACGAACAATCAGCAGGGCCTGTTCGGCGGCGACGCACGGCTCCCTCTGAACCCGTGCTGGTCGCTCGCGACCGATTTTCTCTACGTCGTGCCGACCGACGACAGCAACTTCCCGGGATTCGCCGAGGAAACGTGGAACGTCTCGATCGGCCTTGTCTGGACGCCCTGCGCCAAAGCCGGCTGCGGCCCGAACTACTGCCGCCCGCTGTTCGACGTGGCCAACAACGGCACATTCGCGACGCGGCTGCGGTAACCTACGCCCCTATCGCCACAATCTCCTGCTCCACCAGCAGCCGCACCAGCCGTGGCGCCTCCGGCCGACGCAGTGGCTCCTTGGCGAGCATCAGGCGGACGATTTCAGCCAACTCGTTGGTCACATCGGGCCGCAGCGTCCGCAGATCGGGCGGCGCTTGCCGGCGATGGAGATCGACAATCTCGACCGGATCGGCCACAAACGGCGGCTGGCCCGTGAGCAGTTCCCACAGGACGATGCCCAGGCTGTAGATGTCGGCCGCGCCGCTCAGCCATTCCCCTTCCGAGAACGACTCGGGTGCGGCATAGGCCAGCGTCGTGGCCAGCACGTACCGGGCCGAGCACGATTCACTGCTGAGTTGCCGAGCCAACCCCAGATCGAGCAGCGTCGCATGCCCCGCCGGCCCGACGCGGACGTTCTCCGGCTTGACATCGCCATGTAACCAGCCCGCGTCGTGCAGAGCGCCCAGCGCCTCAGCCACCTGCCGGACAAAGTGCAGGGCGGTTGAGATCCTGGCTGGGCCGCGCAATACAACTTCTCGGAGCGACAGACCATCGAGGTATGGCAGAACCAGATGCGGCGGCTCGGATGCCGAATGATCGGCCAGCACCGTCGCAAGCTGCGAATGCTGCACCTGCCGGCTGATCTGGGCCTCGCGCCTGAGCAGCGCGCGAGCCAGAGGATCGTCCGCAAATTCCGGCGCGAGCAGCTTGACCGCAAAGTCGCCCCAGGCGCGATCGTCCGAACTCGCCGGCCGGGCCCGATAGACCCGCGTCCATTGGCCCGCCCCGACCAGCCGAGTCAGTCGCCACTGGCCAACTGTCGGCAAACCTTCGGCAGGCGGCAAAGTCGAGCGCGGGACGAGCGGCGAAGGGGGCCGCGCGAGCGCGCTGCGGCTGCTGGAAATGGCCTGGCCACTGGTCATGGCGACGCCTGGCGATGGTCCAATGAGCGGCCGCTGGGGGTAGCAAGCGGACGCGGGAATAGGCGACCCCGGAGGCGGGTCTATTCAGTGCATCGGGCCGCGCCCCGAGCGGAGTTCAATTCGGCCTGCCGCGCTGGCATAGTGTCCCTTCCTTGCCATGCCGCCGAGCTGCTATTAAAATCCGAAGTTTTGACGTGGTAACAACTTGCGAGGAGATTGGACCGATGATGCGTCGTTTGCTAGCACTGGCTCTGCTCGTGGGAATGCTCGGTGCGATGACCGGCTGCGGCAGCCCCGCCCCGCCGACTCCGGCTCCCGCTCCGGCCCCGCCGCCTGCGCCCAGCGCCGCGAGCACATCGACCGACGGTTAGTAGGGCGGGCGCGAGCACCTGCCGCTTCGCACGATTTGATCCGCCGCCGCGCCATCGCCCGGCGGCGGAATGCAGTTCACGCCTCCCTCCTCCGTTCTCCTCTCCCCGCGGAGTCTCTCCATGAAAGCTCTTCTGCGATGCCTGGCCATTGTGCCGCTGACCCTGCTGCTCGTCGGCTGCCCCGCCAACAGGACCGCCCCGGTTGGCAAAGCGCCTGTCGCTGGTGGTGCACCAGCCGCCGCTGGCGCTAAACGAATCATTTTTGTTACCAACGGCGACGATCCTTTCTGGGACGCCTGCCTGAGCGGACTCAACGAAGGTGCCAAGCAATTCGCAATCGGCAACGACGGCCTTTCGGTGCAGCGGGACGTCAACAACGGCTCGGCCGATGGGCAGATCGAAAAGCTCCGGCAGTATGCCACTCAGGACGACATCGCCGGCGTGGCGATCTCGGTCATCCAGGCCGACAACCAGACGATCATCGAGGAAATGAAGAAGCTCCAGGCCAAAGGAGTGAAGATCATCACGGTCGATGGCGACGTGAACCGCGAGCTTTATCGCGACGCCCGGACCTATTACATCGGCACCGACAACATCGTCGGCGGCCGCGCCCTCGGGACCGCCACCAAGGCTTTGCTGGAAGCGAAAGGGGCAGCGATGGGCGGATACGTGCAGTTCGCCGGTTTCACCGACAACGACAACGCCCGCAGCCGGATGAACGGAGTGAAGGAGTCGATCGGCGAGAAGTTCACGGAAGCCGATCGCATGGCCGACGGCATGGACTTGGCCAAAGCTCGCGACAACGTCCGCAATGCGATTCAGAACCATAAGGACCTCGTTGCACTCGTCGGCATCTGGGCCTACAACGCTCCGGCGATCGCCGATGTCGTCAACGAAACCAGCAGCCGCGACAAATACGTCGTCGCCACGTTCGACGCCCAGGATCTGGCGATCGGGGCCATGGAGCACGGCAAAATCGATGTGATGGTCGTTCAGAACCCGTTCGACATGGGAGTGCAGACCGTGCGTCTGATGAAGGCCATGATCAAGGACGACCAGGCCATCATCAAGGAAATGTTCCCCAACCAAGGACAGCCCGAGGGCGACATCTATACGACCGGCCTGCGGGTCGTTGTCCCGGATGACAAGTCGCCGGTAAAGGCCGAGCTGTTCGATCCCAAAGTCGTGGAATACATGAAGCTGCCCGACTTTCAGGCCTGGCTAAAAAAATACAACCTGACGAGTTCATGACCGCTCCTCCCACGCTGCCCGGTCGGCAATGGGCGATTCCGTTCCATGAGCTCGCGCTCGTCGTGGCGATCGGGCTGGTGTTTGTGGCGACTGGATTGCTCGACCGCAATCACACCTATTTTACGAACTTCGAAGCCAGCTTCATCATCGTGCTGCGCAACACGGTGATTCTGGGCATACTCGCCCTGGGAGCCGCCGTCGTCATCATCGCCGGCGGCATCGATCTCTCGGCCGGATCGATGATGGCCTTTAGTGCCACGACCTGCGCCCTGATCATGGTCCTGTTGGCCGAGCCCGACGACAAGCGCCTGGTGACCGTTCCGCTCTATGGTGTGCTCTGCGGCATTGGCGGCGGCATCGTGTCGGGCTTCCTCGTGGGCACCTTGCACACCTGGCTGATCACGTCGATTCGCCTCCCGCCGTTTGTCGCCACGCTCGCTACGCTCGTCGGCCTCCGCAGTTTTGCCAGGGCCATGTGCGAATTCGTCACCACGCAGCGCTGGGGAAGCCAATACCAGCAGGTCAATGTCAACTCTCCCTTCTTCATCTATATCAAGGAACACCTCTGGGTCTCGACAAGCGTCTTCGTCGTGCTCGCAATCGTGACCTGGGTCTTCCTCAGCCGCACCGTGCTCGGGCGGCATATTTACGCCCTGGGCGGCAACGAGCAGGCGGCCCGCCTCAGCGGCGTTCGGACCGATAACATCAAGTGGTTCGCCTATTGTTTTGGGGCGATGACCGCCGCGATTGCCGGCATCTTTCACATGGCCGATAACAGTGTCGCGCAGCCGGTCAACCTGGCCCGCGGCTACGAGCTGAACGCGATTGCCGCCGCCGTCGTCGGCGGATGCAGTCTCCAAGGTGGAATTGGCACCGTCACGGGAACCGTGCTCGGGGCGCTGTTCCTGCGATTGGTGATCGACGCCGTGGCCAAGCTGATCAAGGCGGGAGCCGACGTCTATGAAGGCATGATTGTGGGGATCGTTGTTGTGCTTGCTGTCACACTGACCCAGTTCCGCCAATTGGTGCAATCGGGGCGTGAGTTTTTCCCCGGCGCTCGTGGCATCGCGGCAATACCCACCTTGGCGATCGCAACGGGACTACTGGCCATGATGGCCGGGTCGAATATTCCCGGCTTGAGCGGACGAACCACCATTGTGGGCATCGCTGTCACTCTCGTTGCTCTCTTTATCTTGGGAATCGTCAAGCTGCTGGAGTCCCAGCGCAAACAACCCGGCTCCTGACCCCTGTCCCCCATTACCACCGTGTCCTCTTCCCAGCCCATCATCGCCATTCGCCAGGTCTCCAAGGCCTTTCCCGGCGTCCAGGCCTTGAAGGACATCAGCATCGACGTGCTGCCCGGCGAGCTGCATGCAATTTGTGGCGAGAACGGCGCGGGTAAGAGCACGTTGATGAAGATCCTGTCGGGCGTGCTCACCGAATACGAGGGGGAGCTGGTCCTGGAGGGCAAGCCGGTGCGCTTCGCCGGCACGCGCGACGCCGAAGCAGCCGGCGTGAGCATCATCCATCAGGAGCTGAACCTCGTCGAGCAGCTTTCCGCCGCCGCCAATATATTCCTGGGCCGCGAGATTCGCGGCTGGCTCGGCTTTCGCGACGACCCTTCGATGGACGAAGCGGCCGGACGGCTGTTGCACGAGCTGGAATGCGAGGTCTCGCCGCGAGCGCTCGCGGGCAGCCTGCGGGTCGGCGATCAGCAGCTCATCGAAATCGCCAAGGCTCTGTCGCTGCAAAGCGACATCCTGATCATGGACGAGCCGACGAGTGCCCTCACCGAGTCCGAGGTCAGCCGGCTGTATCGCGTGATCGAGCGGCTGCGGAAGCGCGGCGTGACAATCCTCTATATTTCGCACAAGATGGACGAGGTGTTTCACCTGTCCGATCGGATCACGATCCTCCGCGACGGCAAGCTGGTCAAGACGCTCAACACCAAGGAAACGAGCCCCAAGGAAGTCACGCACCTCATGGTCGGCCGCGAGATCGAGGCGATCGATTTCGGCAGCCAGCGGAGCGCCGGCGAGGTGCTCCTGCGAGTCCAGAACCTGTCGCTCCCCTGGCCCGGCCACGCTCGCGGCTGGCGGCTGAAAGACGTGTCGCTTGAGCTGCGCCGCGGCGAAGTGCTGGGAATCGCCGGCCTGATGGGAGCCGGCCGCACCGAGCTGATGGAGTGCCTCTTCGGAGCCGCCGCCGAGCGGCCGTCGGGCCGGATCGAGCTGCTCGGCCGGGCGGTCAGTTTCCGCCATCCCCGCGAAGCGCGCCAGGCAGGCATCGCCCTGGTGACGGAAGACCGCAAGCGGCTGGGCCTCTTCTCCGCGATGAACGTCGGCGAGAACATCTCGATCTGCACGCTCGACCAGACCGGTCTGGCCGGCTTCATCAACCGCACCCGCGAGTGGCAACTGGCGGGCGCCACGTCGCAGCAGCTCGCGGTCAAATCGTCCGGCCTCTCGGCGGCGATCACCAGCCTCAGCGGCGGCAACCAGCAAAAATGTATCCTCGGCCGCTGGCTCCAAACCAGGCCGCAGATCCTGCTGCTCGACGATCCCACCCGCGGCGTCGATGTGGGGGCCAAGGCCGAGCTGTACCGCCTGATCGACGGCCTGGTCCGCAGCGGTTCGAGGGGCGGCGGCATCGGCGTCATCATGACCTCGAGCGAGCTGCCTGAGCTCTTGACCGTGTGCGACCGGATTCTGGTTCTCTCCGAGGGCCGCCTGACCGCATCGTTCACCCGCGCCGAGGCGACGGAGCATAAGATTATGGAAGCGGCGACGCTGGGCCACGCGGCGCTCGCCGCCGCCTCCTAAATCTTGCACAAACGCGGACGAATAAATTCTCATGGATAGCGCGCCCCTCGAATCGACCGGTCCCACCCTCATCGCGAAGCTCATCGCGATCGGCGGCGTCCTACTCTCGTGCGCCTATCTGGGGAACATCGGCGCCGGCCTGATCGGCGAAATCCCGGACAATTTTCCCGTAATCGGCAATCTCGACGAGGTCTTCTTCTCGGGCCTGTTGATCGTCAGCCTGGCTAAGCTGGGCATCAACATCGTCCCCAATCTGCACAGTCCCCAAGCTGGCCCGCCAAAGAACATCGCCGGACAAAAGTAGGCCCCTGACGCCGTCAGGGCGTGGAGTGAATTGGGGGGCGGCCGAGGCTGAAACCAACCCGACGCGTAAGCGAGGGACTGCTGCAGTCGCTTGCGCGTCGGGTCAGTGTGCCCATGCGGCGAATGTGTCATTCATGCATGCATAACGAAACTTTTTTCCGCGAACAGAATTTCGTACCTAAGTCATTGTCGGATAATGGGTTGCGTCCGAATTGTCGGCATTCAAGTTATGCATTTTATTCACTTTAAGGACTGCATACCGGGGTGAGCATCCGTCTGGAACTTTCGCTCCCGTTGCCCCTCAGGTGAGGGCCGGGGTAGAGGAGGTACGCGCCCACTCTTCTACTTTTGCACCGTTTTTCCATCATCTTGCGGCCCTTATATCTCCGAACTCCTTAGCCCACCATGGTTTGCGAACTATTGACCGCTTATGCCTTATGATCAGCCAATTAGCTCCTGGCATTTCCGGACTCGCCTCCCGAGCCCACCTTTAACCGTATTGTCAAAGAGCACTTCGCACATGGCGAATATGGTGCATCTGCTACACTGTATAGATGCGCGAGCGAGCCACTTTATTGCCGAAAAATTCGCCGGCTGGACGATTTTTCATAGAATAGTTGCAAGTCGTTGTAGCGCAATGCTTTACGAACGAACGTGGATCGGTTGGCAAATCACCGTTTGCCTAGCCGCTGCTCGTAATAGCCATCGTCGGGATAGGGTTCGTAGATGTCGTCCAGGTCCACGCGATTCGCATTCCGCCAGTTAGCCCGTGTGCCCTCTCATTCTTCGGCCTCCGCGAAATAGCGTGCTAACGCAACCGTGATGTTGTCCTTTCCACCAGCGGCGTTTGCGTGCTCGACCAGTTGTCGGCACCAGCGTTCGGGATTCCCTTCCCCCAACACCTCGCAGATCAGGTTGTGCGGGACCATTTCGGTCAGGCCATCGGAACAAAGCAGCACTACATCGCCCGGATTCAAATGCAGTCGGTGAATGTCAATGCGAATCTGGGACGAATTGCCACCCACACTGCTAGTGACGATGTGCCGCCAACGGTGAGTCTCCGCTTCCTCTGGTTTAATCGCTCCTTCCCGCACCAGGTCTTGTACCAGCGTGTGATCGCGCGTTAGCTGATGGAGGAGCCTCTCTCGATATAAATAGGCTCGACTGTCACCCACATGCGCAACAAACAATGTATCGTTCACGCTATGGGCAAGTGTAAGAGTCGTGCCCATTCCTCGTTGTTCAGGCCTCTGGTGAGACTGGTAACAGACCCGCTGATGGGCCTGGCTGATGGCATCCCGGAACTCCATGAGGATTTCGTCATCATCCCGCGGTTGACAGGAAGCAAACCACTTCAGCACGTCCAGGACATAATCCTCTACCGAGGACACGGCGAGGGCGCTGGCCTCTTCGCCCGCTGCTTCACCACCCATTCCATCGGCCACCATCAGGAGATAACTCTGGTCGCTGCTATGACGGGTGCGGGACTGTGGAAGACTCGTCTGCAAAACTCGCAGTGCCTTATCGAGTACCGCGACTAGAAACTGATCTTCATTGTTGGACCGGCATCGCCCAATATCGCTGAGTCCAAAACATTCGGCTGAGAGATGCACAGAGGGAGTCAACAACTCGACCGTATCGGCATCGCCCGTCGTGACGACGTTGACCTTCGTTTGCACGTCCGGGTCGCTCATGCCGTCACCCCTTCCGAAAACCTTGTCCAATTCGCGACTTAACGCCTCCGTGAGGCAATGACTTGCAACCTAGCGGCTATTTGCGGATGTCGCAAGAAAATAAGGCACTTCCGCCTGAAGCGTGCGCCGCAAGGCCTCCGGTGTCCGCGGCGTCAGTTTTGGGCTTGAATCGTCGAATTGTTGGCCGAATCGCGGTCTTTTACCGCGGCAGCCAAGCGGACGAGCCGGTAGGTCAAGGTGCCGTGGATTTCGAGGGATGTTGCCAGAGAAAGCCCGCGTCAGAAACATCCAGCCGAGTCACTGGTTGCGGGGCGCGGCTGCGCCGCCCAGACGTATTGCAATGGTCGATACCCGGCCCTGACGGACCGGCCTATTTCCTGCCGGGCCTGTACGGGGAGACGGGGACATCGTCATTCAGGTAACGATTCGTGTGCCCCCGCGGCCTTGAGCGACCTCGCGTTGCGGGTTGCTGGTTGGCCCGGGCGGACGGCTCCCCAGCCTAACGGCCACCAAATCGTGGACACGATTTCTTGGGGAAGCGTACAATCGCGGCAGGTGGGAGCCTCGGCCGCCGGCAAGTGGTCGCCGTCGGCCGATTCCCGGTGCAGGGAACGCATCGTCAACTCCTCCATTTATCCCTGGGAGTTCCCTTATGTCTCGCACGACCGTCCGTCCGCGCCGTCTGGTCCTGGAGCCGCTGGAAATCCGCCTGCCCCTGGCCGCCTACATCAAGTTCGCCGGCATCCAAGGGGAGTCGATGGCCCGAGGACTCGAGAAACACATTGAGCTCTTGTCGTGTAGCTGGGGAGTCACGCCGGCCCCGCCCGGCGGCAAGGCGCAGATCCAGGACTTTCACTTCGTCATCCAGGACGACAAAGCCAGCCCCAAGCTTCAGGAAGCCCTGACGAACGGGAAGCACTTCCAGAAAGTTCAGATCGAGTTCGTGAAGGAGCCCTCCTCGGCCAAGAAGCAGGAGTACATCCGGTTTGAGATGAAGGAAGCCTTTATTTCCAGTTATCAGCTCGGCATGGCGGACGGCATGCCCGTGGAGTCGTTCTCGCTCAACTTCGACAAGATCAAGATCATGTACCAGGAGAAGATGGAAAAGGGCATGGGGCGTCCGCAAAGTCCGCGGACCTATGTCATCGAGACGAAGGACGCCGACGCCCGAGGGCCGGACCTCAACGACGACGGTACGGCCGATCCGCTCTATTTCAACTACGCCACGCTGGTCGATTTCAATGACGACGGGCTGTACGCCCTGATTGCCATCGGCGACGCCGACCGCGACGGCAAGCCCGACAACATGCTGCCGGCCGACCTCAACGGCGACGGGCAGTCCGATCTCGTCCAACCGCGGGGCAGCCTCGCGCTGCCGACCGACACCAACGGCGACGGGGAGGTTGACCGCAACATCCCCGTCGATCACGACGGCGATGGGAAAATCGACCCGTTATTCACAATCGACGGCAACGGCGACGGTCTGGCCGACTGGCTCGCCGAGGTGAGAATCCCGCCCATACCGCGCGGCCGCGGGTAAAAAATCGAGCGGACTCCCACCCCGGCGTTGTGGGGCGGGCCGACAGGGGACGGGCAACGGCGCTATCCTCTTCAGGTCGGCGTCGAACGGCGCCCGCCGAGGGATCCAGCGAGCCAGCCGCCGAGGATGCCGGCGATGATCCGGCCGGTATTCGAGAGAAAGAAGACGGGCGAGATGGCTCCGCCCCCGCCGAGCAGAAGGCCCAGGCTGAAATCGAGCACCGCCGTAAGCACGCCGACGGCCGCGCCATGCGCAAGCCGCCGCTGGGGGGCACGCCGGGCGGCCCACCAGGCAAACAGCAAGGTCGCCAGGAAGCCGCCGATCGGACCGACCCAATTTCCCGCCAGCGGAGCGAACTCTTCGGGCGATCGCGAGCCAGCCGGCCGGATAGCGCTGTACACAATGACGACGAGCACCAGCAGCAGGATCGGCAAGGCCTCCGCGGCAAAGACCGCCAACACGATCCTTCCCCAGCGAAACCGTGGGCTGCCAGCCATGATCGTTGTCTCCCAGGTCATGCCCGACCATCCCTCACTTCTTCGCGTGCTCCTTGAAGAATTTCACGAACAGCGCCGGGGCTTCGGGCGGGAAGTTATGGGCGCCGGGGTGAATCAGCGTGACCACCGGCGTGCCGGTCTTTGAGGGGTAGAGCGTGCACCACTTGGCCCACTCCGAGCCGGTTGGTTCACAGCCGTTGAGCTTGCGCAGCGTTTCCATCGTCACCTGCTGCCACTCGTACTTGACGAGCGGGTCCTTCTCGCCGGCCAGATGCAGGACGGGTTTGGGCGCCAGGTCGGCGAGGCGTTTGGCCCACTCGGCGCCCGGACCAGCCGCCGCCGAGGGGGCCAGGGCCGCAAACAGGTCGCCGCGCGTGCGCCAGAGTAAATACGTGAACCCGCCCCCGTTGGAATGGCCGGTGGCATAGATGCGGCTGTCATCGACCTGGTAGTCGGCCTTGAGCGACGCGAGGACCGCGTCGAAGAATTTCAAGTCGCGATCCTCCTGGGCGCCTGGCGTGTTTTGCCAGCCGGGCCGCTTGCCCTCCGGGTCGATCAACCGCCCGGGTGTGTTGAGTCCCTGCATATAGACGACGATTGCCTCGGGCCAGACATCCTGGTAGTGAAACATCACGGCCGCCCGCTGCATGGTGCCGCCGTGTCCATGAAACGCAAAGACGACGGGCGCTAGCGTGGTCTTCGCGGCAGCCGGGGCATAGAGCAGGGCTTCGCGAGCCGTTTCGCCGACCGTCCACTCGCGCCGCGTCAGATCCTTGAGGGCCGCCTCCGCCCGCTTGGCGCCACGAGCCCCCTTCTCCGGCGGCGCCTGAGCGCTGGCTGGCAGCGCAACGGCGAGCGACGCGAGGACGATCCCAAGGACAGCGAGGCGGAGAAACAGCGGCTGGATTCGCGGTGCGAAAGCGACGCCGAAGGGTAGGCGGAACGAGAGCATTGTGATTGGTCCGATCGTGGAGTAGGGGACATTCCACGTTGTTTTAGAAAATGAAAACTTACGTCCCCACGGTCGCATCGTCACCAGCAATTACTCGCAATGTTCTTTGGGAATAGATATACTTGCAAAGTATTGGGAGTTCCACTGGCAAATCGGACGTTGGGGGGTCCGGATGCCATCGCGCTTGGGTAATCACCGTGGGAAAAATCGTCGCCATTTGGGCGCCAGCTCCGGCGCTGGTGGCAATCGTTGTTGGCAGGCGGTCCTCGTCAGCCTTCTCATGGCGGGTTGTATTATCGCCGGGGCAGTCCTGGTCTCAGGGTATTCGCCAGGCGTCCTGCAACGACCGGTAAGCGAATTCGAATCAATCGAGATTCCCGCCCGGCCAACGTTTGCCGGCGCTGCCAATGCGTCGCACGATCTAAGGACCGTGATTGCGCTGCGCGACGAATTGTTTGACGTTGCCGAGCGGCTCGTACAGGAAATCCCCAAGCCCGACTCACTCTGCCTGCTGGGGACTGTGCACCATTTGCATGACAACGACGGCGAGGCGGTGAAGCTCTGGCAGCAGTGCCTGCGGATCGATCCGCAGTTCGCCGACGCGCACCATGCCCTAGGTATGCGGGCCCTCGCCCAGGGCGACTTTGGCGAGGCGGAAGCGAGCCTGCGAGCAGCTCTGCGGATCGACCCGGGCTGGTATGACGTGCCCCTGCCGCTGGAGAGAGCCCTCCAGAGTCAGGGCAAGTTTCCAGAGGCGGTTTCCGTGCTTGAGTCCTTCGTGGCGGCCCATCCTCAAGCGTGGGAAGGTTGGCACCGCCTGGGCCTGGCGTATCAGGCTTTGGACGATCACGAAAACGCCAAGCGGTGTCACCTGCAAGCCCTGACGCTCAAGCCGGATTTCACCAACGCTTATCACGGGGCGGCGACGGCGTTCAAGAAGCTCGGCCAGGTGGCAGAGGCCGAGCCGTACGCCGAAAAATTTCACGCGCTAATGGCCGACGACTTACGCCGCGAGCGGGCCCTTCGCACTGATTTCGGCGACGAGAATCGCACGCGCGAACGCGTCGTTCGGACGCGCCTGACCGCCGCCCGCGTGTACCTGAAGCACGGCCGGCCGGAAGCGGCCGAATCGCAATGGCAACGGGTAGCCGAACTTGATCCCCAGGACCGCGAATGCCGCGAGTCGCTCTGCGATCTATACACCCGGCAGCAGCGTCCGGTCGATGCACTTCGCGTGCGAATGGAGCTCTCGAAGCTCGAGCCAGACAACCCGCGCCAATTGCTCAGCCTCGGGATCTTGCAGTATCAGAACCGCCAACTGGGCGACGCCGAGGGGACCTTTCGCCGGGTTATCGTCCTGGCCCCGCAGCAGGCGGAGGGCTATGCCGCCCTGGCCCAGGTGCAGATGTCACCCGGTCGCAATGCGGACGAAGCGGTCGAACTGGCCCTCCAGGCCGTGAAACGGTCGCCAACGGCTGGCAACTATTTCATTCTTGCGATGGCCCACGAGAGCCGGGGCGAGCCGGCCGCTACGCGCCAGGCGCTTGAGGAGGCGATCCGGCGCGATCCCGCCGAGGCTCGCTATCGCGAGCCTATGCACGGCTGCAAGGGACGCTCAGGCCATGAACTCCCCAACGACGCCCTTGGCACTGCGTTGGCTTCTTGGCGGCGTGTTTGTCACTGCCGTGTTGGGGGGAGCGATGTTTTGGTTTACGAGGCCATCGCGACCAGGCCGAGCGTTGTTGGTGTCAGCGCCGAGCGTCGTTTCGTCCACCGAGGTGCCGCCCACCGTGGTCGCTCCGCCTGGCCTTCCATCGGAGATACAACTCACAAATGTGACCGCCGATTCGGGTGTCGTTTTTCGGCACCACGATGGCGGTAGCGGTCAGAAGTACCTGATCGAACCCATGACCGGCGGCCTGGCCCTTTTTGATTTTGACGGCGACGGGCTGATCGACATCTATTTCGTCAGCGGGACGACACTGCCGCCGGGCAAACCCGATCCAAATATCGGCAATGCCTTGTATCGCAATGAGGGGAGCCTGCGGTTTCGCGATGTAACGCGCGAGGCGGGTGTGGCCGGTACGGGCTTCGGCTTGGGTGTCGCCGCCGCCGACTACGACAACGATGGCGACCCGGATTTGTACTTGAACAACCTCGGCCCCAACGTCCTGTATCGCAACAATGGCGACGGCACCTTTTCCGACGTAACGGCTGCTGCCGGCGCAGCGGGCGGAGATCGCGTCGGTGCCGGCGTCTGCTTTCTCGACATCGAGGCCGACGGCGATCTCGATCTGTTTGCCGCCAGCTACGTCGATTTCAGCCTCGCCAAGAACGTCCGTCGCACGATTGACGGATATCCTTGCTATCCCAGCCCGCTGGATTTTCAGCCCGCGCCCAACGTGCTCTTCCAGAACCAGGGGGACGGAACGTTTCTTGACATCAGCGAAGCCGCAGGCATCAGCGGCTATTCCGGAAACGGAATGGGAACGGTCTCGGCCGACTACGACCGGGACGGCGATGCCGACATCTTCGTGGCCAACGATGAGCTGGGAAACTTCTTATTCGAGAACGACGGCAACAGCAAATTTACCGAGGTTGGCGTGCAACGCAGCTTTGCCTATAACCTCGACGGCCGCCCGCGCGGCAATATGGGTCTGGACTGTGCAGACTATGACGGCGACGGCTGGCTCGACATTTTGGCCACCACCTACAGCAACGAGCTGCCCGTGCTCTATCGCAACCAGCAGGGCTCGTTTGAGGATGTAACGCGCACCAGCGGCGACCTGGCGAAGGCCCTGACACACGTCAAATGGGGCGTAGGATTTGCCGATTTCGACAACGACGGCAATCCCGATGTATACATCGCCCATGGCGACCTCGACCAGGAGGTCCATCGCTGGAAGCCCAGCACGGACTTTCGCTTGCCCAACGTGCTATTGCGAAATCTGGGTAACGGAAAATTCGGCGACGTGTCGCGCCGCTGTGGCGATGGCATGGCCCCGGTCGAAAGCAGCCGCGGAACCGCATTCGACGATCTCGACAACGATGGCGACCTCGATGTGGTCGTGCTCAATTCGGGATCGCCGCCGACGATTATTCGCAACGACTCCGCCGCCGGCCGCCACTGGCTCCAAATTCAGCTCCAAGGCACCCGCGCCACTCGCGAGGGCATCGGCGCACAGGTCCAAATCAGCGCCGGCGGCCGCACCCAAACCGCCGCAGTGCACAGTGGTCGCGGCTATCAAAGCCATCATGGCACTCGGCTCCATTTCGGCCTCGGCCCCGCGGCGCGGGCCGATCGAATCGAGGTCCGCTGGATTGGCGGTCGAAGCGACGTGCTCGCGGACGTTCCTGCCAATCAGCGGCTCAAAATCATCGAAGGGCAAACGGACCAGACCGACGCGTCGGCCAATTGATGCCTGATGAATATTCTTTCAGGCGATTGAAAGCACCGATCCAATATCACAGGTCCATGGTCACCGCCATCGCGTCTCCGAGGATCATTGGACTGGAGTTACTCCCGCCCGTTGGCTCGCAGCGTTCGCGCCCGCTGCACGCTGCGGCGCTGAGCGTCCACGGCGCCCTGCCTCCCATAGAGCTCGCCTAGCACTTCATAGGTCTCGGGCATTCGAGGGTCGATTTCCACGATCTGCTCCAGGGCTGAAATCGCACCCGCCACGTTGTTTTGCCGCTCGCGACAACGTCCCAACAAGACCCAGTCGCGCGGATCGCGCCGCAGCCGAACAAGCTCGTTAAGGATTCGTTCGGCATCCTGGAATCGCTGCTGGTTGTAGTACACGCCTGCCAGCAAGTTGCGCGCGGCGACGCCATCGCCGGGTTGAATATCGCCGCTTGCCAAGGCGCGCTCCGCGTACTGAGCGGTCGTCGCCAGCTCTCCCTTCTCGCCAGCGATCACTGCCAGGGCGGTCGTCACCGCCGAATCCTGCAATCCACGCTGAAAGACGTCCGTGAGCAGCACGTCGGCCTGCTGGCGGTACCAGATAAGCCGCGAATCCTGCCAGGAATTGACGTAGCGATGCAGATAGGCCAGGCCCAGATTTCGCTGGCGGTGAACTTCCGGCAGATGCGCAATGTCCAGCACGGCCGCGTAGGGCACAGCCGCGAATTCATCGATCGGCTCGTCCGGCTGACCGGCATGAAGACCGATGCAATGATGCGTAAAGGCGACGTGGGGAACGTCGGTCGGGGACTGGGGCATATGGCAGGCCGCACAGTCGTTTTCGCGGCGCTGCTGACGCTCCGCCGCAGGCAGCTTGCAGCTGGAGTCTTGGTGGCAAGTCAAGCAGGCCGCCCGGTAGTGCTGCACACGCTGCTCGGGGGACGGCGGCGAGTGCATGTCGTGGCAACTGATGCACGTAAGCGTGGTCGAGTCCTGATAACAACGGCTCCGGTGCATCTGCTGGACGTGGCCGGTGACGGTCATCCGGCCGGACGGCGACTGGGCGTCGTAGTTCACGCAGAAGTCCGTCCAACGGAGGCCGGGGCGAAAGTCTGCGCGTGTCCTTTCCTGCACCAGCGAGTTGCCGACGCTTTCCAGGTGGCATTGCTGGCAAATCGCCTCGCCCGCCCGATGCCGGGCAACGTGCATGGAGCCTGGCCCGTGACAGCGCTCGCAACCAATGGCCAATTCCTGCAATTTGATCCGCGATGGACTGCCGGCGACGTTGCTCGTTCGGCCGGCATGACAGAACAGGCATTCGTCGGTGACATTGCGCTGGAACGAGAGGTGCGACGCCCCGTCATAGCCCGGCGACATTCGCCAGGCTTGTTCCGACGCATACCAGCTTACCGGCGACTCGACCAGAAAACCGTCGATTTCGACAAGGTAGGTCCGCGCGAACCGGCCGGAACCGACAAGGTATTTCAGCGGCCGGTCGCCCAACTCAATCGACTCACTTCCCGCGACAAGTGATTCGCGGTGCCACAGTCGCTCGTCGTCCCGATGCACCTCGTATCGCAGTCCCGAGGGAGCATGCTCGAATTGTGCGTTGGGTGGCTCCTTCGTGGGGTCCGCGAGGGTCAGCGATCGGCTGTGAGTGGTCTCTAAGTAGGTCGCATGCTGATCGCGATGACACTCGATGCAGTTTTCGCTGCCAACGTACGTGGCGGTGGTCGTGGTATTTAGGTAGGGGCTGGCGATCGGCGGCAGGGAAACCAGAGCAGGATCAGGCAGTGCGTGGCGCGCGGAAGAAGGAGCTGTTCCACGCCCTACGATGAATTGTCGATATGCCACCGCGGCCAGCGCCAAGACCATCGCCAGCCCCGCGCACGCAATTACTAGCTGCCTCAATGCGAGCCCTTGCTCGCTCGAAGGTCGCTCCGTTCGATTTGACTGCTGTCGCGTCAAAACCGCCTGTCTCCTGAGTTGTCGATCGTTTCGCCAACTTCTACCGGTCTCCAGTTTATACTCTCTGGTATGCCACTCGCGAGCGAAGCCGGTGATTCGCAGTTCCATACGACGCACTGGAGCCTGATCGTCCAGGCGGCTGGCAAGGAAGGGGAATCGTCGCGGGCGGCGCTGGCCGATCTGTGCGGGGCGTATTGGTATCCGGTCTATGCCTTCATCCGCCGCCGCGGGCACTCGGCCGAAGATGCCCGCGATCTGGCCCAGGAGTTTTTTGCCACCCTGCTCGAGAAGGGCTACCTGGCAGATGCCGATCCCGAGCGGGGCCGGTTTCGGGCGTTCCTTTTGACCGCCGTGTCGCGATTTGTGAGCAAGCAGCACGAGCGGGCCGCGGCACTCAAGCGCGGTGGCGGGCGGCGCGATCTCCCCTTGGATTTTGACATCGGCGAAACGCGCTACCAGCGCGAGCCGAGCCACGAGTGGACGGCGGAGCGGATCTTTGCCCGCCGCTGGGCGCTGACACTGCTCGACCGGACGATTGCGGCTCTTCGCAAGGAGCACGAAGAAGCGGGCAAATTGCCCCTGTTCGACGCGCTCAAGGTCTATTTAACTGGCGAAGCGGGGGCGCCGCCGCTGCGGAGTGTCGCTGACCGGCTCGGCATGAGCGAGGGGGCGGTGAAAGTGGCCGTCCATCGGCTGCGGCAAAAGTACCGCGACGCGCTGCGGGGTGAAATCGCGCAAACCGTTACGGCGCAGGAAGATGTGGACGACGAGCTGCGGCTGCTGCTGGCCGCCCTGCGCGGGGAATAATCGCTCTAGTGTAACCCTCCGCTGCGATTCCGTAAGAAGTGGGTGCGGTGAGATTTGTTTGGGATTGCAAAGTAAAGGGAGCCAGCCATGATCGGCATCGGTTTTGGCGAGATCGTCATCCTGATGATCGTCGGAGGATTCTGGTTGCTGGTGTTGCTGGCGGTCGTCGCGGTCGTGGCCAAGCGCCGGGGCAGCCCGGATACTGCCCCGCGGCCGCCGGACGCGCCACGTCCGCATCGTGCACCAGGTCTTGCACGGCTGCCGCTTTTCATTGCGATTTGGATATTCAGCCTGATCTGCCTCGTTGTGGCAGTCGGCGGGGCGTTCTTCTTTGGAGTCGGGAATCAACCCTTGTGGTCAATGATCGTTGTCGGGCTGCTGTTGTTCGGGCTCTTCACGGCAGTTTTGATCGGTACGTGTGTGATCGCGATCATCCGGCAGTCGTCAGCGAATATTGGGCCGGCGCCCAAAGAGGCGATTGCTCCGTTCGATGCCGATGCGCGGCAGACGATCATCGCCCGGCTGACCCAGCGGTTCTGCCCGCAGTGCCGCTCGCCGCTGGATCCCGATGCACCCGAGGGTCTTTGCCCCGCGTGCCTGATGGCGGGGGGCCTGGCCAGCGCCGTGGTTTCCCCGCCCGTCAACGGCCTGGCCGCCACGACGCCCCCCTCCGGCTCGCACCCGCCGGCGAGCGGCGAATGGGCCGACCTGTCGCAGCATTTTCCGCACCTGGAGATTCTGGAGCTGCTGGGCCGCGGCGGCATGGGGACGGTCTATAAGGCCCGGCAAAAGAATCTCGATCGCATCGTGGCCCTGAAGGTGATTCCGCCCGATGCCGCCAAGGACCCGGCCTTTACCGAGCGGTTCAATCGGGAGGCGCGGGCGATGGCCCGCATGAACCATCCCAACATCGTCACGGTTTATGACTTTGGCCAGACCGGCGGCGTCTTCTGGCTGCTGATGGAATACGTCGATGGTGTGAACCTGCGGCATGCGCTGCGGGCCAACCGCTTGGCGCCGCGCGAAGCCCTCGCGATTGTTCCGCAGGTGTGCGATGCCCTGCAATTCGCCCACGACCAGGGCGTGGTGCATCGCGACATCAAGCCGGAGAACGTGCTGCTCGACCGCACGGGGCGGGTCAAGATCGCCGATTTCGGCCTGGCCAAGCTGCTCGGCAAGGGACCGAACGATTTCACGCTCACCCACACGCAGCAGGTCATGGGGACGCCGCGCTACATGGCCCCGGAACAGATCGAGAAGCCGAGCACGGTCGATCACCGGGCCGACATCTATTCGCTGGGGGTGGTGCTGTACGAAATGCTGACGGGCGAGCTGCCGCTGGGGCGTTTCGAGCCGCCGTCGCATAAGGTCGAGGTGGATGTCCGGATCGACCAGGTCGTGCTGCGAGCGCTCGAAAAGTCCCCCGAGCGGCGCTACCAGCGGGCCAGCGAGGTGAAAACGGAGCTCGCCTCGGCCGTGAGCTGGCCGGTGCCGGCAGCGCCCGCCGCAATTCCGGCAGCCACGACAAGCGCGACGCCGCCCGCCTGGCACACGCCCAGCCCAGCTGTGAAGGAGAGCCCGACCGGATACCCCAGCTACCCCGGCGGCGTACCACTCGGGCAGGTGTTGTTCGTGGCGTTTGGCATGGTGCTGGGGGTTCTGATGATGACCGCCGGGCTGGCGGCGGGCATCTTTAGCGTACTTAACTTCAAAGTGCTGCCCGAATGGTGGGGCTGGATGGGGGCGGCGTTTGGCTGCCTGGTGGGCGGGTTCGGTTTCACGGCTGGCAGCT